>JAABUR0100003368.1_pt1 | contig 22506 bp, 24 predicted proteins | sample 5560091 | NCBI WGS metagenome assembly JAABUR01 (sample SAMN10711879, study PRJNA513375) | rock metagenome | isolation source: Antarctica rocks | place: Antarctica: Victoria Land, University Valley sud
CAAACGCAAGGCACGCGGCTACCGCAACAAGCAGAAGATGATCACCATCGTCTACCTCATCGCCGGCCGCTTGCTCCTACCCACCATCCACACGATCTAGCGAGGAGCCGACGCGAGCCACTCCCGGGCCCGCGTCGCCGCACGGTCGAGGGCTGCTTCGTACTCTTCGGTCGGCAGCGCCATGCCTCACTATGGCAGAGTTGTCAGCGGCAGCTCTCCGCTCGCCCGAAAGTGTGCCCCCCCGTGGATGGCGACACTAGGAAGGGGCCTCCAGCGGTCGAGAAAGGGCCGATGCTTCCCATGGCAGCAGCTGCTATGACTCAGCCGCTTGTTGTCGTTGGGCTGGCGTTCGACGCCGAGCCGGCTGGGGTCATGGGTGCCTGCGATTCCTACAATGCGCCCGATGACCCGGGCGTGCTCATCGGGGGTCGGCGCGCTCTCGCTCGTCACCACCCCGAGTAGTTGGACGGCGGTCGGTGCGCGTTGTCTGGACGACGGTTCTTCCCTCGCAAGTTGCAGCTGAACGAGGGACAGAGCCGGGAACGCCGCCGGGGAGGCCCACCTGGCCAAGGTCAAACTGAGGCCCAACGCCCGATCCGAAGTATCTACCGCCCCTCCGATAACGCCAGGGTGCGACTTCCGCCCCGCAACTGCATCAACGGACCGCCTCGAAAAGGCCCGCAACGGCCTGACCGCCGCCGATGCACATGGATACGAGCGCCCACTGACCGTCTCGCCGCCTTAGGTCGTACAGCGCTTTGAGCGTGAGAATGGCGCCGGTCGCCCCGATGGGATGTCCCAGAGCAATTGCTCCACCGTTGCGATTCACTTTCTCGGGGTCGAGCTTGGCATCCCTGATCACCGCGACCGCCTGAGCTGCAAAGGCCTCGTTGAGTTCGACAACATCGAGCTGCTCGACGCCAATTTCGGCCTTGCTCAAGACGGACGCGATGGCGTAGGTGGGCGCATAGCCCATGAGCTCGGGCTCTATCGCGGCTCTAGAGAAAGCGACGAATCGCGCGAGGGGCTGCAGTCCGCGCGCCTGGGCGGTCGACTCCCGCATAAGGACGATGGCCGCTCCGGCATCGTTGATCCCGGAGGAGTTCCCTGCTGTGACCGTCCCCTGTTCGGCGAAGGCAGGACGCAGCCTCGCAAGCTTCGCGAGAGTAACGTCTGGCCGTGGATGCTCGTCGGTGTCCACAATGCGCTCAACCTTATGGTCCCGCACAGTGACCGGCACAATTTCGTCCCGAAAAAGGCCGCTCGCAATAGCAGCTGCGGCACGCTGTTGGCTTAGGAGGGCGAATTCGTCCTGCTCCTCACGAGTCACGTGATACTTACTCGCGACGCGTTCAGCTGTACAGCCCATCGGGTAGTCACCCCATGGGTCGGTCACCAGCGACAGAGTGCCATCGACCAGAGCGCGGTCGCCGAGCCTATAGCCGTCCCGAGCCCCGTAGTCCAGGAAGGGCTGGCGCGTCATGTTTTCGTTTCCCCCGGCGACGACGATGGAAGCCTCTCCGGTAAGAATCTCGGCAGCGCCGGACCTTAAGGCTTGGAGACCGCTGCCGCACAGTCGGTTGACGTTCATTGCCGTTGTCTGTTCCGCAAGACCCGCCGCCAGCGCCGCGCGCCGGGCGTTGAAAGCGTCAGCGCCCACCGTTCCGACGCAGCCGATGACCACTTCGTCGACCTCGTCGTGCTCGACCCGAGCCCGCGAGATCGCCTCGCGTATAGCAGCGGCCCCCAGTTCGTGGGCGGGAGTGTTCTTGAAAGATCCGCCGAAAGTGCCAATCGCGGTGCGAGCACCGTCGACGAGGACGACTGGGTCTGTCTCGCTCATTACTTGCTCCTCACTGGTGAACTCAATCAGTAGCGGTTCTCGAGTTTGTTAACGGCCTTAAGCGGTGGTGGTCGATCCAATGGCTCGGCAACTCGTACAGGGAAAGGAAGCCGGTCGAGGACCTCGGCATGCAAGTCAACCCCTGCGGCAATCTCGATCAGCACCAAGCCGCCCGGTTCCAGCCGGAAGACCGCCCGTTCGGTAACGTAATAGACCTCTTTACCTGACCCAAGTGCCTCTGCGGCGCTGAAGGTCAAGTGATCCACCCGCGGGACAAATTTAGGGACTCCCGCTTCAAACAGGAAGCAGAAGCACACTCGGCGGGCACTTTGGACGATATCGATAAATCCGCCGCACCCGATGACTCGGTTGCCCAGCAGGCTGACGTTCACGTTACCTAAAGCGTCGACCTGGCCAGCGCCCATGAAAGTCATATCAACGCCACCGCCATTGTAGAAATCGAACTGCGCTGAATGCCCGATGATGGCCGACGGGTGAGCGGCGATGCCGAAGTCGACTCCCCCCAAAGGAATACCGCCATACACCCCTGACTCCACTGTCAGTGTGACTTTATCAATCCAACCGCTTTCTACCAGTGCGCGCGCCACTGTGTCCCCGGGAATTCCGGTGCCAATGTTCACGACGTCTCCGTCATGCAAGAACCCGATCGCCCTCCTGCCTATACTCACCCGGCGGGCGTCAGCGTGAAGAGGCAACGGCGGCCAGGGCTCTTCATCCATTCCGTCCATCCGGAGGACCGGCGGTGAGAGGTAAGTGGGATCGAACGCCACGGCATCCGTTTGCCGGTGTTGATCGTCAGGATTGCTCGCCACAACGACCAGGTCGATAAGACATCCTGGCACGGCCACCTGCTTCGGCGGTATGGTTCCTCGTGGCACCAACTGCTTTGCCTGGCAGATGACGATCCCACCAGAATTGTGTGCGGCTTGAGCGATGGCGAGCGCGTCGAGGATAACTGCTTCCTCTTCCTGACTACAGTTGCCGTCCTCATCCACGGAAGTGGCGCGAATGATTCCCACATCGAGGGGAAACGCCTTGTAGAAAAGATAGTCCTCCCCATCTATGGTCATGAGGTCGACGTAGTCTGGGGCTTTCGCACGCGCTGACGCATTTATCTTTCCGCCTCCGTGACGCGGATCGACAAAGCTACCTCGACCGATCGCGCTAAGGTTGCCCGGTCGACCACCGGCGATTGCGCGTAGAAGCGTTGAAATCTGCCCCTGGGGGAGACACACAGCTTCGGCGAGGTCTTGCCCCAGGAAGCCCGACATGCGCGGCATGAGCCCCCAGTGGGACCCAACAACTCGCCGGACCAAGCCCTTGTGGGCAAAATGTTCGAAACCGCCCCGACGATTCGACTGGCCTGAAGCGTGGACAACAACCAAGTCGCATGGATGTCCGGTCTCGACAAAGCGCTCCTCGATCGCGGCGAAGATGGCTTCCGCGACCCCCATCATGGTGAATCCATCCGTCGCGACTGTCGCGCCATCCGTGATCGCTTCGACCGCCTGCTGAGCGCTCACCACCCGGGGGCTCATAACGTGTATCCTCCACCCACACTGATGACTTCGCCCGTCAGATACCCCGCCTCGTCCGACGCCAGGAAGGCGACAAGGTTCGCCACATCGCTAGGCTGACCCGCTCTCCCCAGCGGGATCCTCTCGATTTGAGCCTGGTAGACCTCTTGTGGAATCCGGCGGGTCATCTCGGTGTCGATGAAACCTGGACAAATCGCATTGGCCGTAACCTGAGCCCGGGCCAGCTCTTTCGCGGCGGTCCTGGTGAGGCCGACGACACCCGCCTTTGCTGCGGCGTAATTGGCCTGCCCGATGTTGCCCATCCAACTCGCCGACGAGATGTTGATAATTCGCCCATGGCCAGCTTCGCGCATGACTCGCGCCGCTGCCCTGGTCAGGTAAAATACGGCACTTAGATCAACGGCGATCACAGAGTCCCACTGCTCGTCAGACATCTTATGGAGCATCGCGTCCCTGTTAATGCCCGCGTTGTTCACCATCACGTCCAAACAGCCAAAATCGTCGACCGTCCGTCGTATCAAATCATCGCATGCGCCACGCGAGGACACATCGACTGTAGCTGCGAGTGCCTCGTTGTTACAGTTGAACGCTGCCTCCTCCGCCGCTTGCTCGTCCACATCGGCGCAGATCACTCTGGCGCCCTCGTCTGCCAGTCTTTTCGCTATGGCTCGCCCGATTCCACGACCAGCGCCAGTCACAATTGCGATTCTGCCCTCTAGCCTCACTGACTCGCCTCTCTCGTGCGCCGGTCCCTGCAATGCGTTGGCTCAGGCGGCGGCCCAGGCCATAGTGATGTTCGGCGCACGATGAGATTGTGCGGCAGCATCTTTCGGCGCGCATCAATAGTCGGGTCGGCTATCCGATCGGCCAAGAAGCGAGCGGCCGTGAGGCCCATCTCTTCGCGAGGCAGCGCGACAGTCGTCAGTTGGATAAGACGCGACGAGGAGAACGACATGTCGTCACAGCCCACGACAGCCACGTCCGCGGGAACTCGCCATCCTCGGTCGATGATAGCGTCGATGGCGCCCAGCGCCATCACGTCGTTTCCGCAGATGATCGCGTCTGGCGGGCTAGCGACGGCGGCCAGCAACCCGATGGCCTCCGCGTATCCGGACTCGTAGGTCAGCGCGCACTCGCGCAGGCGGTGCGGCCCGACGACGACCCCAGCAGATTCGAGGCATCGGCGTGCTCCGGCCAGGCGACCGCGACTCGCGGAGGATGTCTGAGGGCCTGCCAAGACGGCCACGTCCCGGCAGCCACGTTCTAAGACATGTTGCGCCGCGACGCGACCGACCCCCTCGTCGTCGACTCCTACAAAGTCAGCAGCCACACCGGGAACGTGCCTGACCAACTGCACAAATGGAATTCCCAAGCGTGCCAACTCTTCGAGGATCGGCCGGGCCGCCTCATCCAGCGAGGTGAAGATCAGGCCATCGCACTGATGGCCGAGCAACGCGTCCACTGTTTTCCGTAAAGTGATCTGACCCTCGCGAGTGTCGCTGACGAATGTCTGGTGCCCGAGTTCGGCGGAACCCCGGATGACGCCCGCGGCGATCTCTGGGTAAAAGGGATTGGTGATGTCAGCCAACAACAGCCCGATGACGTGGCTCCGGCCGTTTCGAAGGGCCCGAGCTAACTGATTCGGACGAAAACCGACACGCTGAGCAATCTCAAGAATCTTTGTCCGCGTTTCATCGCTGACCCCTGGCTGCCCATTTAGAGCGTGCGACACCGACGCCGTCGAAACTCCCGCTTGCCGGGCGATGCTAGCGAGCGTAACTCGCCTTGTGCTCGGCATGCCATCAACCGGGCTTGTCTTTATCTCAAATTCCTTCATTCCGTCCCCGCCCCACGTCACTGGTCGACAAGCGTCTCCGGAAGGCCGGCTTCTGATTAGAATTGCGTCCTATAATGACGATAGTGGCCCGGATGATGCCCACGTCACCTCCGTCAATTGAAACACGCGCGAATGCTCACTTCAGAGCAAAGGGCGGGCGAAACCGGTGGCACATGATCATTGATCCTTGCTTTCGATATCGGTTCTAAGAGAACATGTTGCAGTGGAAGGGCTTTCATCGCACCATTATTGATGATGATGCGAACCATGTCCGTACGGCCGTCGAGTACAAGTCGCTGCCGCAGCGCACCGGTACAAATCCGTTTCCCGATCCTCAGTTAGCCGCTGACCGATGCGAAAGCCAATCAATCGGCGGCGTCTGAGCCCGACAAGTATGTACGACCTCCATTCCTTCCATCACTAGCGTCAGCATCCCAAGTTGCCGGCGTCTGCGCGCTTAGGTCGAAAAGCGAGAGTAAGTTAAACGTATCAGCAACCGGCACGGGGTGCCAGCCCACGTCGCTCGAGGCAGGGCCCTCATACGGTCCTGTGTTTGACCAGCCGACCGAACTCCGATGTCGCGCTCCGGCGTACGCGACCGAGTCGGGCGACCTCTGGGCCGGGCAGGACCGCAGCGACGCGACGACGTGACTCAGGGATCCGGCGTCCCTCTTCGGGGGTTGCCTGGTGGAACTCCAACTGCCCGGCGACGTTGACTTCATCGTGACCTTCGTCCGCGGTGATCGCTCGGTCGAGGCCCTGTGTGGCCACCACCATTGTGTGCCGAGGAGTCCTTGTCTGCAGTCCCGGCACTCCCCGCCGGAGCTACAACTGGCCGGTCGCGTCGATGGACGCGGACGCCAGCCGGGATGGTGATGCTGTCCGCGCGCCGCTCGACCACCGCAACCATTACCACTTGCTGTCACAGATGTAAGGCCTTGGTCACCAGAAACTCTTCCAATCCGTACCGGCCTGATTCGCGGCCGTATCCGGATTGCTTCAGACCCCCGAACGGGGTCAGGCCCGTCCGGCGTCCGTCGTTTACCATCACCTGTCCCGCCCGTATCTGGCGGGCAACTCGCCGCGCTCGCTCGGCGTCAATGCCGCGCACTGCGGCTGAGAGGCCGTATTCAGTATCGTTGGCTTGTCGCACGGCGTCTTCCTCGTCCTTGTAGGAGAGTATCGACAAGACCGGTCCAAAGATCTCCTCGCGGGCGATCGTCATCTCCGGTGTGACGTCGGCGAAAACGGTGGGTTGGACGTAGTAGCCGCTGTTAAGGCCAGGGGGCGCTTCCGCACCGCCGGTGAGCAGCCGGGCTCCTTCGCTGATGCCCTTCCCGATGTAACCGCGCACCCGCTCGCGCTGTACGGCCGAGACGAGGGGGCCAAGGTCGGTCGCCGCATCACGCGGATCTCCAAGCACAAGTGCTTCGGCGGCTTGAGTCGCCAGTGCCTCCACTTGGGGCAGCTTGTCCGAGGGGACGAGCAGCCGGCTCAGCGCCCCGCAGTTCTGGCCCGAATTGGGGAACGCCGAGCGGATGGCCTTGTTGACCGCGTCTTCGAGCGCCGGTCCTTCTAGGTCGTCCAACAATAGGTTGGGTGACTTACCACCTAGTTCAAGTGTAGTCTTCTTCACCGTGGCGGCAGCCAACTCGGACACACGGCGGCCGGCCCGGGTTGAACCGGTGAACGAAACCATGTCAACCAGGGGATGTGAGGCAAGCGCCTCACCAACCACGGGCCCGTAGCCGGGAACCAGGTTGAAGACCCCGGGCGGCAGGCCAGCGGCTTCGATTGCCTCTGCTAGCAGATACGCATTATGCGGAGTTATCTCGCTTGGCTTTAGAATGACGGTGCAGCCAGCGACGATCGCCGGAGCGATCTTGGCGGCGATCTGCAACAGGGGATAATTCCAAGGCGTGATGCAACCGACAACTCCGATCGGCTCACGCAGCACCAACGAGTCACCAACCATTTCCTCGAGGACAATCTCGTTGACAATCTCGGCCATTGACGAGAAGACCTCAATCGCCGCGCCCACGTGAACAACCTCGGTGAGCTTCCGTGGTGCACCAAGTTCGCTGATAATCGTCTCTACGAGGTCATCTCGCCGATCGGCAAGTTGCTCCGCAATCGCTAGCGCCATCTTTGCTCGCTCCATAGCCGGGCGAGCTGCCCAGTCCGACCGAGCCGCGTCCGCCGCTATAACTGCCTTGTTGACGTCCTCAGGGGTGCCCTGTGGTATCCGTCCGATTACCTGTTCTGAGGCAGGGTTGACGACCTCGATCATGTCGTCCCCACTCGGCCGGATCCAGGCGCCGCCGACGTAAACCGTGTCCCGCACAATCGATTCTCGCATGATTCCTCTTTCAATCGCCATCATTCTCTCCGAGCGCACAACCTCAAGCTTCCCCAGAGGTGTCAGTCTCAGTAGCGAGACCAGCTGGGGTGGCCAGCAGTGAACCGATCATAAGAAGTTCCCACGGCGCCGCCATGTCGACGAGCTCAGCTTCACTAAGCTTGCTGTAGCGCTCCGGTTGAGGCACGGACACTCCGCCATTGAGAGAAACTCAAATCAACAACCGGGCCGAGCACGCTTATTGGACGTCAAAACCGTATGTCGTCACCACCGGCTTGTGGTCGGAGGGCGCAATGTCGTCCACGAAGAAGTCAACGACTTCCGTGGTGAGTGGACGAACCGGTCCGCGGTGGAACTGAAAGTCGATGACCCATGGAGCAGTCGCGTGGGGCCACGTCGGAACGGTCGGCCATGTGGGCGGTGGGAAGACACCTAATGCCGAGTATGAATCGGTGAGCCCTGCGGCAGAAAGCACCCGAAGCACGTGCCATGACTCGTTGAGGTCGCCCATGAAGAAGGCTGGCTCGTCAGGGTGGCATAACTCTTCAAGCGCCGCCGCAGCGGCTTCGGACTGTGCGATCCGGGGATTGACATGCTGCTCCAGTTCCTGTTTCGTGCCGGGGAAACAGAAGTGAGCAGTGCTCACCAGAAAGGTTGCGCCATCGCTGTCCGCAAGGCGAACCCAGAACAATCGGCGGTCGCGATGGATCTCGTCCACACCGATGCCGATGTCGCGTGCCCCGTGCTCGATCTCAGTGAGCATCCCAGCGTTCCACCAGATGGAACTTTCCTGACTCCATCCGCGCTCTTCGTCCTCTACACGTCGGTGACCGAAAAGCTCAGCGTCGATCACTGCACGGGTGCTGGGTCTCAGTTCCTGCACCGCGTATATGTCGGGACGCCTGGTCCGTAGTAGAGCTCGCAGAGCCGGCTCTCGCTGAGGCCATCGGTTCTCGCCCCAAATGTTATGAGTCATCACGACAAGGCGCACGGTACGACCGTTCTTGTAAGATCAGCTCCGCGGGCACCGCGGGCAAAGGGGTTGGGCTCAGAAACTCGAAATGCGTGTCCACGCTTCGGTAGGACCAGGGGTACACCTGGCGTACGTGGGAAGAGTTCCGGGTAGGAGGTGTGGACGGCGACCACAGCGCCAGGTCGGATGGCATCGACAAACCAAGCAAGATCGTCTGGCGATGCGTGGCCGCCGGAGTTGAGCCAGGTGAAGTCGAGTCCAAGGGTTCTTACCCAAGCAACCAGAGAGATCCACTCTGGATCCCAAGGCCCAAGCGGGTTGCCGTTGCAGTGCACGAGCACGTCGCCGGGGCCGGCACCCACCGCGAGTGCCAGCCACCGGTGTGAAAGTTGCAACTCCACTAGGAACCCGTCTCGATTGCCACGCAGCTCTTCGGGGCTCAACAGCAGTCCTGACGTGTTGGCGCTTGGCGTCCCGTCATCGAATACGGCGATGGGACTCTCCTTGACATCCGGATCGGGCAAGGTGAGTCCGTGGCTAGCAGCGGCCCTCCAGCCATCCATCGTTTCTCGGCTCAACACCAGAATTCGGCCGTTGGTCGCTGCTACGTCCCGCAGCGCTGCGAGACGGAGCAGATTGCGGGGATAAGGAGTAACGAACGCGAGGCCCTCCGTGGCAGCGAGCAGACGATCCACCCGCTCGATCAGCTCCGACTCGGACATTTGCCGAACAGGACTCGTGTCGGGAGCAAGGGTCGTGCCCTCCGTCACAAGGAGATCCACACCCGCCGCACGTTCGGCAAACCGCGCTACCCGCTCGGGCGCATGGCCGTGCGCTCGCCAGTCGCCTGTCCAGGCTACGCGCCGATCGCCAGCGGTGAGGACGAATCCGGCCGCCCCGGGGAGGTCATGGTCAACATCAAGAAGCTGCAACTCGAGTTCGCCGACCCGGGTCCGCGCCCCGTCGGCCAGCCTGTGGACCCGGGCAGGTGACGAGGGCAGTTCGCGGCTGTCCACCATCCCGGCATGCAACGCGCCGCCATCAGCACTCATGATCACGCGCACGTCGGGGCCAACAAATGGCAGGAGACCGCAGTGGTCGTTGTGGATGTGACTCACGAATACGCCGAGCTCGTCGACGTCGTCGATAAGCGGCATCTTTTCCAGGAGCCGACCGTTGCTCCGCATCGGTTCGCACACCTCGGCAAGGCTGTCTCCCGCCGGGGCGAGCTGCGTCGGGTCGTACAGTCCCTCGATCAGAGGCGCCATTCCGGCCCGCAGATGCGCAGGAAGAGCGCCTACCCGCGGCGGTGGGCAGCCGCGCGAGAATAGCGAGAAAGAGGGGTTCGGGGTTGCACCGAAGTCAAAGCACAACCCCGACCGACCGGCCTGCGCGAGCACTTGGACACCACCAATGGTCCTGGTGCCGTTGAAGAACGTTAGCGTGAGTTCGTTGTCAGCGGGCATCGAGGTGATCCTCCAGGGCAGCCGCGAACGCAGCGAGATCGATGTAACGCGCAGTGGACCAGCGCCCGCTGGGGTCTGTGCCCAAGGGGTCGATATGGACTGTCCGGCAACCTTGTTCGGCAGGCGGTAGCAGGTCATTCCAGAGGTTGTCACCGACGACCACTACTTCGTTGGTTGCAGTACCCCAACGCCGGTGAGCCTCTCTAATCAGCTCCGCGCAGCCCGCGGGCTTGCGCGCGTCGAACCGGACGAGCTCGAAGGGGTGGCGCAGGTCGAGCCGGTCCACCAGTGGCCTGCCCAACTCTTCTGGGGTATTGGTGGCCAGCAGCAGTCGCCTACCCACCGCTAGGCCATCCAGCAACTCGTCTAGACAGTCCATCCTCACGAGCTCGGTGCTCGGATCGTTCACAAACCGGCGCGTAAGCGTGAACGCCGCTCCCAGCACAGACTCGTCGGCCCCCCGCCGAGCAGCTAACGCGCCGATGATCTGCCATCGGTCTCCGAGATAGCGAAGTGGTCCGTCGTGACGCACCCGCCCGCTAAGTCCGTCAGGAACGAGCACCGGCTGGCCATTCCAGTCAGTTGCGGACTCGACCCCCCAATCGCGCACTTCGAAGACCAGTCCACGTACCGGTTCGGCAAAGCGACCTGGCTGAAGGGCCGGATGGCGCCCTTCGATGACTGACTGGACCTCCTCCCGGAGGCCGATTCCGCTGCCGTTGGGGATGGTGGCTTCGAGAGCTGACACGTAGCAGTCCATCGCGCGAGGATCGTCGTGCAACGTGCCGTCGAGGTCGAACAGGACGACCGAAATGTCGCCCAGCCAGTCGTGTGGAGACAACTGGGGAAGAACACGCGCCTCTTGCTCGGCCCGCGACATCACGGCTTGGCAGCGGTTAGGAGACTGCTTCCTTCGGCGTCCATGCGCTTTGCGGCCTCTTCGGGCGTCGATTTACCCTCAGCGACCGCCTCCACTGCCTGATCCACCAAGGCATTGATTGCGTTACCGGCAGATGTCGCCGGCAGGATTTGCGCGTTGACGAACACCTTATCAAAAACCTGCAGCTTCTGGGGGTTCTTGGTGAAGTCGGCTTTCAGCAACGGCGTCTCGAGCGCGCTCTTGACGGCGGGCGAATAGCCGGTACGGCTAGCGTAAACCGACTGGCCCGTCGTGTCCGCGAAATAGCGCATGAAGAGCCACGCAGCCAGCTTTTCGTTGTCGGTGCCGCCGGACTTAAGGATCACGTGATTGCCTCCGAACAGCTGGGTGATAGGTTTGGCGTCGGACGGACTCATGGCGATACCCCACTTAAACTTGGTGCCGATCTGTTCGATCTTCGTCGAGGCGCGCGCGGTTGTACCGAGCTCGATGGGCGCGCGCTGGTTGGTGAACTCCGCTTCGGTGGCGATGCCGTCTGCGACGGTGTAGGCGAGTTTCTCCTTGTAGAGCGTGGCCACCATCTTCAGGACCGCGAGTGACTCCGGTGAGGCGAACTTCGTGGTCGCGCCCTGCGGGTCGTACGGCGTGACACCCTTGGAACGCAACATGTTGTAGTAGAAAGAGCTTTGCGCGAGGCCAAGGGAGGTGAAAGAATTTCCGGTAGCCTTCTTGAATTGTCGCGCGTCGGCTAGAAATTCGTCGTAGGTCGATGGGGGCTTGTCGATTCCGGCTTTGGCGAGCATATCGGTGTTGTAGTACATGCCGAACGCCGAGTTTCCGTGGGGCCATGACAGGGTGTGACCGCCGTAAGCCGGAATCTGTTGCCTGGCGAGCACCCCCGGAACCAGATCGGCGAGTTTCTCGTCGGTAACGCCGTACTTCTTGCTCTTGAGATAGGGGTCGAGTTCCACTATCTCACCTGCTCGCTGGTACTCCAAAGTATCATTCTCATACGCCATCGCAACGTCGGGGGCGCCCCCACCAGCCAGTGCGGCCCGGATAGCCTGATTCAACTCGACGTAGGAACCCTTGAACACCGGGTTTACGATTATTCCCCACTCGTTGGTCGCGTTGAACTGCTTGGTTATCTCCGAGACCGCCTCACCGTAGATGGTTGCCTGAATATGCCAGAAGTCAATCTTTGTGCCTTTGGGAAGCGCAATGTTGTCAATTGCTCCCGCTGCGGCAGCTGGGTCCTTGTTGCCCTCCGATTTCGGCTCCGAGGCCCCTCCGGTGACGCCGCAGGCGCCGGCCAGCATGGTGGAGATAATGATGAAAACGGGCAATACTTTTCTCTTCGATGAAGCCATGAGAGCTATACCTCCGGTGCAAGTCGGGACAGAGAGCCAAACACAAACTCATGCTTTGACGCCAGCGGACGCCAAGCCTTCAATAAAACGACGTTGTACGAGAATAAACAGAATGATGCCCGGAAGAGCCACAAATGCAGAAGCGGCCATCATGAGGTGATAAAGCTGCCCTTCATCGCCCGAAAAGAGGATCAAACCGAGTTGGACTGGGCGAATAGACTCACTTTGAGTAATGATGAGGGGCCAGAGCAACTCGTTGTACCGGGCCAGAAATCCAAACAGCACCACGGTGACAATAACAGGCTTCGTCAGCGGCACGAGGATGCGCCATAGGAACGTCCAGTGAGATGCGCCGTCGACCCGGACAGCGTCCCAGTAGTCCCGCGGAACGGCCATAAATGCTTGCCTTAGCAGGAAGACGGCGAAAGCACTGGCGACTCCCGGCAGGATCATTCCGGCATAAGTGTCATACAGTCCCGCGCCACCAACCCCGTTGATATCGTTGCCGCCCAGCAACGGGAGCCGGCGAATCAGCACATAATTCGGAACAACCTTCGCCTCGAAAGGAACCATCATGGTGGCCACCACGAGCAGGAACAAGGGATTCTTGAAACGAAACTCTAGACGAGCAAAGGCGTATGCCGCAGTAATGCCGCTGAAGAGCTGCAACGCGGTACCGACTGTTGCCACAACGAGACTGTTGATGAAGTATCTTCCGAAGCTCGATTTCGGCGCAAACCAACTCGTGGCGTAATTAGACCACTGGGGATCCTCGGGGAAGATTTCGGGTGGTGAGATGTTGACCTCCTGGGCAGTCTTCAGCGACGTCAAAATCATCCAAACAAACGGGAACATCATCAGTGCTGCTCCAGAAATGAGCAGCAGATACAGAAAAAAGCGACCCGGCCTCGCCCTAGGGCGCCGTCGCGCTCGTTTAGGCTGAACACCGCTTGTAGGCCTCGCCCGGCGCCCGAGTCGTCGGCGCGCAGCGATCGGGGTGTCGGCATTTACGCGCGTTGTTGCCATAACCAAAATCGCCCTTCCAGTCTTGTAGGTGAGAGCAGTGCGCGGTGGACGCCTAGTTGTAGTGGACCTTCCGACCGAGTACACGGAACTGCAAAAGCATCACGACCAGCAGGAGGCCAAACAGAAGCATCGACAGCGCGGCCGCGTAGCCCACTGAGTCGGGACGTTCGTATAGGTAGCGATACACCAGAACCGGCAACGCCAAGGTTGTGTCAAGCGGTGAACCAGCGCCAGCGCCGTAACCTCCACCCTTGGTCAGGACGTAAATTTCATTGAAATTTTGGAACGAACGAATCGTTGAGACTACGATAAGAAAAAACAAAGTAGGTGACACCAATGGCAGCGTGATCCGAGTGACCATTTTCCAGGCATTGGCGCCGTCGATTCGAGCCGCCTCGTGCACCTCTGGATTGATCGCGACAAGACCAGCAAGCAAAATGACAACACTGAAACCCAGCGTGTTCCACACAGAGAAACTCATGACGCACACCAAGGCGACGCTAGGACCCGCAAGAATCGTCGGCAAGCTGTCAGACCAACTCACACCGAACGCGGCGAGTAATTTCGGCACGATAGGATCAGCGTCGAGGAGCCACCTCTGCGAAGGCAGTCCGACCAAGTTCAACACTCCATTAAACACGCCGACCGTTGGGTTGAACAGAAAGCCGAAGGCCAACCCCGCCGCAACCGTCGATGTAATGTAAGGGACAAAATAGGCTGTCCGCAGGACCGTAAGCCCGCGGATCTTGGCAAACAACATATTCGCCACGACGAAGGCGAGTACTATGGTTATCGGTACGGTACCGACTGTGAAAAAGAACGTTACGAGGAGGCTCCGTCCAACTTCACCAGGGCCTCCACCGGGGCCGCTTCCGAATCCATCGATGATGCGTTTATAGTTGTCGAGACCCAAGAATTTTTGAGGTTTTATTCCCCATCGCCACAGGCTGATCCAAGCGCCGAGAAACAGGGGGTAGACATCAAAGGTGAACAGCAAAATCAAAGTCGGAGCCAAGAATCCGATCGGAAGCCACACCCGCTCACGCCGCCGCCGCCGCCGCCTTGCTATCTCCGGTGCGTCGGGACGGCTTGCTACCTTTGTGCCCATAAGTCCTTGCCTCGTTCTAGCCTGTCAGATTTACTGACCGAATGCCTCACAATGCCCAAAGAGTTACTGCGTGGTGCTAGGGATGACTTGTCTGACTTCGAAGCCGGTGAACGATATGAAACCTGCAAGAGCCACACGGTCGCCCTGTCCTCCCTTTGGTACCACCTCCGTGGAAGACCAGCGCGGCCCTCGGTAGCGGCGAGCGCGACAACGGTTAACTTGGAGGAGCCTAGCCCGTAAGGCACGCCGCGTCCAGAGTCCGGAAAGATCCAGTGAGACGGGCTCTTCATGCCGGGGGTGGGGCTTCCAGGTTGGGGCGGGTGGGCTCGCCTCCGATGAGGAGCATGCAGAGACGGCAGTTGCGCGGTTGCGGAAGCCTCGGGCGACGCGGCGGTGAGTTCGATGAGGCCGTTGATGGCCCCGGTGCCGACGGTTGCCGACCGCGATCGCTGCAGCCACGCTCTTGCACAGCCGTCGGGTGGTTAGAGCGCGCCAGCCCACCGCCTCGGACTGCTGCGTGAACGTCCGCCATCAACAGGCGGATTCGCCGCAGCTGGGTCGGCGCTCGCGCCACCACAGCTCCGTGCGCTGCCGGCGCGCCGGCAGGTCCCGGATCCGCACCAGCGGCCGTTCCTTGAACCGAGTCGAGATGACCCAGCACGTTGGGGCGGGCCCCCACCGGGGTCGATCGCCTCGATCATCACCGGAGGTGATCCTGGTCGACTCCTTCGACCTGCAGGACCCGGAACTCGTCGTCCAAACCGAACAACACTGAAGTACCGTCGTTCATACTCGTGGCCCCGCAGCTGTAGGTGGTCAGAGACCAACAGCATGGCGAGGCCACGAGCCCCACTCACCTACCGGGCGCCCCGCTCAAGTACCAAGCCCGTTGCGGGCCGTTGGCGAATCCGGCCGCAACAAGCAGTGGAGGTGAGATTTTTCGCAGCGCGAGACATAAAACTAGGGCGTCAAGGTCAGAAAAACGATGACAGGGCTGCGGTTCCGACGGCCATGACGGCTAAGCATGCTATGAGCCGCCGCCACCGAATGCCGATCACCGGCACGTTGGGGACCTTAAGCAGCCTTCCGAATACCACTGCGTAGATAAACGTGAATACTGCGACGTTGGAGCTGATGACGCTGACAAGTGCTAAGGGACCGCCGTTGAGTGCGATCGTGAGCAGCAAGAATGATGAGATCGCCCCTACCTCTACGAACGCCAGGCTGACCCAAGAACCGCTGGTCGTCGATGTCAGACCGTGCCAGATTCTGCGCCGTAGGCGGCCGCTGAAGAGCATCAACAGGGCACACAAGAGGATGCCCTGGCGGCTCACAAGGTATGCCGTCAGCACTCCCTCATCGACCGTATGTTGCTTCATCAGCAGATCGCTACTGGCCCGTAAGACGCTTGACAGCATCATCAGGGGCAGTGCGGTGCCGAGGATCATCCAAGTCCGGCGCGCCATGTCGCCGTCAGGACCCGGTGCCGGTAGTCCGCCGCCGACGGTCAAACCGGCCGCACTTCCAATGACGAGCAGCATCCCTAGGACCTGGGTGACGGAGAGATGCTCGGACAGGACCCAGAAGCCGAGCCCGAACGCAAAGACCGGAGTGAACTGGGAATATGCCACTACGACGGTGGCGACTCCGCGCGACATCGCGCGCATGTAGGCGAATCCTGCGAAAAACAGCAGCGCGCCTGGGGCGAGCAGGTCCACTGCCATCGTCTTTGGCATTTGGACTATCCCGGCGCCACCCAAGACTACGATGCCGAGCGACGCCGAGCCGCCGCCAGCGAGGCCCGTGACCCAGGCGTATACCAGTGCGTCCGGGAAGTGGCTGGAGAGCATGTACTTATCCGTCAAGGCGACCAGGCCGAAGATCGCCGTGCCGGCCAGGGCGAAGAAGAACCAGTTCACAGTGGCCACCTCGTCGAGGTTAAGAGGATCGACAGAAGGGCGGCTCAACCTGTCCGAAGAACCAGATGCAGGCCAACTGTACCGGTCCGTCCCCGGGTTGACGCAGGGCTGCCGCACGTGCTTAGAATCATGGTCGTCCGCCTGGTTGCCGCCCACCTCGCCGACACACAAGGGTCGATCAGGCGCCGACGCCGGCCAGTTGACACGCGACCTTGGGCATCTGTTCCCGGGTCACCGGACCACTGTCCCACAATGAATCTCCGGGGCTCGGCGCGTTGAGACCCGCAGACGCGGGTGGAGCACGGCGTCAGGAACACTGCACTCCTCCGCTGACATCGGCTGCACATACGATAGGGACTGCCACCATAATTGGCGAGCCGCACGAGACTGGAGAAATTCCGGACGTCCTGTGGGGTCCGTTGCAACAAGCATTACGTGGATCGCTTCATGGACGAGCTGGTTCAACGAACCTCTGCAATCCGTCCAGTCGGACGTTTTGGGACCCAGATTGCAATTGTGGGTGCATAGCGCGGCGCGGACACGGGACGGGGTCCGATGACACTAGCGGAATTAGTGACAGAGAGGCGTGAGGGAGACGGTGACGGAAACCGCATGGAGCCCCTGCGTCGTCGTAGTGGGCAGCACAATGATCGACATGATCGCCTACGTCGACCGTGTGCCCGAGGCGGGCGAGACCGCCGTCGGTGACCGCTTCACGCAAGGCTTCGGCGGCAAGGGCGCGAACCAGGCGGTGATGGCTGCCCGGCTGGGGGCGGTCGTGCGCATGGTCAACTGTTTGGGTACTGATGCACTGGGTGATATCACGATCGACAACTTCATTCGGGAAGGCATCGACGTGACCTACGTCACCCGCACCGACCGGGCCAGCAGCGGGGTCGCCCCCATCTGGGTCGAGGCGGACGGTACAAACCGAATTGTGTGCGTCCCCGGTGCCAACAACGAGATGACGACGCGGCAGGCCCGATCCGCAGTGGTGGCCGCCGAACGAGTCGATGTCGTCGTCGGCCAGTTCGAAGTGCCACAGGCGGTCACCGCCGCGGGTTTCGCCATAGCCAAGGATCGGGGAGCCCTGACAGTGCTCAACCCCGCCCCGGCGTATCCACTCGACTCCGCACTGATGAAGGTCACGGACTGGCTGGTGCCGAACGAGGTGGAGTTGCTGAAGGTGGCCCGTACGTTTGGGCTAAGACCAGGGCGGGTTGACGACGAGCTTGCCGCCGCTGTCACCAAGGCGACTGGTCTCAAGCTAGCCGTGACCTTGGGTCCTGACGGTGTTGCGATTTGCGAGGACGGGGTGACTGTGACCCGCGTCGCAGCGCCGAAGGTGCATGCTGTCGATACCACCGGCGCTGGGGACGCGTTCGTCGGCGCGTTCGCCTACGGTCTGGCGGAAGGGCTTGGCGCAAGGGCAGCGGCGGAGCTCGGCTGCGCCTGCGCATCGGTGAGCGTGACAGGTGCGGGCACGCAAACCTCGTTCCCTAACCAAGCGGAAGTCTCCGAGATTCGCCGCGGCCTTCGTCTGGCACAGGTACGGGCGGCAGACGATACACGCTATGTCCGTAACCGCTGCTTCGAGCGATCTGACATCCATCGCGGCGATCGACGGCCTGACTGATCGCCGAATCCAGGGTGATGTTTTTGGGATAACGCGGCGAATACGAGCCCGCTCTGCTGGAGGAACAGGGCTTGCCGAGAGTCGGTTTCGACCACCCCGAAGAATTCCCTAAGCTAAGGGCCCGCGACAAATTGATCGAGCCTGTTTCGGGCGTGTCGACCGGCTGAGGGGCCGGTCGGGTGGATCGCGGCGTCGAGTCGGCGTGGACGCTCAGGCCGCCGCTGGTGGTGGTCGCGGCGATGGTCTGCACGATGACTTCGTGGCTCGTCAGCGGCCGGCCACGCCAGTTCAAGAGCCGGTGCTCGATCTTGTTCCACTTGCTGGTGCCCGGTTCGGGCTGCCTGGCCGGGTTCCACTCCCGCCTGGCGTTCTTGCATGCCCCGACCAGCCCCCTTCTTCTCGGTTCGATGCTGACCACGGCGTCACCGGCACCTCGGCACGCTCGCGCCCCCCACCGGGCCTGGGCGAGCGTCCCGGCCGGGGGGCCCCGACTCCTCAGCCTCCCGACGGCCGCGCCGGACCGTGTCGGCGGCTACCCCCGGCGCCCGCGTGTGCCGGAAGGAATCCAAACCGGATGCGCGTTGCGAGAGCTGAGGCGGTCTCGCTGGACGGCGAGCTCGCCGTTCCGATGAGGAGATAATCCAAGCCTTCCGCCATTGTTGCTTGTGCCGCTAGGTTGTTGGACATCCAACCTGCCCTCGTGGAGGGCTCCGACAAACTAGCCGAAGGAAACGATTCCGTGACCACCCCAGCCCTTGCCGCCGGGAACGCCGGGAGCGGCTTCGAGCTGCAGTCGATCACGATCGCCGTTGTGGGGCACCTTCATCTGGGGCGACCGTGGACGAGTATCCGGAACGCTCGTCGCGGTTCTGCTCATTGTCGTTCTGAGCTCAGGGCTGCAGCTGGCCGGAGTGGACCCGGCCTGGCAGGCCGGTGTGCTGGGCGCAGTGCTCGTGCTCTCGGTCGAGCTGAACAACGTGGTCATACGCCGTAGCGGCGAGCGGGCCTAGGAATGGTGTTCCGCGTCCCCGATTCCCGCCTGTGGGACATCGTCGGTGTCGGTGACATCGACGTCGACGTCTTCCTCGGCGTGCAGCAACATCGCTGGAGTCGCCGCCGCGACCGCCGCGTCCGCAGTCATGGCCGTCCTGGTCGGCTGTCGCGCCGACGAGGTGATCGTGGGCATCCCCGTCAACGTCTTCGCCCTTGGGCTGACCACCTTCTTGCAGGCGGACGCTCAGGACTCCGCTCGAAGGTTGGAGCTGCCGGCGGGCTACCCGAGGCTCGAACTGTCCTGGTTGGGCGACGTCCCTATGCTTGGCTTCGCCTTCAACGACGGCAACCTCTTGGTGTGGGCCATGATTCCCGCGGTGGTATGCGTCCTGTATACGTTCCGCCGCACCGGATTCGGGCTGCGTCTGCAGGCCGCTGGGGAGGCCCCCCGTGCGGCGCGCGCGGCGGGCGTACGGGTCGCCACCGTACGAATCGCCAGCATCGGCGCACGGTTGGCCATCGACTCGGTACACCTGTTCAGCGGGAGTATGACGAGTGGCAGAGGGGTCATCGCCTGCGCAGCGGTCATCTTCGGGGCAGGCATGGTCAACCGCACAGTTGCCGGGTGCCTGCTATTTGGTTTCTCCAAAGCTCTGGCCCGCCCGCTGCAGATCCGGACGGCGGCTCCCGTCCCAGTTCGTGCTCATGGTCCCCTTCCTGCTGACCATCGCCGCGATTACCGTGAGCGACGCACTGCGCCGGCATAGCACCCGTGGATCGGGCAGCGTCGTCACCTACACGGGCGGACGAGAGTCCGAAATGCCGCGCGTAATCGTCGCCGGACACCTGACCATCGACGAGATCCGTCTCCCGGCAGGAGGCACGATTCCGGAGACCACTGGAGGCGCCGCGGCGTACGCCGCGCTGGGGGCGTTCCTGGCGAAGGGAGACGTCATGGTGGTGGCTAGGGTAGGAGATGACTACCCCCTTCAAAGCCTTCGACTCCAGCACATCGACGGTGGACGCATCCACACCGAGGCTGTCAAGGTCCTGCGAGGGCGGAGCATCCACAACGTGGCTCGCTACCGCGCTGACGGCTCGCGCGCCTTCGAAATCGAGGACTTCGACGCGTTGGTGCAGCTGTCGCCCGTGGCCGCCGACCTGATCGGGCTCCATCTCGGCGGGCGTTGGGTCCTCGTCACGCCGGGAACCCTGACCCAGCAGAAGGAGCTCGTGGAGGCGCTGAAATCGGCTGGGGCCCTCGTGGCGTTGGACATCGAGCTGCACTACCTCACCGAACGGGACGCCCTCGAGCGATTGAGGGTCCTCACCCAGGTCGTTGACTGCTTCCTACCGAGCCTCGAACATATCCAGCACTTGTTTGACGCGGCCATCACGGCCGCTCCAGCAGACCTGAAGGCATCGGTGGATTCCTTCGGCGCGGCGCTCACTATCGTCAAGTGCGGCCGCAGTGGGGCTGTCGTTTTCGAGGGCGCGGACCTGCCGGGCGTCTCAGTTCCCGCCGTACCCGACCTCGAGGTCAAGGACCCGACCGGGGCGGGAGACGCGTTCAACGGCGGCTGTCTCGTCGGTCTGGCCAGGGGCGAGCGGCCCACGGCTGCTGCTGTCACCGGCTGCGTAGCCGCCTCGTTCGTTGTCCAGTCGGTCGGCGCCGACATACCCGAAGTGTTCTCCAACCGCGAGAGGACAGCTCGCTACCAGCAGTGCTGCCAGCCCGGAGTTGCGATGCCAGAGAGGCAACAGAGTGTTTAGCGACACAGATAATGGATCATCAGCGTTCCGCGCAGACGAGACGGCGTCGCTGCTTGAGCAGGAGATCCCGATACAGCCCGCAGTCCTGCATCGAGCCTTCCGGTCCTTCGCGCGTCCTGTCGCGGAGTTGATCGACGTCCTGACGGCGCGCGAAGTGGACGACTGGGTCGTTACGGGGTGCGGTGACAGTCTGTTTGCCGGAATGTGCGCCGAAGTCTGGTTTGCGCGGCTGGCCGGACGACGTCTGCGCGCCGTGCAGGCCATGCAGCTCTCTCGCGAGACGTACATGTCCCTGACCCCTCGGTCGGTCGTGTTGGCCGTTTCCCACTCCGGGACCACAGCGCGGGTGCTCGAGGCCGCTCGAGCTGCTCGCTCGCGGGGAGCGTTTGTCGTTGCCGTCACAGCCAATCCAGACTCCGAGCTGGCACGGTGCGCCGACCTTTGGATCGACAACTCGGTCCGGGACGAACGGTCTAACTGTCGCACGGCGAGCTTCCAGGCGGTCTCACTGCTGATGCGGATGCTCGCCGAGCAACTTGGAACACCGGATGGCAGCAGGGCCCGTTCGTTCGATCCGACACTCTTGGAGCCCTATGTCTACGAGTCGCGCCGCCAGATTGCCGACATCGCCGCGTCAGCCTCACCGGGAACCACTGGATCTTCACCGGGAGTGGCCTCGGGCTCGCTGCGGCCGAGTACGGTATGGCGAAGGCATACGAAGCCGCGTCGCTGCCCGCGCACAGCGTCGAGATGGAGCAGTTCATCCACTGTGAGATATTCACCGTGCGCGAAGGCACGAACGTCGTGATTATCTGCCCAGCGGGGCGGACGACTTCTCGCGCGGTGGAGCTCGCCCGCGGCCTATCCGCCCTAAACGCCGTGACCATCGCCATCACCGACGACGCCGAGCTGGCCGAGGCGGCAACACACGCGGTGCGCCTACCGGACGGCCTGCATGAAGACGACCTACCGTTCTTGGCCATCCTCCCGTTGCAGTGGCTGGCTCTGCGGCTCGCAGGGGCTCGGAACGAGAACCCGGACCTCGTCGCCAACAAATGGGTCAACCGCCCTCTCATTGACGACTCCGAACAATAAGGACCCGAGATGTATGCCGTCAATGCGGTAGCGCTATCTCCTCAGGTGCAGGAATGAACGAGGCGAGCGCGCAGGAGCCGGCGTCCACGACTTACCTACGGGGACTCCGTCAACTGCTCGAACGCCTTGAGCAGGCCCCTCAGATGGAAGCGGCGGCCGAGAGCATGGCCCACTCCGTCCGAAGAGGGGGCATCGCGCACCTGTTCGGTAGCGGGCACTCGATGCTTCCCGCGCTGAAATCGTTCCTCGCTACGGCAGCTTCGTGGGCCTGCACCCGATAATCGATCCACGCCTCCTCTGGTTCAACGTGCTCGGCTCATTCGGCGTGCCCGAGATGCTGTTCTTGCAAGACACTGCGGGCTACGCCGACGTCAGGCTCGACGGTCAACACCTACGAGACGGTGATGCCCTCGTCGTCTTTTCCCACGGAGGGACAAGCACCGTCGTGGTCAACGCCGCGCGCTACGCCAAGGCGTGCGGTCTAACCGTGATCGCGGTGTCTTCGTCTTGCGCCGGCGCCGCCAGACCCAGGCACAGCCCGGGCCTTAGTGGTCAGGTCTGTAAGTCCGTCGGGGGTTGGTCAACTCGTGGGGTCGCCGAGGTAGAGGCCGGCGGCGCAGTCGAGGGCGTCTTCGGGGAGACCGGCGAAGGCGCCGGTGGGCAGGACGG
>JAABUR0100003369.1_pt1 | contig 22505 bp, 18 predicted proteins | sample 5560091 | NCBI WGS metagenome assembly JAABUR01 (sample SAMN10711879, study PRJNA513375) | rock metagenome | isolation source: Antarctica rocks | place: Antarctica: Victoria Land, University Valley sud
GCTTGCGGTTGCGGAACCCGTCAGGTAGAGACTTCGGAGCTACGAAGACCATTTCTGAAATGCAAGCAGACTTGGGTAACGGACTACTCAGCCTGCTGGAGCTGTCGCAGTTCCTGCCGCTGGTATTCCCATCGCGCCGCCGTTGAGTTGGCGACGTCCCTTGGCCTGGGCTTCGCGCAGCTTGAGGCGCACTTCATCGGGCTCCATCCCCAGCGTGGCAGCCAGATCCGTGACATATTTCTCGCGGGCCGCGCGCACGGCGTCCTCGCGAGCCGTCACGTTGTCGCGCACCTTCTGCTTCTGGTCATCGGTCAGGGGCTTGCCCGCCACGACTTCGGCAGCGGCCAACTCGCGCTCCATCAGCCTGGCCTGAGCCCTGGCTCCGTTCTGGCCCCTGTTGTTCTTGTTTCTGCGCAGTCTGTTGGGAGGGTTCTGACCCTTGACCGCGTTGTTGGGGTCGGGCTGAGCCTGCGCCCGCGCGATCATCGGCAACGCCGCGCCCAGACTCAGCGTGAGCACGCTCAGCCCCTTGAAGCCCATCCTTGTGACGTTCGTTTTCATGTTGCTCCTTGAGATTTATCTCAGGCCACTTTTGAGAAGAACCCGGGACCTGAGTTGCGCCCCCGATCCAACTCCTTTCATGAGATCGCAAATACAAGTACTTGAGGGCCGCTCGGCGCAGATGCCATAACTATTCATCATCAATCTGGCTGAGCCCGCTGCTACACTTGTGAAAGATTTCACGCCTTCCCGCACAAAGGTTACGGTTCGACGCGCCGAATGCGCGTTCAGGAGGCTCTATGCCAGCCGCGCTTTCCGCTTCTCAAACTTCCTCTTCCAGCAACGGATCATCAAGCGGAGTGCACGCGCTTGAGAGTAGGCCGCTTGAGCCCACGGTGTTGTCGCCTTTGGTGCCTCCTCTGGTGCCCGAGGACGTGCAGGATGCGCGCGAGAGCTTGCAGAAGGTGCCTCAGCCGACCATTGAGCGGCTCAGCGCGTATTTGCAGTGCGTGCGCGGGCTGAGGCTGGCTGAGGTCGAGACGGCTTCGTCAACGCAGATTTCGCAGGGCACGGGCATCAACGCGGCTCAGTTCCGCAAGGATCTGTCTTACTTCGGTGAGTTCGGCACGCCTGGGTTGGGCTACGATGTGGTTGAGCTCGAAGCGCATCTGTCGCGCATTATGGGGCTGGATCAGCGCCACGAGGTTCTTCTGGTGGGCGCGGGCAACCTGGGCTCGGCTCTGCTGCACTACACGGGGTTTCCGCTGCGCGGCTTCCATATTGTGGCGGCTTTCGATGTGGCGGGGAGCAAGATCGGCGAGGAGATCAACGGTGTGCCCGTGCACCACATCGACGAGCTGGCGCGCATGAATGCTCAGTTGGGAGCAACAGTTGGCGTGGTGGCCGTGACGCGCGAGGCGGCTCAGGAAGTGGTGGACAAGCTGGTGGCGGCGGGCGTGCAGGCGATCCTCAACTTCGCGCCGGTTTCGATTTTGGTGCGGCCAGGAATCGTGGTGCGCCACGTGGATTTGACTTCGCAAATGGAAGTGCTGTCGTACTACCTGCGCGCCCGCTGAGGCTCGCCCAAGTACTTAGAGGCAAGCGCAGGAAGAAGCAGCAGGCGCAAGCGCAGCGGGCGCAAGCGCAGCGGGCGCAAGCCCAACAGCCTGAGCCGACGAGCACGACGCGTTATGGAACAAACACTTGAAGCCACGCCAGCCGCCTCAGAGCCCGCAGCGCTCACCGCTCGCCTGGCCGGGCACCTGGCCGACAACCTTTCGGAGCGCGACGACTTCGGCACCCTCGCCCACTCCAATACCCCGAACGGCCACTTCAACAGTGCCGTGAACGGATCTTCCAATGGAGCCCCGAACGGAGCTCATCGCGAGGACGCTGCTCTGGATGTTTCGTCGCTGGATGGCGGGGTGCGCATCGTGAACGAGGCCGAGATTCTGCGTTCGCTGGAAGGCCTCAAGCCCCAGCTCAAGGAAGTCGAGTGCGAGATCGAGCGCCTGGTCTCGGCTTCTGTCAAGACCGTGGCCGATGTGGCCTCGCACACCCTGGGAGCCGGAGGCAAGCGCCTGCGCCCCGCCCTGACCATTCTCTCGGCTATGCTGTGCAACAAGTCGATGCGCGAGGGCGAGCTGAACCAGAAAGTTCTCTCTGGAGCCGTGGCTGTCGAGCTGACGCACACCACCACGCTCTTGCACGATGATGTGGTGGATGGAGCTGAGGTGAGGCGAGGCAAGCCCGCGGCGAACCTGCTGTGGGGCAACGGGCTCAGCGTTCTGGTGGGCGATTACTTGTTCGCGCAGGTGTTCCTGATCGCCTCGCAGCAAGGCTTCTACGAGCTGATGAACCCCCTGGCCAAGGCCACGGCCCAGATGTGCGCGGGCGAGCTGCTCGAAGTGCAAAGGCGGCGCGACCTCAGCATCCCGGAGGCCGAGTATGAAGAGATCGTAGCCCTCAAGACCGCTGCCCTGACCGAGTGCTCGTGCCGCATAGGAGCCGTTGCCGCGGATGGCGACGAGGAGCAGGCGCGTTGTCTGGCGGCCTTTGGCTACAACATAGGCATCGCGTTCCAGATCGTGGACGACGTATTCGACGTGGCTTCGAGCCGCGCGCGCATCGGCAAGCCCGTGGGCAACGACATTCGCGAGGGCGTGGTCACGCTGCCCATGCTGCGCGCCATGGCCGAGCTGAGCCCAGTTCAGCAGGACGAACTGCGCGAGCTGCTGGGCAAAGAGCCCATCGAGGACGAGGAAGTCGCGCGCGCTCTGGAACTGATTCGGGGCACGGGAGCCATTGAATCCTCAAGGCGCACCGCCCTGGACTACGTGGCGCTTGCTAAGTCTCAGCTGCGCTTCTTCGACGACTGCCCAGCACGCCAGATGCTGTGCGACATCGCGGATTACGTGGTGAGCCGGGAAAAGTGAGGTAGCGAGGTAGTGGGGTCGTGCGATGATGCAAGTACTTTCACGACCCCGCTACTTTACTTCTTCACTACCTCAAGCGAAGCGATGCTCATTGCCCGACGATTGCGCAAGAAGCTGGGCGTCAGGCTCGTGCTGCGCGAGGTGAGCTTTGAGGTGGCGAGAGGCTCGTCCTGCGCCATTGTGGGGTGCAACGGAGCGGGCAAATCGACCTTGCTGCGCGTCCTGGCCGGAGTGCTGCGTGCCGACAGCGGGCGCATCGTGTGGCGAGGCGAGGCCGGCGATGAAGGCGGTTCGGAAGAGTTGGAAGGCGATGAATTGCGCTCTGGGTGCGGGTTGTTCGCGCCGGATGCGCCTTTGTATCGCGAGCTTTCTTGCGGCGAAAACCTCCTGTTCTGGGCTCAGGTGCGCGGCCTGGGTTGCGAGGAGAAGGCGTTACGCACGCATCTGGAGCGCTGGCAGTTGGGAGCGCGCTGGAACGAGCCCGCGCTGGCGCTTTCGAGTGGGCTGAGGGCTCGCTTGGGCTTGGCTGTGGCGACTCTGGGCGAGCCCAAATTGCTGCTGTTGGATGAGCCGGGCGCGAATTTGGATGAAGCCGGGCGCGAGCTGCTGCGCGAGTTGTTGGAAGAGCAGAAGGCGCGCGGCGTGGTTCTGGTGGCGAGCAACGAGCCGCGCGAGGTTGCTTTGTGCCAGTCGCGCATCGAGTTGTGATGGTTGGCCTTGATGTTTGAGCCGGGCTCAGCAATGTCTGACACTTAGCCAATGATGCCCTTAGCCGCCAAGCCCAAAGCCCTGTCTACAGCCAAGCACAGAACAGCGATAGGCCCTTCGTGGCGGGCGGCGTGGAGCCCGGCGTGGGCGGTTTTCGTGAAGGATTGGCGCGGCGAGTGGCGCTCGCGGGCGGCCCTGAACGCGATTGCGCTGTTTGCTCTGGCGACTCCCATCGCGCTCTCGCTGGGCGTGGCGGGGCAGAAGCTGTCGCCTCAAGTACTTGCGGGGCTGTTGTGGGCCAATTTGCTGTTCGCGGCCTTGATTGGCCTGTCGCGCGTGTGGGTCAAGGAGGACGAGAGCGGAACGGTCACGCTGCTGCGCCTGCACGCGCGGCCCGAGAGCGTGCTGTGGGGCAAGACGCTGTGGAACGCTTCGCTGCTGATCTTGACTCAGCTGGGAGCCGTGCCCGTGTTCGCCATCCTGCTGGATGCGCGCATCGAGATGCCAATGCTGCTGCTCGCGACGCTGCTCCTGGCCGATATTGGGCTGGCCTCAGCCTCTTCGCTGCTGGGCGCGATGACGATGGGCGCGACGGGGCGCGGCACTTTGTTCTGCGCCATCGCGATTCCGATTCTGCTGCCGCTCTTGGTCATCGCGAGCAACGCCACGGCGATTGCACTGGGCGGAGGAGGCGACTGGCAGCCCGCGCTGCAGGCTCTGGCGGCTTACGATGTGGCGATGCTGGCCGCGGCTTGGATGCTCTTCGACTTCGTGTGGAGCTGAGGCATTCACCACGGAGGAAGTGGGGGAGAAGATACAAGTACTTGAAGGGCCGCGGAGTTTTTGGTGAGGCTCCTGGGTGCGATGGGTTCTTGCTAAGGGCGCATTGCAGTACGCCTTACGCAGAGGCTCCGTAGAAGCGCGACTTCAAACTCCGCGGCCCCTCAAGTACTTGTATTGCGCTTCTAAATCTTCGGCTCTCTGCGTGGTGCTCCGTGGCCTTCTGTGGGAATAGAATGGAGTAGTTATGAATCGGACTTCATCTGTGGACTCTGTGCTGAGCAAAGCGCTGCCCGTGCTCACCTTGCTGTGGGTGTGCGGCAACATCATCGTGGCGTGGATGATGCCGCCCGCGCTGGAGCTCAAGGCCACGCCAGCGGCGTTTTTTCATGTGCCCATGGCCATTGCGATGGAGATCGCGTTTGTGGTGGCGGCGGCTTTTGGAGCGGCCTGGCTCTTCCGAGGCAAGGCCGGGCACGACACTTTGTCGGTAGCTTTTGCCGAGGTCGGCTTTGCCTTTGGGCTCATCGCTCTGGCCACGGGCAGCGTGTGGGCTAAGATCAACTGGAACGCCTTCTGGAGCTGGGACCCACAGCAGATCGGCATCGTGGCTACGCTCCTGACCTACGCCGCCCTGTTCTCCTTGCGCGGCGCGACTGAGGACGAGGTGAGGCGGCGCAACGCCTGGGCCGTGTTCGCGATTCTGGGGCTGATCGCGGCGGTGTTCTGGACTTTTGTGTTCCGGCGTTTGATGCCCTCGCTGCACCCCACGGGCACGCTGAGCCGCAGCGGCCCTCTGTTCATACGCGCCCTGGACTTCAACATCATCGGCATGGCCCTGCTGCTCACCTGGGCCGCAACTATACGCGCGCGCCTGCTCGACGCGCAGCAGGCCCTGGAGCGTGCCCGCGAACGCGCCGAGCCCAGCTGGAATTAAGGGTGCAATTAAGCGACTGAAGAGGCTTTGAAGAGGCTTTATGGGAAAGGAAACTGCATTTGCTCTGGCCGTCTCGCTGCTGACCTGGGGCGGCGTCTGGGCCTATATGCTGCGCCTGGACTTGCTCACGCGCTCGCTGCAGCGCGCCACCCGCGAGCTCGAAGCTCGCGAGGGTGACCCGCGCCCCTTCGAGCCCGCGCGCGAAGAAGTTGGGCTCTAAGCTGGATCAAGATGAAGCTGCTTCCCGTGTCGCTGGACGTGCGCTGGCGTGCCTGCTTGGTCGTGGGCGGTGGGCCAATAGGAGCGCGCAAGCTGGCCTCGCTGCTCGAATGCCAGGCCGAGCCAACTCTGATCTCGCCCCAGACGTGTCCGGCGGCTCGCTCGCTGCTGGGCCGCTGCAAGTACTTGGAGCGCGCGTGGCAAAGCGGCGACTGCAAGAACTTCGATCTGGTCTGGACCTGCACACCTTCGGTTGAAGTCAACCAGGCCGTGGCGCTTGAAGCTCGCCAGATGGGAGCCTGGTGCGCGGTTGCGGGCGCGGGTGATGGCGGCGACTTGCACAGCATGAGCTCGGTGCGTCGCGGCGAAGTGTGCGTCGCCATCTCAACCGGAGGCGCTGCTCCAGCTCTGTCGCGCCATCTGCGCGAGCGCATCGAGGCGGCTGTTGGAAGTGAGTATGAGGTTCTGCTGAGCTGGATGAGCCAGGAGCGCAGCGAACTGAAGTCGCGCATCGGCGAGCAGAGCGCGCGGGCCGAGGTGTGGCGCGAAGTACTTGCGAGCGATGTGCTGCATCTGCTGCGCGAGGGGCACGAAGACGAGGCGCGCGCGCGGTTTGAAAAGATCGTGGGCGGTGAGTAGAGCGGTAAACGAAGGCCCACTCCCGCTTAAGTACTTGCTGCCGAGGGCAGCCATAACCGGGGCGGGGCAACCGCTGTGGGCCGGGAGCGTGCAAACTTAGGCGCTGCCAAATGCCCGACCCCAAGAATGCAACTGTTTGTGCTCGGCCTCAACCACAAAAGCGCGCCCGTCGAGGTGCGCGAGAAGCTGGCGCTTTCGCCCTCGCGGCTGGCGCAGGCGCTTCAGGCCTTGCGTGCTCCTCTTGCTGACTCGGCCATTGCGGAAGCGGCCATCCTCTCGACTTGCAACCGCGCTGAGTTCTACGTGCTGGGCTCGGCTCAGGCCGCAGCTCAGCTGGAGCGTTTTTTAGCCGAGCAGCTTGCTCCCGGCTTCGACTTGGAGCCTCATCTCTACGGCTTCGAAGGCGCTGAGGCCGTGCGCCATCTGCTGCGCGTTGCGTGCGGGCTGGACTCGCTGGTGCTGGGCGAGAGCGAGATTCAGGGCCAGGTCAAGTCGGCCTTGTCCTCGTCGCGCGAGGCCGGGGCGTGCGGGCCGATTCTGGATGAGCTGTTCCGGCGCGCTATCGCGGGAGGCAAGAGGGCTCGCTCTGAGACTGCGATCGGGCGCGGCGCCCTCAACGTGGGCTCGGCGGCTGTGGAGTTAGCGCGACAGATTTTCGGGCCTCTGGCGGGCCACACGGTCCTAATTCTGGGCGCGGGCAAGATGTCTTCGCTGACGGCTCAGCACCTGGTTTCCTCGGGCGCGCGGCGCATCTTGGTCGCCAACCGCACCTACGAGCGCGCGGCTGAGCTGGCCAACTTGTTCGCTCACCGCGATGCGCGCGACACGACTTCGCGCGAGTTCCTGGCCGGAATCCCTGGAGCCCAGGCGCAGGCCGTAACCTGGGACGAGTTCCCGCGCCGCCTGGTCGAAGCCGACATCGTGATTTCCTCGACGCGCGCACCTCACCTCGTGCTGCAGCACGAGCACGTCTTGACGGCGATGCGGGCGCGCCACGGGCGGCCTCTGTTTCTGATCGACATCGCCGTGCCGCGCGATATTGATCCCAGAGCACACCAGATCGAGAACGTGTTCCTCTACGACATCGACGATCTGGCGGCTGTGGTCGAGAGCAACAGGGCGCAGCGGGCCGCTGAACTGAGCCGCGTGGAAGCGATTATCGAGGAGGAGGTCGGCTCGTGGCAGAAGTGGCTGCGAGCGCGGGCTTCGTCTCCTGTAGCCTCGGCTCTGGCGCGCCACGCTCAGCAGGTGCGCGATCAGGAAGTCGAGTTGGCTCTGGCTCAGCTGGAGCACCTCAACGAGCGCGACCGGGCGATCGTCGCGGCTCTGGGGCGCGCGCTTTCCGGCAAGCTGATGCACGCTCCCCTGCGCCACCTGCGCGAATCCGCCGAGCAGCATCCAGGCGATGCTCAGGCCCTGGCGCGCGCCTTCAACATCGCCGCGCCCTCCGCAACGGCAAAGCCGCTCGCTCAAGATGCGGCCCCTGAAGCGGCGGCAAGTACTTGGAGCGATGCGGGCGCGCGCGAGGTGCAGGATTGAAACCTTCATCTTCGGTGAATCTGCTGGCTCAGGCCGAGGGCTGGCTCTTGCTGGGTGCTGTGAGCTGCTACGGAGCGGCGATGCTGTTGTTGTGGGCGCACCTCTTTGCGCGTTCGGATGAGCCGCGTGAGCGCGGGCGAGCCTGGCACGAGGTGGCTGAGCTGGGCTCGCTGTGCCTGCTGTTCGTGGGGGCCAACCTGCACGCTCTGTCGCTGCTGGGGCAGGGAAGTGCCGTCTGGGGCGAGAGAGCCGGTGTTGCCGGCGTGTTCGGCTGCGCTCTCGTCGTGGCTTATTTGGGCTGGAGGCAGCGCGTCGGGCAGTCCACGCTGGGCGCCTTTATTTCGCCCGTTGCCTTTGGAGCCGCGCTGTTTTCCTTAGCCGCGCCGGACTTGCACCCTTACATTCCGCCTCGGAGCCTGGAAGCGCAGTGGCTCGTGCTGCACGTGCTCCTGATTCTGGGCGGCTACGTGGCGCTGGCCTTTGCCTTTGCGTCGAGCGTGATCTACTTGGTTCAAGATGGGTTGCTCAAGCGCAAGCAGCTCAAGGGCTTGTGGCAGAGGCTGCCTTCGCTCCAGGTGGCCGATGAAGTCATCGAGCGCGCGACTCAACTCGGGCTGATGCTGCTTTCGCTGGGCCTGGCCATCGGCGTGGCGTGGACGGCGCGGCATCCCGGAGGCTACACCTTCTGGCGCGACCCCAAGGTGCTGTTCTCGATAGCGACCTGGCTGATTTTCGCCGTGTATGTTGGGGCGCGCGCAGCCCTGGGGTGGCGCGGACGGCGCACGAATCTGGTGGTGGTGTACGGCTTTTTGCTGCTTGTGCTGTCATTTCTGGGCGCGCCCCATTTGGTTCCAGGACGGTGACCGGGCTCCAAGCAGCGCGCAAGTACTTACAGATGCCGCGAAGAAGTTTGGAAGCTCCTCTATGAAATCTGAGCTGATTATGGGGACTCGGGGCAGCGCTCTGGCTCTGGCGCAGGCGCGGCAGGTGGCGCGCGCTCTGGAAGCGGCTCACGTGGGGCTCACGGTGCGCGAGAAGATCATTCGCACCACGGGCGACGCGCTGCAGGGTCAGCCCCTGCCTCAGATTGGCGGCAAGGGCGTCTTTACGCTGGAAATCGAAGCCGCTTTGCTCGATGGCTCGATTGACTTCGCCGTCCACTCGCTCAAGGATCTGCCGCCCCTGATGCCTGTGGGCCTGGCCTTAAGCTGCGTTCCCCTGCGCGAGTCTCCGTTGGACTGCTGCATCCTGAGCCACTCGCAGAGCCTTGAGGCTCAAGGCTCTGCGTTGGAACTGCTGGCTCGCGGAGCCAGAATCGGCACTTCGAGCTTGCGTCGCGCGGCTCAGCTCAGGCGCGCGCGGCCCGATTTGAAGATCGAGTCGGTGCGCGGCAACATCGACACCCGCCTGCGCAAGCTGGACGAGAGCTTCGACGCCATCATTCTGGCCCGCGCCGGGCTCAACCGCTTGGGCGTGAGCCTGGCCGAGCACGCGAGCTTCGATCTTCCCACGCACATTTGCCTGCCCGCGCCTGGGCAGGGCGCGCTGGCTTTACAGTCGCGCGAAGACGATGCCGAGACTCTGCAAGTACTTGCGGCGCTCGAAGATGCCGCCTCGCGCGCCTGCATTCAGGCCGAGCGCGCTTGTATGGAAGAGCTCGGCGCGGGCTGCACCACGCCTCTGGGAGCGCTGGCCAAATTTCAGGGCGCCGCACTGTGGCTGCGGGCCGTGATGCTCGCGCCCGATGGCGCTCGCCAAATCGAAGCCGAGCTGAAGGGCACGGACGCGCGCGAGCTGGGCCGAGCCGTGGCGCTTCAGCTTGTTGAGCGTGGCGCACGCGAGCTGATGGCTTCTGCTTGAGCTACGCGGCTTCCTCGTGCTCAACTTCATCCACGGCGGCCAGGCTCGCCTCGGTTGGGCTCTGCTGGTCTAAGTAGGACTCGCGCAGGGCGCTCAGCGATTCTCCTGTGATCGTCTTCCATGAGACCCAGCCGTTGATCGTGGTGCGCGAGGAGCCCGCGTCTTGAATGGCGTACAAGGCCGCGTAGCTGGGGCTGGAGAACGCGGTGCCAAGGACTTCGATGCCTCCATTTTGCTGCACCACCCCGACGTAAGTCTTGGCCTCGACCGCGCGCTTGCGGCCCGAGGACTTGGGCGCGTAGGTCAGATACAAACGGTCGCCCGCGTTCAGCAAGCCCACGCGCAGCAAGTCCGGGAGCGAGATTTCCAGCCTCTTGCGGGCGCGCTCGTTTTCCTGAGTATCGATTTCGGGTCGGTTCTCGTCCGGCACTTCATACAGCACATTGTTGGGGCTGCTGAACTCGACATACTTCTTGATGACCCACAGCTTGACCTCGTTCTTCAAGCTCTGCGCCCACTCGTTGAGGTCGCGCGAGACCATGTCGATCGGGATGCCCACGATGGGCCGCGTGTCCAGGATCTCAGCCAGCACGCGCCTTACGTCGAGCTGAGCGATGCCAAGCTCGGAGAACTTTTCGAGCACGCCGTTGTCCTCGCGTGCCCGCTCCACGACCCACTCGATGAGCAGCTGCTTGGAGATGGGCTGGGTCGAGGCGATGATCTGGCGCGCCACCTGGGGCGCGATGTGCGTCCATACGCCGTGCCTGGCGAGCTCGACCTCGACCACGAACCAGGAGCGCGTCGAAAGGTCGATGACAAAGCCATCGGGCACGGAAGCCGCGCCTCCTGGGGTTTTGAAGAGCATCTTGGGGAAGTAGATCGAGGACGGGCCGAAGATCGCCTCCGCGTTGTCGCGCACCACGCCTTCGAGCTCGTCTTCGGAAGCGAACGGCGCCTGAATCCACTTGCGGTTTTCAAAAATCAGCATCGCTCTTGAATTCACCACAGATGAACACCGATGCACACGGATGATGATGATGAAGAACAGAACATGAGGGTCTGCAAGTACTTGAGGACTGGTGCTCACTTCCTTTTCATCCGTGTCCATCTGCGCTTATCCGTGGTGAATTAGAATCTTCCCCGTGTCCACTTCCTTGCCTTCTTCTCCGCCGCGTGACTTGCTGGCCTCGGTTGCCCTCGTCGCGGCTTCGATTCTTCTCTTTGAGATCGCCCTGACGCGTGTCTTCGGCACCGTCTTGCGCTACCACCTGACCTTCCTGGCCATCTCGATCGCGCTGTGCGGGCTGGGCGTGGGCGGCTTCGCGACGCACTTCCTGCGCTCGCGGGTGCGCATCTCGCTGGCCTCGCTGGGCGTCGCTTACGGGCTGGCGACCGTGGCGGCGCTCTTGATTTTGCTGCGCGGCGTGCTGGCATTTTATCCCGAGGTGTATTGGCTTTCGGCTCTGGTTGTGCTGGTTCCGTTCACGCTCGGAGGGGCGTGGCTGGCCGAGGCCTTCGCGCGCTTTCCTGCGTTCAGCGGGCGCATCTACGCCTGGGACTTGGGCGGAGCGGCCCTGGCGGCTCTGCTGGCCGTGCCGATCTTGAACTTCTTGCCGGCTCCTGCGGCTGTGGTGGCGGCTGCAGTTCTGGGAGCCGGAGGCGGCGTGCTGCAGAGAAGCTCCAGCCCGCGTGAGAGATGGGTCATTCCGGGCGCTGGGCTGATTCTGCTTTTGCTGCTGGGCACGCCCAATTCCAAGCCCGTGATGAAGCTGCTCGATGTGCCCGCCCTGCCGCCCAAGCCCGATGAGTTCCGCGCGAGCCTGGCTGATCGCGGCATCACGCAGCCTCTGTTCACCGAGATGGGCACGCCGGGCCACAAGTCGAGCATCATCGAGACGAGGCACAATGCCTTCGCGCGCACCGACGTGGTGGACGATCCCGAGGCGCTGGGTGCGGGCGGCTTCTTCCTGTACACCAACGGCAACGTGCCGACCAATATGATGTTCTGGGACGGCCACCTGAACTCGCTGGCCGGGGTGACCGAGGACTTCCGCCTGCCCGACTGGTGCTTCAACGCGGCCCGGCTGAACCGAGCGGACACGCGCGTCTTTTCGATTGGGCCAGGAGGTGGGCTGGATGCTTTGCTCGCCCTCAAGCACCACGCGGGCCGCTTCGATGGAGCCGAGATCAACCCCTCGATTTTGGACATTATGGAAGCGCGCGCGGGTATGAACGGAGGCGTGTATCAGAAGGCCAACGTGCGGGTGCAAGTCGCTGATGGGCGGGCTATGGCGCGTCAGGCTCTGGCTCGCGGCGTGAAATACGACCTCATCTACTCGGCCCTGACCAAGACGGCCACGGCGGGCCAGGGCCTGGCGCTGCTGGAATCGTTCATCCAGACGCGCGAGGCCTTTACCGATTACTGGAAGCTGCTCAAGCCCCAGGGCCAGGCCGCCATTGTGCTGGACAACCCGTATCTGGTGGCGCGTTTTGTGGCCACGTGGCTGCAAGTACTTGAGGAGCAGGGCATTAGCAACCGCGAGGCGATGCGCCACATCGCCATTGCCGCCGACCCTCAGCCCGGCCCTTATGTGCTTTCTCTGGTGGTGCAGAAGACTGCGTTCACGCGCGAGCAGAGTAAGAGCTTGTTCGAGTCGGCCAACCTGCGCGCTCTGGACGCCGTGTGGATTCCAGACCAGGCTGCGCTGCGCTCCTACGGCCCTTACCCTCAGCTGGCGGACGGCACGCTGAACCTGGCCGGCTTTATCCGTGGCGCGCGCGAGGGAAAGCTGTCGGGGCAGAAGATAGACATCTCGCCCTGCTCGGACGACCGCCCCTTCGTGCTGGACCTGTCGCTGGAACCTCTGCCCGGCATGAGGCCCCTCACCTTCTTCGCGGCTGTTCTGGGCGTCGCTCTGGCTGCTCTGGGCCTGCTCACTGCTCGCCGCTCGCCTCCACTCATCGAACCGCGCACTCAGGATCAGGACAGGCCTCAAGTACTTGAGGCGTCCACGATGCCTGAGGGCGCTGAACCTAAAGCCGAAGAGGAAGAGGCCCAGGCGCCGCTGCTTGAGGCGCAGAGCAGGCGAATGCGCTTTGGCGTGCGGGATGTTTTGTGGATCGGTTACTTTCTGCTGCTCGGCGTGGGCTTTATGCTGATCGAGATCCCGCTTTCGCAGCTCTTGATCTTGCCTCTTGGCTACCCCACGCTGGCCTTGTCGGTGATTCTGTTCTCGATTCTGCTGGGCGGAGGCGCGGGAGCCTGGGTCTCGCAGAAATTCGGGGAGAAGTGCTTGGCCTGGTACGCGCTTGCTTGCGCTCTGGCGGTGGCGGGAGGCGCTCTGATAGTGCCAGTTGTGGTGCGCTCTCTGGCGTCCTCGCTGCCGTTGTGGAGCTTGAACGCGCGCGTGGCCCTGGCTGCCGTGATGCTGTTGCCGCTGGGCTTTGTGCTGGGCACGCCCTTCCCCTCGGGCCTGCGCCTGTTCGCGCGCCGCCACCCGGACAGCGTGCCCTTGGTGTGGGGCTTGAACGGCGTGGCCTCGGTCGTGGGCTCGCTGAGCGCCGCCCTGAGCGCGCGCGCCTTCGGTTTCAGCCAGACCCTGATTTACGGAGCCGCGATTTATGTCGTGGCCGCTGTGCTGGTTCTGTGGCTGGGGCATGAGGCCAGCCATGAGCCGAGCGCAGAGCCATCGGTGGTCTGAAGGGCTCTGAGCGGCTTCAGAACTCGGATTCTGTAGTGGCTCTCAGGGCTGCGGATTGAAGATACGAAGGAGATACGAAAACGCCCACAAGTACTTCGAGTACTTGCGGGCGTTTTATCGGGGGCTTTCAGTCGCCGTCGGTTCCATCCCTCGGGCCTGGCTTTTTCGGCGGCTTGCGCGGCTTCTTGTCACTATCGCTCAAGCGCTCCGAGCCTGACCTAACTGCGGATGTAAAGGGCGCTGGCTGAGCGGCCTCGCTCGCCCGAGCGGGCGAGAAGGCGGCCAGAAAGCTCAGGGCCAGAAAGGGTAGAATTGCAATTCGTCGCATCATCATCACGTCCTCGTCTACTTCAACTCAAGGCCGGACGGCGCGCTGGGTGCCCGGTTCATCTTCTCTTGCGCTTCCGCGGCCTATTTTAGCCGACTTCCATCAGGCGCGCGATCGAGTTCTTCCAGGCGTCCGCGATCTGAGCCACCGGAAGGTCCACCAGGGGACGCACGCCGCCGCCACGCGTGTCCGAGATCACAAACCTCTCGCCTCCCACTGTGCCCAGGAACGAGATCGGAACGCGCGCCAGGCGCGCCATCTCGCGCAGCCTGGGCAGGTTCTCGGGCGCAAGCGTCACCGCGATCCGGCTCTGCGACTCGCCAAACAGAACCGAGTCCAGCCGCACATTCGCACTCGCCTCGACCGAATCAGGAAGCTCGATGCGCGCGCCCAGGTTCCCCACGATCGCGCTCTCGGCCAGGGCCACGGCCAGCCCTCCGTCCGAGCAGTCGTGAGCTGAGCGCAGCAGACCCCCTCGGATCGCCATCACGGTCAGCTTCTGCACGTTCAGCTCGCGCTCCAAATCCAGGCGCGGCGGCAGCCCAGCCTCAACTCCATGAATCGTAAAAGCGTATTCGGACCCGCCGAGCTCATCGTGCGTATCGCCCAGCAGAACAATCAGGTCGTGAGCCTGGCGGAAGGCCATGCGCGTGTGCGCGTTCACATCGGGCAGCACGCCGACCATGCCGATCAAGGGCGAAGGCTGCACCGCGCTCTCAGCCGTCTCGTTATAAAGCGACACGTTGCCCGAGACGACAGGCAAGTGCAGAGCCGTACAAATGTCCACGAGGCCTTCGACCGCGCGCTTGAACTGCCAGAAGCGCTCGGGCTTCTCGGGGTTGCCAAAGCACAGGCAGTCCGTGACGCCAGCCGGCTCGGCTCCCACGCAGATCAGGTTGCGCGCGCACTCGACGACCGCCAGCCTCGCGCCCTGGAAGGGATCGAGGTAGCAGTAGCGCGAGTTGCAATCGGCCTTGAGCGCGATGCCCTTGCCGCTTTGGGACTCACGAACGCGGATCACAGCCGCGTCGCCATCGCCCGGAACCACGACCGTGTTGGCCTGAACCGAGTGGTCATACTGCCGAAACGCCCACTCCTTGGAGGCGATGTTGTGCGAGGACAGCATCCTCACCAGCGTCGCGTTCCAGTCGCTGGGCACGGGCAGAGTCTTGAAGTCAAAGCTCCTCGTGGCCTGCAAGTACTTGGGTTCCTCCGCGGGAAGATTGTAGGTCGGAGCATCGGCGAGCGACTGCGCGCTCATCTCCGCGACGACCTCGCCCCGGCGCCGCACGCGCAAAATGTCTTCGTCCAGGACGTGGCCTATGGCCACGGCGTGCTGCCCCCAGCGCCGGAAGATGCTCGCGACTTCTTCCTCGCGCCCGCGAGTCACCACGGCGAGCATTCGCTCCTGCGACTCGCTCATCATGATCTCGAAGGCTTCCATGTCCGCTTCGCGCAGAGGAACCAAGTCCAGGTTGATGTCCATGCCCACGCCGCCCTCGGCGGCCTGCTCGCAGGTGGTGCAGGTCAGCCCAGCCGCGCCCATGTCCTTCATCGAGACGATGGCTCCGGTCTGGAGGGCTTCCAAACACGCTTCGATCAGGCACTTCTCGGCAAAGGGATCGCCGACTTGAACCGTGGGGCGCGCCGCTGAGTCGCTCATCTCGTGCGAGGCCAGAACCGAGCATCCGCCGATGCCGTCGCGCCCCGTGGCGTTGCCGAAGTACATCACGGAATTGCCCGCGCCCTTGGCTGCGCCTGAAGCAATGTCCGCGCTCTTGACCACGCCCACGCTCATGGCCCCGACCAAGCAGTTGCCCCGGAAGGCCGGGTTGAAGGAGATTTCGCCGCCCACCGTGGGCACGCCAATCGAGTTGCCGTACCACGAGATGCCTTCGACTACGCCCGCAAAAAGATAGCGCGCCTGCCGTCCGTGCTCAGGGTCATCGAGCAGCCCGAAGCGCAGCGAGTCCAGGCAAGCGATGGGACGCGCGCCGCAGGTGAAGATGTCGCGCACAATGCCGCCGATGCCCGTCGCCGCACCTTGACGAGGCTCGACCTGCGAAGGGTGGTTGTGCGACTCCATCTTGAACACGATGAACAAGCCGGGCTCGATCTCGATGCCACCCGTGTCGGCTCCGCTCAGCGAGGCGTAATGGCCTTTCTTGGGCAGCAAACGCAGCAAGGACTTGGAGCGCGGGTAGCCGCAGTGCTCGCTCCATTCGACCGAATACATCGCCAGCTCGGTCGCGGAGGGCACGCGGCCCAGGATCTCTTCGACGCGCGAGTATTCCTCGTCCTTCATGCCCAGAGCGCGCGCCTTGAGCAGCATCTCGGAGGACGATTCGCGGCGGGAAGTACTTGTGGGGCGGGCTAAGGTTTCTTGGACTTCAGGCATAGTTGAACTCAGTCAGAAAGAGGCTCGACGAAGTACCGCTCGTGGAAGAGCCGGGTGACAAAGAAATCCTGGTTGGGAAATTTTTCGCAGATGGCTACGAAGTAGCCGTTGAAGATGCTCGTATCCCCGGGATCAAGGAAGTTGGTGTCACGCAGGAAATGTTGTGGTGGAGGTCACGACCAACTGGCAGCAGAATCCAGAAGCCCTCGCAAAGCATGAACTGAGGATCATCCTTGCTTGGCTCGTCTGGAAGAATCACGTTCCACGGCCCTTCTGGCGCACCTCGCGCGTCAATGCCTCGATCTTCATCGTGCGCCTCCACAAGTACTTGCAGCTTTAACGGTCGCGCACGTTGAGCAGGCCCGAGTCGCGAGTGCGGGCGCGGCCCAGCAGCAGAGGCTCGACCATCGAGCGGAAGATCAGCAGCCCGTCGCTGGAGCCCAGCAGAGCTTCCGAAGCGGCTTCGGGGTGCGGCATCAGGCCGAAGACGTTGCCTTCGCGGTTCATCACGCCCGCGATCTGGCCCACGCTGCCGTTGGGGTTGAAGCCATCCGCCACTTCGCCCGAAGGCGAGCAGTAGCGCAATAAAACCTGGCGGTTCGATTCCAGCTCGCGCAGGGTGGCGGCGTCGCAGTAATACGAGCCTTCGCCGTGGCGGATGGGCATAGTCAGCACATCGCCGTTGCGACACTTCTGCAGGAAGTGGTTCTCGTTGTGCTCGACGCGCACCGTGGCCCTGGTGTCGCACACGAAGTGCTGATGCCTGTTGCGCCGAAGCGCGCCGGGCAGCAATCGTGCCTCGCACAGCACCTGGAACCCGTTGCAGATGCCCAGAACAGGCTTGCCCAGAGCCACGAACTCAGCCACCGAGCCCATCACGGGAGAGAAGCGCGCGATGGCTCCGGTGCGCAAATAGTCGCCGTGCGCGAAGCCTCCGGGCAGGATCAAAGCATCCAAAGAAGACAGGTCGTCTTCTTCGTGCCAGATCAATCGGCCCGTGTGACCCAACACATCGCGCACGACGTGCAGGCAGTCGCGGTCGCAGTTGGTGCCGGGAAAGACAATGATTCCGAAGTGCATTTTAGGAATTCTTAGTTCTGAGTTTTAAATGACCTGCTCCAAGTACTTGGCTGGGCTATTCAGAACTCAAAATCCAAAATCAAAGGGAAGGTGGGTGCACAAACACCCAGGGCACCAAACCGCTCTCGCGCCCGGCCACGGCGCGCGCCTCGTCGCTGGGGAAGGTGTCCAGCGAGTCGCCCGCAGCGGCCACGCGCTGGCCCACGCACAGAATCCAGGCCGCGCGCCGCGAGTCCAGCTCGTCGCGGATCCAAGCGCCGTATTTGCGCCAGGCTATCTCTTGCAGCGCCAGCTTGTCGGCTGGCCCCATCGAGTTGAAGCGATCGACGTCCAGCGCGAAAGGGTCGGGCGTGGCCACATCCGAGGTCGAGACCGTTTGCGCTTGCAGTTGCTCCGAGGGCGTCATCCCGCTCAAGGGAACCGTGCTGATCGCAGTTGGCGAGTTCTCCGTCAGAGGATTCACGGCTCCAGTTGAGGCGAGTGCGTCTACGGGCATCACGGGCATCACGGGAGCCGAGGAAGCTCCAGGAGCCGAGGACAGAGGAGGTGAGGTCATCTGAGCCAGCGGCGTGAGGGGCAGCGTGGCAACGCCTGTGGCTCCTACAGGCGCTCCTGTGATGCTCGAAGAGGGGCTGGGCAGCGTGCCTTGGTTGGTGAGGACGTGCGTGGTCGTCAGAGCGCCCTCGACTAAAGGAGCCACGGGAATCAGAGCGACCGGGGCCTGCGTGATGTTCTGGCTGGCGGCTTCGTCAATGGCGATCTCGAAGTCCTCGATAACGGGGTTGGCCAGCAGCTTCTGGCACATCTCTTCGAGCAGGGCCTGCATCTGCGGCCCGGCCTGAGCCTCGTCCACTTCCAGAGTGATGAACTTGCCGATGCGCACATCCTGCACGGCAGCGTAGCCAAGCTGATGCAGCGCCTTGCGAACAGTCGCCCCCTGCGTGTCGAGTAGCGCGGGCTTGAGCGTGACGTGAATCTCTGCGGTTGCCATAGTTTCTCTCCAACTCCCAGGCGCGTAGTGTATTGGACTCCGCAAGATGATGAAGCAGCCTCAAGTACTTATCAAAGGCTTCATCCTCTCACGTCCCCACAACCTCATCCACCAGCCGCGAGGCCAGCCCAACATACGAAGCGGGCGTCATCGCGAGCAGGCGCGCCTTGTCTTCCTCTGGAATTTCCAGTTCTCGCACGAAGGCGCGCAACGCTTCGAGATCCAGTCTCCGCCCCCGCGTCAGTTCCTTGAGCTGCTCGTAAGGATTGGGCAGCCCGTGCTTGCGCATCACGGTCTGCACGGCTTCGCCCAGCACTTCGGGGTTGGCTTCCAAATCAGCTGCCAGTACTTGAGGGTTCACTTCGAGCTGCTTGAGCCCGCGCCGAGCCGACTGCAAAGCGATAAACGAATGCCCAACCGCCACGCCCCAGTTGCGCTGCGTGGACGAGTCGGTCAAGTCGCGCTGCAGCCTCGAAATCGGCAGCTTAGAAGCTAAGTGCAAGAGCAGAGCGTTGCTTAGCTCAGCGTTCGACTCACTGTTCTCGAAGTTGATTGGGTTGACCTTGTGCGGCATCGTCGAGCTTCCCACTTCGCCCGCCACGGTCTTCTGCTTGAAGGCTCCCAACGAAATGTAGCTCCACACATCGCGGTTGAAGTCGATCAAGATCGAGTTGAAGCGCGCCAGAGCGTGCGCGGCCTCGGCCATTGCGTCGTGCGACTCGATCTGAGTCGTCAAGGGGTTGTAAGTCAAGCCCAGCGACTCGACAAAGGCTCGCGAGAACGCAGGCCAATCGACATCGGGGAAGGCCGCCGTGTGCGCGTTCCAGTTGCCCACAGCACCGTTGATCTTGCCCAAAAACTCCAGACCTTCGATGGTCTTGAGCTGCCGGTTCCAGCGGTGCACGAAGACAGCGAGCTCCTTGCCCACGGTTGTGGGCGAGGCTGGCTGGCCGTGCGTGCGCGCCAGCAAAGGCAAGTCGCGCCACTCGCGAGCCCGGCGAGCCACGTCTTCCGCTAACGCCTGAGCTTGGGGCAGCCAGACCTGGTGCAGCCCACCCTGAAGCATCAGCGCGTAAGCCAGATTGTTGATGTCCTCGGAAGTGCAGGCGAAGTGCACCCACTCGCTGACATCAGCCATTGAAGTCCCTTCGAGATGGCCCTTGATCCAATACTCGACGGCCTTGACATCGTGCTTGGTCGTGGCTTCGATGGTCTTGACCTCGGCGTCCTCTTCATCGAACTGTATGACCAGCGCGAGCAGATGGCTCTTTTCTGCGTTAGAGAAGCCGCGGACCTGTGGGATGTCGGGCGACTCGGATAGCGCCCGGAGCCACTCGATCTCGACGTACACGCGGTTGAGGATCAGCGCGGACTCGGAAAAAAAAGGCGACAGTGGGCTGGCCTGGGCTTGGTAGCGCCCGTCGAGCGGCGAGAGAGCAAGAAGCGACATAGAAGGAAAGAAGTGGGAGAAGCCGAACTAAAGCCAGCACAAGTATCTTGAAGCCGCAGAGATTGTAGCCGCTGAGGACACGTGCTTCAAATCGCTGCAAGTACTTACAGCTTCTTCGCGTGTGGCCGCCACAGTATAAAGTTGGCTATGAACTTCAGGCTCACGTCACCGTCACGCGCGCGAAGAAGATGATGTTCAGCCTCAAGTACTTGAGTGGCCGCGCGGGGATTTCGGGGGAGGGAAAGGCAACAGTATGAGTAAGGTGGGCATAAGCGGAGTGTTGGGAAAGTCAGGGCTGTGCCTGGCTCTGGCGCTGGTTGGAGCGGGTGCGTTCGGGCGAGTGGCGCGGGCTCAGGGCAGCGATTACGCGGCTGAGGGCGCGCGGGCATGGACGGTGGATCGCACCACTCTGGTGGGAGGGCGCGGCGAGGACTTGCCCGTGGCTGTTGCTCTGGGGCGCGACGGCTCCACTGTGGCGGCTTTTGTGGTGCAGAGCGGGCGCATCACGGGCGAGAACTCGGGCTTTAGCGGAGGCTTCGAGGACGGCTTTGGCGATGGCGTCGGTGGTGCCACGCTGCGTGACCTGCGCGCGGGCAAGGACGTGGACGCTCAGGGACACGCGATGCGGCGCGGCGCGGACGAGGAGCGAGCGGCTTCGGATCGCGATGTTCTGGTCTGCAAGTACTTGCCGGGAGGAGGCAGCCGCATCTGGAGCGTTTTGCTTGGAGGAGGTGGCGACGACATCGCGCGCGCCCTGACTCTGGACGCCGCGGGCAATGTCTTCCTGGCCGGCTCGACGGATTCGGCCTCGCTCTTCGAGGGCGACGTGGCCAAGCCGCGCGGACGTCGCGACGGCTGGGTGCTGCGCTTGGAAGCGGACGGCTCACGCGTGGCCTGGTCTCAGCGCATCGGAGGCAGCGGCGACGACTTCGCGCGCGCCGTGGCCGTGGACGACGACGGCCAGGTCGCTGTACTGGGCGACTCAAACTCGGACTCTCTGGTTCTGGATCAGCCCGCCGTGCGTTCGCAGAACCTCGGCTCACGCGGGCACATCGACACCTGGCTGGCTCGGCTGAACCCACGCGGACAGCTGCGCAGTGTGCTGGCCATTGGCGGGCGAGGCGACGACTTCGGGCGCGCCCTGGCCTTCGACCGCAGAGGCGCGCTGTGGGTTGCCGGCGAGACCAACTCGCCTGATTTTCCCTCGGCCACCGCCTTCGACCGCCAGGCCCTCAAAGGCAACAACCCGGCCTCGCAAATGTGGCTGGCTCGCTTCACCTTCGACGGCAACGCTGTCGGCCAGGGACGGCAGAGCAGTGGAGCCGATGCGGAGGCGAGGCTGGCCTGGGTTCGTCTGTGGGGCGGCTCGCGCGATGAATCGGTGCGTGGGCTGAGCGTGCGCAACGGGCGGGCCACGATCGTGGGGTTTACGGACTCGCCCGACTTCTTGATTCGCAACGCGCGTTCGGAAGGGCCTCGCGGCGGCTGGGACGCGGCGGCGGCTCGCTTCGATGAGGACGGGCGCGCCCTGTGGTCTACGGCCTGGGGCGGCAGCGGCGACGACTTCGCGGTCGGGATTGGCGTAGATGCGCGCGGCACGACCTACATCGTGGGTCACACCACCTCGCCCGACTTCCCGCGCCTCAACGACTCGGCGTGGCCCCTGAGCGGCGCGAACGCTTCCGAATCCAACCCCCAGGCCTGGCTCTGCTCGTGGCAGAACGTCCAGGGCGATGAGGCCCCGGCCAGCGGCGCGGACAGCAACCAGAGCACGCCAGGCGCGAGCGGCGAGTCGGCTCGGCTGAGCTTCTGCGCGCTGTGGGGCGGCAGTCGCGACGATCGTGCTCTGGGCTTGGCTCTGGGGCGCAACGGCCTGGTCGCGATCGGGCGCACCAACTCGCCGGACTTTCCTCTGGTGCAGCCCGCGCAAAACAGCGGTGCCTTCGACCCCAACGCTTCCTCAGGCGACGGCTACGCTCGCGAGCGCCCCACTGCCCCGAGCGCTCGCGACGCCTTCCACGGCGGCGTCGACGGCTGGCTGCTGTGGGCGCGCTGGCCCAGGCTCAGCCAGGACGAAGCTCCTTTGCGCACGCCTGTTGGTGACGCTGCGGGCGATGATTCCGGCCTGCCCAATCCTGCCTTTAACAATGGCGATGGCTCGAACTCGCAGCCGGGCTACGACGCCGGCAATGGAACCGCTGGCGTGCCCTTTGAGCGCGACCCTTACAGCCAGAACCCAGTCGGCCAGCCCTCGGTGTATCCCAACGCGGGTACAAGTACTTACAACCCCTATCCCTACAACAGCCCTTACAACGATCCCTACAACGGAGCGTATTACCCCGATCCCTACGCTTACCCTTCGCCCGGCTACTATCCAGGCGGCTATTATCCCGGCTACCCGACTTCCTCTGTGCCGGGCGATCCCGGAGGCCCGCGCCCCAGGCTGACGCTGCGTGTGGAGCGCGACACCGTGGCCGAGCGCGCCGGGCCGCGCGCGATTCTGGCCGAGGTCTTCCGCAACACGCGCACCGATGAGGAGCTCAACGTGTCGCTGTCTTCAAGCGACCCTGGACGATTGCGCGTGCCCGAGCTCCTGACGATTCCTTACGGAACACGCTCGGCGACCTTCTGGATCGAGGCCGTCAACAACAACCAGCCCGACCAGGACGAGGATGTCTTCATCGAGGTGAGGCGCGGCCTGTCGCCTTATCACTTCCGCACCCAGCGCGTCAGGGTGCGCGTGCTGGCCAATGGGCGTGGCGGAATCATCACTCCAGGCCCCGGTGCTGGGCGAGGGCACCTGGCCCTGAGCCTCTCCTTCGTGAACCCCGTTGTGCGTGGCGCGGCTCGCGGTGTACGCGGTGTGCTCACGCGCCAGGGGACTTCCTCGCGCCCGACGCGTGTCGAGCTGTTCTCCTCGAATCCGGCTCTGGCTTCAG
>JAABUR0100003370.1_pt1 | contig 22502 bp, 17 predicted proteins | sample 5560091 | NCBI WGS metagenome assembly JAABUR01 (sample SAMN10711879, study PRJNA513375) | rock metagenome | isolation source: Antarctica rocks | place: Antarctica: Victoria Land, University Valley sud
CCTCCGGAAACATATCGTTCCGAGGCTCTTCCTCATCCCGTTCGTGGCGTTCTTCCTCCTGCCCTTCTACTGGATGCTGGCCGTCGCGTTCAAGCCGATCCCTGAGCTGAGCATCGTCCCGCCGACCTTCTTTCCCCACTCCTGGCGGTGGGACAACTTCGCCGACGCGACCCGGGTCTTTCCGTTCTGGCACTACTTCCGGAACACGCTGGTGATCACCGGACTGACGGTGCTCGGCGCCGCGATCTCCAACCCGATCATCGCCTACGGCTTCTCCCGGATCGACTGGCCCGGACGGGACAAGATTTTCGCGATCGTGCTCGCGACGGTCTTCGTGCCGTACCCGGTCCTGATCGTCTCGCTCTACGACATCTACTCCCGGCTCCATTGGGTGAACACCATCCTGCCGCTTGTCGTACCCCTGTTCTTTGGCAACGCGTTCTGGATCTTCCTGATGCGCCAGTTCTTCATGCGGATCCCGCGTGAGCTCGGCGAGGCGGCCCGGCTGGATGGCGCGTCCGAGATCCGGATCCTGTTCCAGATCATCCTGCCGCAGAGCTACGCCGCCATCAGCGTCGTCTGCCTGTTCGCCGCCCTCCACGCCTGGAATGACTTCCTCGGCCCATATCTCTACCTCCAGAAGGAGGACTCGTACACGCTGGCGATCGGCCTGACCTTCTTCCGGTCCGCTTCGCAGTACGACGTCCAGTACAACCTGCTCATGGCCGCCTCGGTCCTGGTTGTCCTGCCAGTCGTGATCTTGTTCCTGAGCTTCCAGCGCTTCTTCATCGAGGGCGTCCAGGTCAGCAGCTTCAAGTAGGTCCGTCTGACGATGCCCCACGAATGCAAATCTGTGGGGCATCGCCGTGCCCGGACCCGTTCCGGTCGCAGCCGATGCGTGCGACAGTGACCAAAGACCGGCGAGCCGTCGTCCCAGGTTCAGGAGCACTCAATGATCACGCCCATCGACCAGCGTCGCATCCAGCGCAACCGCCGCCGCGTCGAGGAGTTGCGTGTCTGGCGAAACGCCCGTGAAGTTCCCCTCACCGACATTCAGTTCATCGGCCCGTCCGGTGAGCACGTCGGCGTCTCGCTCGGCGACGGCTGGCCCGAGGTCGCGACGCCGGTCCAGCTCACTATCACCGGCACGGTCCCCGCCGAATTCGCTGGCCAGCCTGTCGAGCTCGAGCTCGGGCTCGGCGGCGAGGGGTTTGCCGAGATTTCGGTCGATGACGGCGCCACCATTACAGCGGGGGTCAAAAAGGTTGTCCGCCATATCGTTGTCCGCCCTGGACAGGTCGTTCTGGACACTCCGCGCCGTTCCTGAGCCCGGCTCGCTGCGCTGCCATTTATGGCCGGGCATCGCCGCTCGCTACGCTGCAGGCGATAGCGGGCAATCAACCTTGCTCCGGACAACCTTTCTACCCGTTGCTCTAGGTCGCCCGCCCGAATCCCGGGCCGTCGATAGCAAACCAATCTCATCCTCGGGGCCGTCCCAGCTCTCGGCCGGCCTGTTGCTGCCCGTCCGCGATCGGCGGAGGAAGCCGTGCGCCCCCGGACCGACAAGATCCGCTGGTTGACCGTGACGCCGCGCTTCCGACGTAGGGTCATCCGCTTGCGGTGACCGGCCGCCGCAGCGGCCATTGCCCCGCAGGGCGATGACTGGCTCCGGGTTCCAGCGTGATGTCCGGTCGCGAACAGTCCCCTCCCCCAGCCCCTCCCCGGCTCCCGGTTCGCTCCGTCGCCTGCAGGCGATTCCGACTCACTGGCTCGCTGCGCTGCCCAGGGAGGGAAGCGTCGCTGAGCTGAAAGGGCCAGGGCAGGGGCCATTTCGGAGGGCTTCAGCCCGACCAGCACGAGCCCCTCTCTACCGCAGTGGGGAGGGGTCTCCTCGCCGTCCGAAGACTGGCCGTCGACTCGGTCTCGCCCTGCGGCGATGGCCGCGGCGGCGGCCGGGCTTGCAAGCAGCGCCCCTACGAAACGGTACCGGTACGTATGCCCGATCAATCCACGATCTGCTCTGCCGTCGCATGCACATGACAAGGAATGACCGCCAATGACTGCATCACACTACCCACCGGCGGCCCCCGAGAGCACACCGGATCCACGAATCTTCAGCGCCGAGGGGCAGCAGTTCCTGGTTGGCGACACGATCTTCCTCCGTGGCATCGAGGAAGAGGACGCTGTCCGGGCCAGCGGCTGGCGGGACTCGCCCTACCCGATCAACGCCGAGCGGGCCGGCGAGATCATCAAGGAGATGACCGAGAAGCCGAAGCCGGGCAGCCGCTTCCTCGTCGCCTGCCGCCGGAGCGACGGCGAGCCGGTCGGCTCCCTCTCGCTGTCGCGCTGGCCGGGCAACGACCTCGACATCCCGCTGACGCTCTACGCCAACCCGGCCCTCCCGGAGCGCGAGGCGGTCAGGGCCGAGATGCTGAAGCTCTTCGTCGACTGGGGCGCGAGCGAGGGCGAGCTCCCGCTCGTCTACATCGAGTTCACCGACAACGAGACCGCGCTCCGGGCGATGGCGGAATCCCTCGGAATGCGCTTCTCCGCCATGTGGCGCGAGCAGCTCTGGCGCGACGGCGCCTGGCGGAACAAGCTGGCCTACGCCTGGCACAACCCGGCCTGGATTCCCCGGCTCGGTGAACCAGACACCGGGATCGACTACGCCCTGCCGGCCGACGACGCGTCCCGCTGGCGCCCACGGCAGTACGCGACCTACGGCGCGCTCGACGGCGACCCGCCGACCAACGCCGTGATGGTCGGCCCACGGGTCTACCTCCGACCGCTGGAGATGGCGGACGCCCCGGTGGTCGTCACCGGGCAGCGCCGCGAGGCCGAGACCTTCTTCGACGAGGGCCGCCTGCCAGGCAGCGCGGCCCGGATGCGGCAGCACATCCGCGACCTGACCAAGGAGGACATCCAGGAGTGGGTCCGGTTCGCCGTCTGCCTGCGGGAGACCGGCGAGATCATCGGCAGCAACGGGATCGCCGACGTCGACCTGCTCAACCGGACCGCCGAGACGGAGACGTTCTTCCACAACGCCGCCTACCGGGGCAGTGGCTACGGATCCGAGGCCAAGCAGCTCCTGCTCGCCTACGCCTTCGAGCGGCTTGGCCTGCACTCGGTCTACAGCTGGGTCTGGGGGCCGAACACCCGCTCGGCGGCGGCGCTGCGAAAGCAGGGCTACCGCGAGGCCGGCCGCGTCTTCTGGGCCGGGACCAAGAACGGCGAGTACACCCACGCCTACACCTTCGACTTCCTCGCCGATGAGTGGCGCGAGATGACGGCCCGGGCTGCGGCCACCGAGTCGCTGGTCGCCCGATAACCGTAGCGATGCGTCCGACGACTGGCCCGGCGTTTCCGGGCTAGCCGTCGCCGCGCCGCTGGCAAGGAGTTCCATCCAGTGACTTTCTCCTATCCTCCACCACCTCCAGAGAGCAAACCCGATCCTCGTATCTTCAGCGGTGAGGGCCAGGCCTTCCTCGTCGGAGAGTCGATCTTCCTGCGCGGTCTGGAAGAGGAGGACACCGTCCGGGCCAGCGCCTGGCGAGGCTCCTCCTACCCGATCAATGCCGAACGCGCCGGCGAGATCATCAAGGAGATGACCGAGACACCCAGGCCGGGCAGCCGGTTCCTCGTCGCCTGCCGCCGGAGCGACGGGGAGCCGGTCGGCTCGCTCGCGCTCCGGAGCTGGGCGGGCAACGAGCCCACCAATGGCGTCGGTCTGCACGCCGACCCAGCCCGGCCCGAGGCTGAGCGGATCAAGGCCGAGATGCTGAGACTGATCGTCGACTGGGGGTTCAGCGAGGGAGAGATTCCCAAGTTCGTCCTCCAATTCGACGACGACCAGATGGTGCTGCGCGGGCAGGCCGAGGCGTCCGGGATGCGGCGGGACGCGATGTGGCGCGACGGCGTCTGGCGGGACGGCCGGTGGCGGGATCGCGTGCTCTATGAGGCCTATCACCCGGCCTGGCTCCGGCGGCTCGGCGATCCCGGCAGCGGGATCGACCACGCGATGGCCGTCGACGACCCGGCCCGCTGGCGACCGCGGCAGTACCCGACCTATGGCACCCTGGCCGGCGCCCCACTGACGAACGCCGTCCTGGTCGGGCCGCGGGTCTACCTTCGGCCGCTGGAGATCACCGACGCGGCAGCGTCGATCGCGATCGAGCGGCGCGAGCCCGACACGTTCATGGACAGCGGCCGGTTCCCGTGGGCTGCCGCTGGGCAACGCCAGTTCGTCCGGGACATCTCGAAGGACGACCCGCCCGGCTGGGTCCTGTTCGCCGTCTGCCTGCGGGAGGCCGGCCAGCACATCGGCACCAACGGGATCGTCGGCATCGACCTGATCGGCCGGACCGCCGAGACGGAGTCCTGGTTCCACGATCCGGCCTACCGCAACGCCGGGTACGGGTCCGAGGCCAAGCAGTTGCTGCTCGCCTACGCCTTCGAACGCCTCGGGCTGCACTCCGTGCATAGCTGGGTCTGGGGGCCGAACACCCGCTCGGCGGCGGCGCTTCTGAAGCAGGGGTACCGCGAGGCGGGTCGGAGATTCTGGGAGGGGACGAAGAACGGCGAGTACACCCACGCCCGGATGTTCGACTTCCTCGCCGACGAGTGGCGCGAGATGACCGCCCGGGCGGACGCCGCCCATCGTCTGTCGGCCACGCGCTGACCTCTGCCTCGGGCAGGTCCGGCCCCAGTCCTGGGTTATCTACCGGCAGGTCATGGTGCGACTGGTCAAGCGGGACGCCGCAGCCGTCATCTTCCGTCGCACTGAGGCCACCATGCTCGTCGGCCCGGATGACGCGACGGTGCCGCTCTTCGACATCACGATGATCCACGCCCAGGCAGCAGTCACGGCGGCCCTGGGTGAGCCTGGCGTTGCTGGGTAGGGGATTCCGCCCACAACGTTCATCCTCCGCAGCGGCACCATTTCGTAGGGGCGACGCTTGCGAGCCCGGCCGTCGCAGCGGCCTTCGCCGCAAGGCGAGATTGTGCCCCGCCACCAGCGTGTTCGCGTGAAACCAACGGAGGATGACAAGGATCTGCATTCGACCGTTCTTGTCCAACATCAGACACGGTTGAACCCGCAGCCAGTTATCGCCCTTCGGGGCGATGGCCGCTGCGGCGGCCGGGCTCGCAAGCGTCGCCCCTACAAAACGGTTGCCGCAAGCGTAGCGAGAGCGCATGACTCTACGAAACGGCGGCGCGCGCCTTCATCCGGCGGTGCGCCCGAACCCATCGTCTGTGGCATCATCTCCCCCGCCCTACCGCATCCGGCCGCGGGGCGTGCGACGCCACGAGGCGCCACGCCACGACCGTCGGACCGGCCCAGCAGAGGAGGAGTCATCGTGGAGCCCGTACGCGTCGGCGTCGTCGGTACCGGAAACATCAGCAGCATCTATCTCGAGAACTCACACAAGTTCCGGGAGTACGAGGTGGTCGCCGTCGCCGACATCCTCCAGGACCGCGCCCAGGAGCAGGCCGACAGGTTCGGCATCCCCCGCGCCCTCTCCGTCGATGAGCTGATCGTGGACCCGGAAGTCGAGCTGGTCCTCAACCTGACGATCCCCGCCGCCCACGCCGGGATCGCGATCCGGTCGCTCCAGGCCGGCAAGGTCGCCTACGGCGAGAAGCCGTTCGCGACCAATCGCGAGGACGGCCAGGCGATCCTCGACGCCGCCACGGCCGCCGGGCTGGTCGTCGGCTGCGCCCCGGATACCTTCCTCGGCGCCGGCATCGAGACCGCCCGCCATGCGATCGACGCCGGCCGGATCGGGACGCCGCATGGCGCGATGTGCGTGATGGCCGGCCCTGGCCCCTCTGTCTGGCACCCGGACCCAGGCTTCTTCTTCCAGCCCGGGGGCGGACCGGTCCTCGACATGGGTCCGTACTACATCACCAACCTGGTTACCCTCCTCGGCCCGATCAGGCGCGTCTCCGCCAAGGGCTACAGCCCGAACAGGGAGCGCGTCATCGGCCGCGGCCCCAAGGCCGGTCAGACCATCCCGGTCGATGTACTGACGACCGTCTCCGCCCAGCTCGAGCTGGAGAGCGGCGTGCTCGCGACGCTGTTCATGAGCTGGGATGTCTGGGGAACCCAGAACACCAACGTCGAGATCTACGGCGAGGACGGCGCCCTCTCCGGGTGGGACCCAAACACGTTCCACGGCCCGATCAGGTTCCGCGACGCATCGAGCGTTGAGCGCGACGTCTGGGAGGAGCTTCCGCTCGTCAGCCCCCACGACGGCAACTCCCGCGGTCTCGGGCTGGCGGACATCGCCGTCGCTCACCGGACCGGTGGGACGCCGCGCGCCAGCGGCACCCTCGCCTTCCATGTCCTCGACGTGATGCTGAGCATCCTCGACTCGGCCGAGCAGGACCGGCCGGTCGAGATCGGCAGCCGGGCCGAGCGGCCAGCGGCGCTGCCGGAGCGCCTCGCCAGTTGGACCGTCACGCTGGACCAGTAATCATCTGCTCATCCCATTGTCAGAAGCGCCCCGTCATGGTCGGGTGGCCGTGACGGGGCGCATTCTGGTTCTCTTGGTCAGTCAAGGGTCATTCGCGTCCGCGGGGCAGTCCCCACCCCCCGGGTCGGGGGCTCAGTGCCATGCAGATTGTGTACGGACACTCAGGCGTCTCTGGTCGAGGTTGTTGGCTTACGCCCCTCTGCCCAGAACGCCCCCGCCTGGTTCCCGTTCGTCCGTGGGTGTTGGCGCCGGTCGCTCCCCCCTTGTCTGAACCAGAGGGGGAGGAAAAACCGTCCGGACACAAACTGCACGGCACTGAGCGGGTCGGGGGTGGGGACTGCTTCGGGTCAGCTAATGACCCGTGACAGACCACTGGGTCTGGTTTCAGGCGTGGCCCGGCAACACCTCATCGACGTGATGGTGGCCGTCTGGATCCACGACGGGCAGCGGTTCGAACTCGACGGACTGCCACGAGAACCGGGAGCGATAGCGCTCCAGCAGTCGGACGATCGGCCCGCCAAGCGCGACGATCAGGACGACGTTGGCGACGGCGCGGGTCGCGTCGTGGGGCAGCGAGGTGATCAAATAGAAGCGGCCGTACGCCGAGATCGTCTCGGTGAACGACATCCCCGGCACCCACGACAGTCTGGTCGCGTACTCGACGCCCGGCGCGGTGAACGGCCAGAACGACAGGTTGAGCAGCGCCCCATAGAGCAACCCCCACCCGGCGCCGAAGCCGGCCAGCAGCACGAGTCGCCGCCGGGGATGATCCTCCAGCCGCGGCAGCAGCCCCGCTGTCAGCCCGACCCAGCCGGCTCCGAGCATCTGGTAGGGCAGCCACGGCCCGACTCCTCCCGTCAGCAGCGACGAGATCAGGAGCGTCAGGGCGCCGAGCTGGAAGCCGATCGCCCCACCGAAGACCGCGCCGACCAGGACGATCAGCAGGAAGACCGGCGACGCCCCGAGGAACGTCGGCAGCAGGCGCAGCGTCGCGTTGACGGCGACCAGCACCCCGAGCAGCGCCACGATCCGGGCCGGACGGACATCGCCAGCGGAGAGCTCGCCGAGAATCGCGACCAGACACAACCCCGTCACGACCGCGAGGATGAACGGCGCGGCCTGGGTGGCGCTCGCCGTGCCGTCGATCCCGACGACCGGCAGCAGGAAGGGCCACAGGTAGCCAGCCAGACCGATCAGGCTGGCGACGCCGATCGCCAGCCTGGCGGACAGCGGCGTCATCGAGCGCTCAGAGGCGGTGGGGAACGGACGAGGCATCGGGAATCCTCACTGGGCTGAACAACGGGCTCCCGAAGCCTACCCGGTCCCGTCCATTCCATGCCTTGCCGCGGAAGACCGCGAACGCTCACCACGACGCGCTTCTCCGCAATTCGAACCAGACCGACCGTCGAAGGGCCGGCGTCCCCGTCACGGTCAACCGCGAAGTCATATCTTTGTACATAGCGCACAGTAACGAGGCCACGCACTCCTTGAACGTCGCTCCAGGTGCCGGGGTAGATCACGTAAACTGCGCAGACTTAACAACAGGCCGGCGAGATCAGCAGCCCGTCATTGGGCAAACGGGTGGATGCCGGGCCGTTCGCACAGATCAGGCTAGCGGAGGCAGGTCGCAGCGACGCGTCGGGCTCTCACCGGCATGGATCGGTCACCGGCACACTGCCGGGCATGATGAGGGGACGGGCGCTGGATGGCTGCCGAGATCACGCTTGCCGACCTGTTGGCCTGGGTGCCGCGACTGCGGCTCCCGGCTCAGGGAGAACCGATCCTGAGTGGCGACACCGCGGCCGCCCGGGCCGGTCGGCTGGCTCCCGTCAACCCGCTGGACCGGGAACTGACCTGGGCGGTCACGGTCCGGGCGAGCAGCCCGATGCTGCCGCCGCTCCGGGGAGGCGAGCTCGTCCTGCTCCCCCGGCGGGTGCTGGCCGAGTCCGGTGTCTCGCTGCCGTTGCTTCTGCGCGAGTTGTCCAGCCACCAATGCTCCGGCGTCGTGCTGGACGGCGTCCCGAGCGGAACGGCGCCCCTGCCGCTGCTCGTGACGGCATCGGTCGGCCCGGAGTTCGAGAACGAGATCAACCGGCTGCTGACCCAGCGCCGGGGCGAGCTCTACCGGTCCGGCACGGAGCTCGAGCACCTGCTCAGCGACCTCGCCAACTCCGGGGTCGAGGCTTCGCAGGCCCTTACCGCGGTCGCGGGCCAACTCGGGGTGCCGCTGGCGATTACGGACCCACGCGGCCAAGTGCTGATGACGACCACACCGGAGCCGTCAATCCCGCTCGTGGTCCCCAATCCACGTGGCTGGCAGGGCGACCGGCTGGCGCTGGCGCTGTCCGATGGCCGGTCGCTCTGGGTGGGCCCCGTCCCACGGGCGGTCCGGGCGCTGATCCGGCTGGTCGGGGAGCGGGTCGCGACGTCAGTCGACACGGCGCTGCTGCGTGCCTCCCAGAGCCGGCCACGCGGACCGGCCCGCTCGATGGCGCTCCAGTCGCTGGTCGTCGGCGCGATCACGGACCCGCTGACCCGAGCCTCGGCGCTCGGGCTACCGACCGACGGCCACTTCCGGGTGACGCTGGCCAGCACCGAGGCCGGGACGGCCGGGCTGATCCGCTCGCTCGGTCCGCTCGGGACCGTCCACGACGGGACGGCGCTCGACGGGTTGCCGCTCGGGCTGATCGAAGTCCGCCCGGAGCAGAAGCCCCCGAGCCCCGGCCGCGGACGAGGGACACAGCGTGAGTTTCGGCCGGCCCAGCGCCCACCACCGGTGACGGTCCCCCCGGCCCAGGGTTGGCTGGCGGTATCCGGCACGGTCGCCGGTGTCGCTGCCCTGCCGGACGCCCTCCGGGAGGCGCGCTTCGTCGCGGCCCTGCTCCAGCATGAGATCATCGCCGGTCCGCTCGCCCGGTTCGACGTCGTCGACGATCTCGGCGCCTACCGGCTGCTCTACCGCCTCTGGGGGACGACCGACCTGGCCCGGTTCGCCTCGGACACGCTGGGCGAACTCCCCTTCCGGGACAAGAAGGGCTCGCTGCGCCAGACGCTGCTCGTCTACCTGGAGACCGGCGGGTCGCACGTCGACGCCGCCGACCGGCTGGGCATCCACCGCAACACGCTGGCCTACCGGCTCAAGCAGATCGGCCTCCTGACCGGCCGCAACCCGACCGACCCGGCCTGCCGTCTCGTCCTGCACCTCGCCCTGCTGGCGACGTCCCTGCCGGACGCGCCGTAGCCCAGTGTCCGGCCGCCGCGGCGGCCCGTCCGTAGGGGAGCGGGCTTGCCCCTCCCGGCCGCCGCAGCGGCCATCGCCCCGCAGGGCGATAACTGACTCCGAGTGCAATCGTGTCTGACCCTGGACGCGAACGGACGATCGCAGATCCTTCGTCCGGTGTTGGCTCCACGGAACCTTGATTACGGCGCCGCCAGTCTCGCCAGGCGGCGAAGGCCGCGGCGGCGGCCGGGCGACCACAAGGGATCGCCCCTACGAGAGGGCGCCAAAGCGCCCATCGGAACAATTGAGACGGCATTGCCTGGGTGGCTCGCCGGGCGGTCCAGGTATTCGGACAGGACGACTCCGGCCCGAGAGAACCGCAGGCGGTCAGGGACGTACATAGAGGTACGACCTCCCGCATATATGGTCATATATGGTCCCCGACCGCCCCGCTGGTTCCCCCGCAATGCCCCGCTGACGCACCGATTTCCCGCATCAAGCACTGGCGTGTGATACTGTACGTACAGTGTGTGCGTTCACCTTGCCGGGCTGGCGCTGGGTGGCTTCGGTCGTCGACGTTCCGGACCGGACACATGAGACGCCGGGGACCGATGTCCCATGGCCGTCGCACCGGACAGGACCCGGCCTCCGTCTCGCCGGTGATCTTCCGTCTGGCCGGTGAACCCGTCCAACATGCGTGAGGAGGCAGTCATGGGACAGTCCGGACCGGGTAACTCGCCCGAGATCGGCCGCCCGCGTGGTGCGGTCTGGCGGACACTGGTGAGCGAGGGGATCGTCTGGGAGGGTCAGGTCACGATTGCCGGCGAGCACTCGGACATCGACGCCCGGCTGATCGTCACCGGCCAGCGCGTGGTCTTCGTCCGAAACGGGACGATCGCCCTCGACGCCGAGCGGGACTGGCTGGCCCCCGCCCCGGCGCTGGGACGGAACGGCCGGGTCTCGCTCGCGATCTCGACGCCGAACGGCAACGGGCCGATCCCGGTCGAGATCCGGGTCCGGGATGGCAAGTTCGGGGCGACCCGGCTGCTCGCGCGGCTGAACGACCGGCCGGGCGGCGACAGGTCGCCGTTCTCGCCACCACCTGACCGGCGGAACGGCCGGGAGCGGGCGGAGCGGAACGCGGTGGCTCCTCCGACCTCGGTCGGACGGCGAGCATCCCAGTCGGCGGCGCCGCCACGCCCGACGACCCGACCAACGCCTCCGCCGGTGCCGATCGAACCGCCGGCCACGTCGCAATTCGGCATCCCGTCGTCCGGGTTGCTGCCCACCGCGACGCCGATGCCGTCCTTCGGCGTCGCGGTGCCTTCGTCTTCGTCTGGCCGGACGCCCCGGTCTGGCCCGCCGCACCCGAACGCCCCCCCCGCCGTCGAGTCACCCAGCGCTCCGGCCGAATCCGTCCCGCCGCTCAGCGTCGCGGCGGTCAGCCGGGCGTTCGGTGAGCGCACCGATTCGCCTGATGCCGATAACCGGTCGGCCATTGGTCTAACCCAGGCGCCTCCGGAGAATCCGACCCGCTGGACGCTGGCGAGTGAGTTGCTGGCCCGGTCCGGCCCGGCAGTGGAGATGCCAGCCGCTACCGATCCGGCCGGACGCGCCCAGCCCCCAGCGTCCAACTGGCCTCTCCCGCAACGGACCGCGGCGCCGGTACCGGCTGCGAACCCGCCGTCCGGCGGGCCGCTTGCGCTCTCATCCGGTACACCACCCAGCGCCCCATCGACACCGGCCGGTGGTCGGGAGATCCCGTCATCGCTCCGGGACTCGGATCCGGTCTCGCACGCGCGGCCTGGGGACGCCAGCGGTTCGCGCCGTATGTTGCCGGGGCTGCCCGCCGGCAACCAGCTGGCCGACCCAGCCAGCGACCGCCGGCTCGTCTCGGCGGCGCCCTCCGGCCGGCTGGCCGGGAACAGCGTCATCACCGCCCGATCGTCCGCGGCCGCCCGGCAGTCGGCCAAACAGGGCGGCACGGCGAGGCTCCGGCCCGATGAGCTCTCGCCGTCCGCCGTCACGCTGGCCAGCGCCCGGGCAGGTGTCCCGCTGGCGCTGACTCCCGGGCCAGTTCCGATCAGTGACATCCCGGTCATGGCGGATGCGACCGGCGACGACAGCGCACGTCGGGGCTTCCTCGCCCGGCTCGGTGGCGCCCGCATGAGTGCCCGGGCGGCCTGGGGGGCGACGGCCTTCGCGCTGGTCGCCCTGACGGTCTCGGCCGGGCTCTACCTCGCGCTGGGTATCCCGACCGACGATGGTGGAGACCGATCCGCCGGGCTGACGCAGCCAGTGGCATCTGAACCGGGCCAGGTCGCGATCGTGGCGGCGACACCATCGGCCTCGACCCGGACCAGGCCGACCCCGACGGCGACCAACGCCATCCCACGGGGCGTCGGTGGCGAGAGCAACGGCGTGATCATCCCGACCCGGGCCACGACCGACCCAACGACCACTGACGGTTCCGGTGATATCGCGGACCCGCCTCCGACCGAACCGTCGGTTGCGTCGGGAAATGGCGACGGCGGTATCGTGGCGACGGAGGACACGACGGTCGACACGGCTGGCGCCGAGTCCAGTTCCCCATCCACTTCCCCTGCCCCCTCCGTCGTGCCCTCGACATTGGCCGAACCGTCCGCGACCACGGCCCCGTCAATCGAGCCCACGGCAACCGCCGAACCGTCCCTTGAGCCGTCGGTTGAGCCGACGGCGACCGCGACGCAAGAACCGACCGCTGAGCCGACGGCGACCGCGACGCAAGAACCGACCGCTGAGGCGACCGCGACCGCGACGGAGGAACCAACCGCTACCGCGGAACCGTCAGTCGAACCGACCGCGACAACTGAGCCGACCGCCACCATTGAACCGACGGCGGAGCCGACCGCGACGGCGGAGCCCACCGCGACGGCGACCTCAGCTCCGACGCCGACGCCCGGCCCGAATGTGGAGCCGCAGCCAGCGACGGTCGATGATGGGGGCGTGCCGTCGCAGGTCTTCGTCGTCGGGTCGGTCCGCTACACGATCGAGTCCGTCGCGGCCGGCCCGACGATCCCCGAGATCAACCAGCCGCAGTCACCGTTCGGCGGCGACTGGCTGGCCGCCGTGCTGACAGCCGAGAACTGGGGGACGGGTGACGCGGTCATCGACATGACCCAGTTCACCGCGACGATCGCGAGCTCCGGTGAGACCCGGCGCCTGGATACGTACAGCGAGACCGTCGCGATCCAGTTGGGCTTCCCACAGGTCGTCGGCGCCTCGCAGCAGGTCGCGGTAGCGCCCGGCTCCGCGATCCGGCTCGGTCTGCTGTTCCTGACCGCCCAGAACGCGTCGGGCTTCGTCCTGAACGCCGGGACGACGTCGATCGACCTCACGGCCGCCTTCAACTCCTCGGTCCCGATGAACCAGCTCGGCGAGACGCCCGCCGCGCCGGATCTCCTCGAAGCGACGGTCGTCGGGGTGATCGACGGCGTGACGATCGAGGTCGAGGTCGACGGCGAGAAGGTCCCGGTCCGCTACACCGGCGTGGTCGCGCCGGACGTCGAGAGCTGCTTCTCCGGCTCCTCGATCATCGCGAACCGGGACCTCGTGATGGGCAAGACCGTCTGGCTGGAGCGGCAGAACGCCAACGTCGATAGCGACGGCGCCTGGCTGCGGGACGTCTGGATCGAGGGCGATTCGGGCTCGCTGGAACTCGTCTCCGGCGTCCTCGTCAGCGCCGGAGCGATCGATGCGATCGTCGAGCCACCCAACAGCCGCTACGCCGCCTACCTCGGGACGCTGGCCGCGATCGCCCAGTCCAGCGGGATCGGTATCTGGGCCGGCTGCGGAGCGTAGAACGTCGGATCTGGACTGGCGGGCCAGGCAACGACGGGACGGGGGCGCAAGCCTCCGTCCCGCTTCGTGTGCGGCCGTCTCTATCCAGACCGGGCGGCGATGCCTACAATCAGCGCGCTGCTCAGTCGAACCACGCGGGCCGGACGCGACGCCGGACCGGCCGATCCCGGGAGCTTCGCCGTATGCGCATCGAGATGATCATCCCACCCGCGTTCTCGTCCGGCCAACCGGCCGACCGGCGCACCAGCGGCCTCGGCACGACCGGCGATGCCTACCTCGCCGACGGCCTTCCCGACCGGCTCGGTGCCCACGCCGACGTGACGGTCCAGGACCTTCAGGCGGCCGCGAGCGCCGCGCCGGCCGAGCCGATCCCGCGGCTGGAAGCGATCAGCGCCGCGATCTCCCGCTCCGTGTCTGGCGCGATCTCAGCCGGCTCGGCCCCACTCCTGACCGGCGGCTCCTGCGTCTCGCTGCCGGGAATGCTCGGCGGGATGCAGCGGGGCTACGGCCCGACGGCCCGGATCGGCCTGATCTGGTTCGACGCCCACGGCGACTTCAACACGCCCAGGACGACCCTGACCGGGATGCTCGGCGGGATGCCCGTCGCCGTCAGCGCCGGTCTCTGCTACCCGACCTGGCGGGTCGCGGCCGGCCTCGACCGGCCGATCCCGACCGACCGGATCATCATGGTCGACGTCCGTAACCTCGACCCGGCCGAGCGGACGCTGATCGAGGCGACCGACGTGACGGTCGTCGGTGTCCCCGACCGTGCCGTCGCCGCCTCCCCCTTCGTGGAGGCCGTCGCCGCCATGGCGGCCTCGGTCGACCACATCTATCTCCACATCGACGCCGACGTCCTTGACGTCCGCTACCAGCCCAACCACCCAACGGTCGAGCCGGACGGGCCGAGCCTGGACGATGTGAACGCGGCGGTGGATACGGTCCTGGAGACAGGGAAGGTAAGAGCCTTCGGCGTCGTCTCGGTCAACGCCGAGGGACCCGAGGGGCCGACCTCGATGGCGAGCGGGATGGCGATGATCGAGTCCGCTATCGCGACGTGGAGTGCCGTCGCGCCCGTCGCGGCCCACTGATCGGGAGGGGAGGAATGACTTCGGTCCTGCGGGGAGAAGCGGTGTTTGGCAGTCTGCGAGCCGTCCCCACCCCCCGACCCCCTGCCCCGGCTCGTCCCGGCTCATCCCGACCTCGTCAGGGTTCGTCCTCGGGACGCCCGGGGAGGGGGAGACGGATCACGTCAATGCTGGGTTGTTACGGAGGGCTCCGGCCCGACCAGCATGGAGCCCCTCCCTGGGCAGCGAAGCGAGCCGGTGAGCCGAAATCGCCTTTGGGCGATTGAGCGAACCGGGAGCCGGGAGGGATCTGGGGTGGGGACGGCTCGCCGATCACCAACGCCGAGACCAGCGCAAGGCTGACGCACTAGCCAACCCGTCTTGAGCAAGACGACCGTTCTGGTCGCGATCGCGTTTCTCCGGAACACGGCACGTCCTATAATCGCCGGCAATGGGGCTGGCGGTCGGTCGGAGCGCGGGGAGGTCACGAGTGGCGGACGACTTGCGGGCGCTGCTGAGATACATCGTCGTACATTATGTCGTGCCGGATGAGCAGCGCGCGATCGAGCTCGACGCGGCGCCGAGCGATGGCGGTGCGTCGATCGAGGACGACAAGCGGGAGGCGTCCCGGCGGGAGGAGGAACGGGCCGACGAGTTCGCGGCCCCCTTCGCCGATGGGCTCGCCATCGCCCACCACCGGGCGACGCTCGGTGGGAAGACGCTCGCGCTGGACGACCGCAAGCCGCGCGAGGACGCGATGGCGACGGCCCTGATCCGCTTCCTCGTCAGCAATGACCTGGCGACCTCCCGGACCGAAGAGACGGACGCGCAGCGCTACACCTATCATGTGGCGGTCCGCTGGGACCGGATCGAGGCCGTCTCCAGTGAGGCCGGGATCGATCTGGCCAGGGCGCTTGCCCGGCATCACCCCGCGCAGACCTAGTGCCTGTCCCTGCCCGCAAGCCCCTACGCGGACGCCTTCCTGATCCGAGGCCCCTGTGACACGACCGCCCCAGGCAACCCGACCGACCGACGATGACCCCACCGTCGATCAGCCCACACCAGCCCTCCGGCCCCGAGTCCGTACCAGGCGGCGCGACGTCTCCCGGCTGCGCTCGACCACCCGTGTTCCGGGTCGGCCGCCCTCCGGGTTGAGCCGCGACGAGCCGGACGAGGAATCGGCGGCTCCATTAGCGGGCGATGAACGAAGATCCTCCAGGCGCTCACGGCGTACTGAGCCAGCCACGACCGACGACGGGCCGGTCATCCTCGACCCGACCGAGCAGCGGGCGCCGGCCTTCGCGGACTATGCCGACCTCCACTTCGCCGACATCGAGCCGCTCCGGCTGGCCCTCACGCACCGCTCGATCCTGCACGACTGGGCGGCGGCCGGGCTCGGCGCGATCCACCTCGGGCGGCCGCTGCAGTCCAACGAGCGGCTGGAGTTCCTTGGCGACGCGATGCTCGGCGCGATCGTCGCCGAGGAGCTGTACCTCCGGTTTCCGGACGCGGACGAGGGCAACCTGACCTCCGACCGCGTCGCCCTCGTCCGCTCGGAGACCCTGGTCCGATGGGCCCGATCGCTCGACCTCGGGTCCTACCTGGTCCTCGGTAACGGCGAGCGGATCTCCGACAGCCCGCGCGACCGGATCCTGGCCGGCGCCTTCGAGGCGCTCGTCGGGGCGATCACGATCGATCAGGGGCTGGAATCGGCCCGTGGCTTCGTCGGGCGCTTCCTCGACGAGGACGCCGATGCGGTCGATGGCCAGCGCCGGACCGACGGCAACCCCAAGGGCCACCTCCAGGAGTTGCTCCAGGACCGCTACGGGACTCAGCCAACCTATGAGACCGCCGGTGAGACTGGCCCGGACCACGACAAGGTCTTCACGGTCGAGGTCTTCCTGAAGGGCGAGCGGATTGGGACCGGCACCGGCGTCAGCAAGCGGGCCGCCCAGCAGGACGCCGCCCGCAGCGGCTTGCTGACGCTCTCCAGCCGATTGTCCGGCGTCGTCGCTGAGTCCGGTTCCGACCACGTCCGGGAGGCAGACGATTCATCGGGGGGCTGACCCAGCATCGGCCCTCAGTGCCCTCCTGGCGACCCGATCTGGCAGCGTCCGTGCAGATGGACCGAACATGGCGACTGGGTTTCCGGTAGGCTATGCCCGCACGGACAACGGTGCGGTGACGCGGAGCAGGTCGCGCCGGGTACCCCTGCGTCCTTGTCACCGCGCGGACCAGCGGGCAACCTGTCCGCGCCACGCCTGATGACACCAGCGACGGTCACTGACGGAGGGTAGAGGGTGAGCAAGCTCTACGATCAGCTCGTCGTGTTCGGCGGCAATACCAACCCGGCCCTGGTCGATGACATCTGCGCCCACATCGGGATCCCCCGTGGACGGGCGGACGTCTTCAAGTTCAGCAACGACAACACCTTCGTCCGGATCGGCGAGAGCGTCCGCGGCAACGACGCGTACGTGGTTCAGACGCTGGCTGAGCCGGTCAATGACTCCGTCATGGAGTTGCTGATCATGATCGACACCCTTCGCTCGTCGTCTGCCGGCCGGATCACGGCGGTCATTCCCTACTACGGCTACGGCCGGAGCGACAAGAAGGACCAGCCGCGCGTCCCGGTCACGGCCCGGCTGGTCGCCAAGCTAATCGAGACGGCCGGGGCCGACCGCGTGCTGACGCTCGACCTGCACGCCGGCCAGATCCAGGCGTTCTTCGACATACCGGTCGATGAGATGACGGCGCTCTACCTGCTGGCACACTACTTCGTCGAGAAGCGCCTGACCGACCCGGTGATCGTCTCGCCGGACCTTGGCAGCACCAAGCGCGGCCGGACGTTCGCCGAGGTGCTGGACGCGCCGCTGGCGATCATCGAGAAGCGGCGGATCGGCAACAGCGGCAAAACCGAGGTGCTCAACCTGATCGGCTCCGTCGCCAGCCACCCGGTCATCATCGTCGACGACGAGATCGACACGGCCGGGTCGATCACCCAGGCGGCCGAGGTCTGCCTCCGGAACGGCGCCGCCGAGGTCTACGCCGCCGCGATCCACCCCGTCTTCTCCGGCCCGGCGGTCGCCCGGCTCCGGGCCAGCCCGATCCGGGAGATCGTCGTGACGAACAGCATCGCGCTACCGGAAGCCAAGCAGCTCGACAAGATCACGACCCTCTCGATCGCCCCACTGCTCGGCGAGGTCATCCAGCGGATCCATACTGGCACCAGCGTCTCGGCCGCTTACCGCTCCGCCGATGCGCTCCAGACCCGCCTGCTGTTCAGTTCCGTCTCCGGGCTGTAACGACACGATCGGGCGACGTCACTCCGATGACGGTAGTAGATCATTTGTTCGTTCTTCGCACCGTGAACTGCCGCCGCTCAAGACGTCATCCTTGACGAACACTGTCCGGTTGGATAGTGTACGTACACATGCTGCGACCGCTCGGTCAGGGCTTCCGTGGCCTCCAGCATCACGGTCACCACAGAGGATGAGGTCGGACATGGTGCTCTCGGATCGCGACATTCTCAAGGCGCTCGAATCTGGCCGGATCAAGATCGATCCGGTCCCCGACCTCGCGACGCAGCTCGGCTCGGTCTCAATCGACTTTCGCCTCGGCACGACGTTCATGGTCTTCGAGCACAGCCGCTACAGCTTCATCGATCCACGCCAGCCGCAGTCGATCGGCGATGCGATGCGAACGATCGAGGTGACCGAGGACCAGCCGTTCATCATGCAGCCGGGCGATTTCGCCCTGGCGTCCACGATCGAATCGCTGGAACTGGACGACGCGATCCTGGGCCGGCTGGAAGGCCGATCGAGCATCGCCCGGCTCGGGATTACGGTTCACTCCACGGCGGCGGTCTTCGAGCCCGGCTGGCGCGGGACGGCGACGATGGAGTTGAGCAATCTCGGCCGGATGGCGGTCGCGCTCTACCCTGGTATGCGGATCTGCTCGTTCTCGTTCGAGGAGGTCTCCTCACCGGTGATGGTGCCGTACTATGCCAAGCGGAACGCCAAGTATGCTGGTCAGAGCACGCCGCGGGCGAGTCTGCTGGCGGACGAAGGGCGTCAGGATGGTTCGCCACCGTCGACCGGTCCGCACGGCGATGACGATCTCGTCCTTGAGCCGATGAATGGAACGACGCGGTAGGTCATTCGATCTGTCGCAAAACGGTCATGCAAATTGGCGGCGTGGGGATTCTTCCCTGCGCCGTCCGTTTCATCTGCACCGTAGTTCTGGCAGCATCAGTTCTGTCTCAAGCATCCACGTCCGTAGCGTTTCACGTGAAACATCTGACTGTGAGATACGCGGGGCACTGACACTACCGGCCTGTCGGGCCATTGGCGTCGGCCTGCGTCCAATACGATACTGGCCCATACGAGCCCGAGCGCCAGCACCGTCAAACGGTGACCCCATCGAGGAGAGAACCAGCGCATGACCACGACAATCGGACTACGAGAGCGGCTCCTGCCAATGCTGCGCTACGCGGCGCGGGAGTACGAGTCGCGGACCCCCGCTGGCTTTCCGGAGGTGACCGACGAGCCGGCTCAGGGAATCGTCGGCCTCGCACTGGATCCGAGCTATTCCCTGTTCTTCACGCAGGAAACGGGGGGTTGGAACGTCCAGTTGACGAGGCGAAACCCTCGCAGCGATGCCCGCTCCAGCGCCAGCACGATGCGTCACGGGGGTGCGCCCCTGCACGACACCCGTATCCTTCCGGAAGACGTCTCCGACCAGACGCTTCGGAACCTGATCGCCGAGTTGAAGTCGCACTTCAATCAGCAGCCAGGTTTGATCCACATATCGGACTCGTAGCGATCGCCTGGGTGATCTTCGACCGATTCGAGACAATGGGAAACGGGGTGGCCATTGCGGCCACCCCGTTTCCCATTGTTACGTGTCCCCCACAGGGGATCCGTTACTCAACGATCCAGCGATCGCCGTCACGAGCGTACGAGACGATCTCGCCCACATCGAAGAAGAGGGCGACCTCGCGTGCGGCGCTCTCCGGACTGTCGGAGCCGTGAACGAGGTTGCGGCCAACCTGGAGGGCGAAGTCGCCCCGGATCGTGCCGGGGGCGGCCGCGACCGGATTGGTGCTGCCGATCGAGGCTCGGGCCGCGGCGATCGCGTCGGAGCCCTCGAAGACCATGACGGCCGACGGGCCGGAACCGATGTACTCGACCAGTCCGGCGTAGAAGCCCTTGCCCTGATGCTCGGCGTAGTGCCGCGATGCCAGCGACTCGTCGATCACATGGAACTTCACGGCGACCAGCTTGAGGCCGCGGGCCTCGAGCCGGCTGATGATGGTACCAGTCAGACCGCGTTGAACGGCGTCCGGCTTGGCGATGATGAGTGTCTGCTGCGTGTCTGCCATTGGTGCTCCCTTGTCCTGTATTGAATGGCCGGGCGGACTGGTTCCCGCGGTGGCTCGATCGCCGTGTCCGTTTCTACCAGATGCGTCTGGGCAAACCCGGCGAAGGATACCGCACGTCCGGATCAGGGTCCGGATAGTCCCGCCCGATCTGTGTCGGGCTAATCGGAGCGGTTGTATATCGATTGACGCTCAGTCCAGCTCTGGACCTGGCTTGAATGGAATCCCCTTGTTGGACTTGGCGTCTTCTGGCAGGGGTTCTCCTGCTAACGACGTCTCGCTCTCGTTGACAATGCGGATCAGAGAGGAGCCAGACAGGCACGGGCATGGTCCCAGAAAGTTGACCGGATGCGGAATCGCTGTGATGAGGAGTCAGGCCCTGGTCGCCGACGGCTCAAGGCAGGGAGGGTTTCACGTGAAACATCCTGGATCGGAACTCCAATGCATTTCATATGAAACCTATCGCCGATAGCGGAGGTCAAAGAGGTTGTCCGCCATATCGTTTTCCGCACTGGACCGGTCGTTCCGTACGCTCCGCGCCGTTCCTGAGCCCGGCTCGCTGCGCTGCCATGTATGGCCGGGCATCGCCGCTCGCTACGCTGCAGGCGATAGCGGGCAGCCAACCCTGCTCTGGACAACCTTTCTAGCTGTTGCTCTAAATAGGAGCGAGGGAGGCGACCAAAACTGGTCGCCTCCCTCGCTCGCTGCAAACCGGAAATCGTCCTTCCCGACTACCCTAGCGCCAGGGTCATCGGACGCTCGAGATAGCCACGAACCGTCTGCAGGAAGCGGGCAACCTCCGCTCCGTCGACGGCCCGGTGATCGGCCGCGATCGTGAGCTTCATCCGCTGTCCAATGACGATCTCGTCGCCAGAGATCACCGGCGTTCGGACGATCGCGCCGACCGCCAGAATGGCTGCCTGCGGCGGATTGATCACGGCGATGAACTCGTCCACATCGAGCATCCCCAGGTTGGAGATCGTGAACGTCCCACCCTGGTACTCCTCCGGCTTGAGCCCGCCGTTCTTGGCCCGGCCGATGAGATCCTTCGATGTTCGGGAGATCGCGCCGAGGCTCTTCTGGTCAGCATCAGCGATGAAGGGGGCGATCAATCCGCCGTCCAGCGCGACCGCGATGTTGATGTCGACGTTCGAGTGGTCGTAGAGCTCGCCGTCCTCGAACGAGGCGTTCAGATCGTGGTGCTGGGTCAGGGCCAGCGCCGCGGCCTTGACGATCAGGTCGTTGAACGAGACTCGCGCCCCACCCTCTGGCACCTGGCTGTTGATCTCGGACCGGAACGCCGACGCGGCGTCCATGGCGATCTCGGACGTGACGTAGAAGTGCGGCACCGTCTGCTTGGACTCGGCCATCCGGCGCCCAGTCACCCGGCGGATCCGGGGCAAATCCCGGAGGACCGGCTCAGGCCGGCCGACATGGCGAGCCGGAGCCGAGACCTGCGATGAGGTCGCGATCTTCGGCTCGTTCTCCGCCGGAGCCGCCTGAGCAACGACCGGCTGGGACTGCGGGGCCGTCTGAGCGTCGGTCTGACGCGGTGCCTGCTTCTGGCCACCGGTCACGAACGGCATCACGTCGGTCTTCACGATCCGGCCACCCGGACCGGTGCCGACGATCTGCTGGAGGTCGATGCCATGCTCGGCTGCCAGTCGCTTCACGAGCGGTGAGGCGCGGAAGCGGCCGTTGCCCTTTCCATCGGCGGCGGCGGGCGGCGATACGGTCGGCGGAGCCGCGGTCGCGGTCGTGGCACCGGCGCCGGCTGGAGCCGACTCGACGGTATCACTCTTGAGGTTCACCTCTGTCTGGTCGGTCGGCTCCGCGTCACTGGTGGCGTCCGTGCTGATCGTCGCACTGGCGGCGTCCCCGGTTGCGGGCGCCGTCACGGCGCCGTCGTCCGCCCCGATCTGGGCGATCGGTTGCCCGATCGGGACGACGTCGCCCTCACCGACGAGCAGCCTGGCGAGGGTGCCGGACTCGGTCGCCTCGATCTCGAGCGAGACCTTGTCGGTCTCGATCTCGGCGATCGCGTCTCCCTCGGCAACCTCGTCACCCTCGCTCTTCAGCCACTTGAGCAGGGTGCCCTCTTCCATACCGTCGCCCATCTTGGGCATGATCATCATCGGCATGTTGCTGCCTTATCCTTTTCGGTAGAGCGCGCGATTCGCCGCTTCGATGATCTGCGGAACACCGGGAAAGGCTGCGAGCTCGAGGTTGCGCGCGTAAGGTGCCGGGACCTCGGCGCCGCTGACCCGCTCGACCGGCGCGTCGAGGTAGTCGAAGGCATGCTCCTGGATGATCGCGGCGACCTCGGACGCGACGCTGAACCAGCGCCACTGCTCCTGGACGACGACGGCCCGGTTCGTCTTCTTCACGGACTCGATGATCGTCTCGCTGTCGAACGGGCGGATCGAGCGCAGGTCGATGACCTCGGCGTGGACGTCCTGCTCCTTCTCGAGCTGGTCGGCGACCTTGAGCAGCAGGTTGACCTGGCGACCGTAGCTGATCAG
>JAABUR0100003373.1_pt1 | contig 22487 bp, 23 predicted proteins | sample 5560091 | NCBI WGS metagenome assembly JAABUR01 (sample SAMN10711879, study PRJNA513375) | rock metagenome | isolation source: Antarctica rocks | place: Antarctica: Victoria Land, University Valley sud
GACGCGGAAGTGGCCGTGCGTCACGAACTGGCGGGCGGCGAAGATCGTCGGCGCCAGGCCGGAGCGGAGCACGATCGCGTCGAGGCGGCTCTCGAGGAACTGGAGCAGCAGGTCGCCCGTGGGTCCCTTGCGCTTCACGACCCTGGTGTAGGCGCCCTGGAGGTACTTCTCGCTGACGTTGTACTGGAACCGGAGCCGCTGCTTCTCCAGCAGCTGGGCACCGTAGTCCGAGCGGCGGCGACGGCGATTCTGGCCGTGCTGCCCCGGGCCGTACGGCCGGTTGCGCATGTACTTCTGCGCCTTCGGTGTCAGAGCGACACCAAGGGCGCGGGACTTCTTGACCTTCGGGCCGGTGAAATTCACGGAGGTACTCCCTCGGCGATGCCCTGACATCGCATGGTTTGCCGCGTCTCGCTGCCGGGCGACTGGCGCCCTGATAGTGGCAGCGTGGTGATCATGGCGTCGCCCAGGGTCCCGGGACCGGATGGGTCTGTCGGGGACTGGCGACGCACGCGAGACACAAACGGAGCACAGCCCACCGAACGGCGGCTGTGCTCACCTGATCACCGGTGGATGATCGTTCAGGATCGCCCGGCCTGTCAAGCGCCGCTAGCGTGATCAGTGATGCCGGATCGAGGAGACGCGTCTGTTCCACCACCATCCGGGCGACGGAGCAGACGCGCCCAGTCGGCTCAGGCGTCCCCGGTCCGGGGAACCAGACGGAGGCTGAAGCCGATGTAGCCGACGTCGCCGTCAGGACGCCGGATGAACGGCAGGGGAATCGCCTGCCCCAGGACCGTCAATGCGGCCACGTCCGGACCGACCAGCTCGACCGGCAGGTCGCTGGGGAGTTCCTGGCCGACCGCCGGCTCAAACGCTTCCGGTAGGGTGATGGTCTCGATTTTCATCACCAGCCCGTCCCCCTGCGGCGCGATGGTGAACACCGCGTCCGGCCGCTCGTACCGCCCCACATAGGCAGCTGTATCGACCGACCCCATGACGGGCGTCGAGGCGGGCGTCGCCGACACGGGCGTCGCGACCGGCGTCGCCGGCGAGGCTGTCTCGGAGTCACCGCTGGGCGCCAGGAGGGGCGCCAGGGCCGGATACGCCTCGGCGGCGGTGGCGAAGGCCGCGGCGGCCGCTGCGGCCCCGCCCGGCGCGGCGTTGGTCAGGATGGTGATCGCGAGGCCATCGGCCGGCAGGAACCAGAAGTCGGTGTGGTGGCCGAACGTGTCGCCGGAGTGGGACACCAGCTTGACCCCACCCTGCTCCTGCACCAGCCAGTTCATGCCGATCGAGAGGCCGGGGACGCCGGGGACGGGCTCCTGGCTGGTCTGCATCAGACCCAGGGTGTACGGCGAGAGCAGGCGCTGGCCCTCAGCCGTGCCGTCCCCGAGGTGGAACCGGGCGTAGCGCATCAGGTCGCGGGTGGTCGACCTGAGACCGCCCGCGGCGTCGATGCTCCGCGGCAGGTCGAGCGTCTGGTCCTGCAGGACACCGTCATAGTCGGCGTACGACCGCGCGTACGATCCCGTCATGACCTGATCCGGGTCGAATGTGGATTCGGCCATCCCGAGCGGATCGAGTACGAGGTCCGAGATCGCGGCCCGGTAGGTGCCGCCAGTCACGGCCTCGATGATCTGCCCGAGCACGAAGAAGCAGGTGTTGTTGTAGCTGAAGAGGGCGCCGAGCGGCGAGAGTTGCGGCAGCCCCGGCATGACCTCATCGACGAACCGGGCTCCGGCGTCGTCACCGGAACCGGTGTCGACGAAGAGGTCGCCATACCACCCTGCCGTGTGGGTGAGCAACTGGCGGACGGTGACCCGCTCGGAGACGGACGCGTCGGCGACGCTGAAGGTGGGCAGATAGGTCCGGACGGTGGCATCGATGTCGACGAGCCCCTGATCGACCAGCCGCATGATGGCCGTCCCGGTGAACGTCTTGGAGAGCGAGCCGATCTGGAACAGGGTCTGGTCGCCGACCGGTTCGCCACCCGCGACGTCGGCCAGCCCGAAGGTCGCGTGCTCCTCCCGGACGTCCGCCATGATGCCGAGCGCCGCCCCCGGCAGGTTCACCTGCGCCATCGCCTCCGCCAGCGCCTCGGCGACGGCCCGGAAGGCCGGCGACGCATCGTCCGCGACGACTGATGTCACCGGAGCGGGCGTCGCGGCTTGCCTCCGGGCGGCCATCGGCACCGGCGCCGCGGCGGCTTGGGGCGACCAGGGCCCCAGCACGCGGTCGATCGCGGTGATGGAGCTGGCGGCGGCCGTCAACTCGATGAGCCGGCGGCGGGACAGCCGTGACGTTGCGAGATCCGATACAGTCATCTGTTCTCCTTCTTCTGGCGACGTGAGCGGTGCCTGATGCGGTTCGATGACAGGGTGGCTCCGCCGCTTCTGCTCGATGATCGTTCACGTCATCGCTTCCGGCGCCGGCGCGGCGGCGGGATCGATGACGGGAACGAGACTATCGGGTTGGCCACCCGGGCCGCATCCGCATCGAGCGGGAATCGTTCCTCATCCTGACGACGGACTCGCGGCGCTGGAATCTCCATCGCCGGGATGAGGAGCACCGCCGGGCGGTTGGCTATGATTGAACCATGCACTCGCGATCCGCAACCTCGCTCTGGGTGATCCTCGACCGGCGACCCGCCCTGACGGATGCCGTCATCGCGGTGGTGCTGGCTGCCCTCGCGACGGTCTGGCTCTGGCTGCAATGGCCACCCGACCGCCTGCCCGCCACCCCACTCACGGCCGGGCTCGGTCTGCTGCAGGGTCTGCCGCTGGCGTGGCGCCGCAGCCGGCCCCTGACGGTCCTTCCGATCGTCACGGCCGGGACGATCCTCTACGGTCTCGCCGGCGGGGCCGACACGACCTGGACCGCGAACGCCTGGCTTCTGGCCGCCTACACGGCCGGGGCCGATGGCATCGGCCGCTGGCGGGATCCGATCCGGCTCGTGGCGACGATCACCTTCCTGGGTTACGTCGCCTGTGAGGTCTTCATCCTTCTACCAACCGAGGATCCTGGCCCGCTCTCGACCGAGGGCACGGTCCTGCTCCCGCTCTTTGCATTCGGTGGAAGCGCGGCCATCGCGATCTGGATCTGGTGGTTCGGAGACGAGACACGGCTCCGGCACCAGCGGGAAGCGGAGCTGGCCGAGCGGACGGCCCAGCTCGAACGGCAACGCGAGGTCAACACCCGGCAGGCGGTGAGCGACGAGCGCGTCCGCATCGCCCGGGAGGTCCACGACGTCGTCGCGCATCACGTCAGTCTGATGGGACTCCAGGCCGGCGCGGCCCGCCGCGTTCTCCGGCGACGGCCGGACACGGCCGAGGAGGTGCTCTCGGTGATCGAAGCGAGCAGCCGGGAGGCGGTGCGTGAGTTGCACCGGCTGGTCGGATTCCTCCGCCACGATCAGGACGTCGACACGCTCGCCCCGCTGCCTGACATGAGCCAGTTGCCGGAGCTGATCCGCCGCCTCGGCGAGGGCGGTCTGCCGGTCGACCTGATGGTGACCGGGGACGTGCGGCCTCTGCCACCGGCGATCAACCTCTGCGGCTACCGGATCGTCCAGGAGGCGCTCACGAATACCCTCCGCCACGCCGGTCCGGCGACGGCGACCGTGAACATCCACTATGGTCGGGAGTTCCTCGACATCGACGTCCGCGATGATGGCCGGGCGGCAACGGCCGGAAGCCTCGGCCCAGCGTTGGGCAACGGTCTGACCGGAATGCGGGAACGGGTCAACCTGCTGAGCGGCCAGCTCCGGATCGGTCCGGATGTTGGCGGCGGCTACCGGGTCGTTGCTCGCCTGCCGATCGGAGGTCAGCGCTGATGCCGATCCGGGTGCTGCTCGTCGACGATCAGGCGATGGTCCGGGCCGGTCTCCGCCTGATTCTCGAGTCCGACCCGGACACCGACATCGAGGTCACGGGTGAGGCCGGGGACGGACGACAGGCCGTCGCCCTCGCCACATCGCTTCGGCCGGATGTCGTGCTGATGGATGTCCAGATGCCGGTCATGGACGGGATCGCCGCGGCGCGGCAGATCATCGAGGCGCTCGGGGATCAGGCACCCCGGATTCTGGTCCTGACGACGTTCGAGCAGGACGATTACATCTTCGCCGCACTCCGGGCCGGGGCCAGCGGCTTCCTGCTCAAGAACGCGCCGCCCGAGGACCTGATCGAGGCGGTCCGGATCGTCGCCGACGGAGACGCCCTCCTGGCACCGTCCGTGACCCGGCGGATCATCGCCGAGTTCGTTCGCCAGCCTGCCCCAGTCCGTCAGCCGGTCACGACCCAGCGGCTGACGGACCGGGAGATGGAGACGCTGCGTCTGCTCGCCCGTGGGCTGAGCAACGCCGAGATCGCGCGGGACCTGTTCGTCAGCGAGGCCACCGTCAAGAGCCACGTCTCCGGCGTACTGGCGAAGCTGGGGCTCCGGGACCGCGCCCAGGCCGTCGTCTTCGCCTATGAGAGCGGTCTGGTCCAGCCTGGCCGCCCAGACCAGTAGCACTTGGCTGACCGGCACCTCGGGGCCTTCTCCCGAGTCCGGAGAGGACTCCTGGTCCTACGAGTCCGGGCTGTCGATGATCGACCGAAGGTGCGCTCGCGCCGCCTGACCGGACTGATCGGACTGGCCCCTGACGTACCGGGCGCCATGCAGGATCAGACTCTTGAATCCAGACCAGCGTTCGGGACGCATCGTAGAACGCCTTCCGGCGCTCGTATCCGTCGTCCAGCCGGACATGACCCTCGTACGCCCGCATGAACGCCGCCCAAAACGCCGGCGCCTGACTGCGGAAGTGTGCCAGTTCCGTTCGCATGAGAACGACCTCATTGTGCCCGACGATCGACTCCTCGACATCGAGGACTCCGGAGACGGCCCTATCGTGAATGATGATATTGCCACGGTGCAGATCCATGTGGAGCAGCCGCGGAGTAACGTCGATATCCAGAAGCATCTGATGTCGATCGAACCAGAGCCGTACCGGCTCGACAAGATCATCGAAACCGGTGCCGGCCATGAGACGCAGCCGCGACGCGACGAATGCGGCGTGCAGTTCCGACCACGTCGCGAACGGACCCGGAGCCAGCCTACCCGGACGTGACTGCAGTTCGTGAACGGGCCCAACGTCGAGACCATTCTGTGTCGCAAACACATCGCCGAACCGGTCGAACGTCGTGGAATGCAACCGCCCGAGGCAATCGCCCAACTGAGAAGAGATCTCAGCATTCTAAGCGGTCGAGAGCGCCGCGAAGACGCGCGACCTGGGCTCACCGGGCAGCCGCTCAGCGAGTGAGAACGCGACCGGAACCCATTTCCGGGAGACATCACTGACACGGACGACGGCAGCCGGAATGCCAATGGTCCGCAGGTGCGCCGAGAGCGCGGCTTCCTTCTGAATCTTCCAGTCGCTCGACCGGTCTTCGACGACCCGCAGGACGAGGTCGTCACCGGTCGTCGTGAGGAAGAAGACCCGGTTCACGATGCCATCGTCCGCCTGGTCGATGCGGATCAGTTCGCGGCCGGGCGCATACGCCGAAAGGATGGCTCGGACCTGCGCCTCATCGATGGTGCTCACGGTCCCCGCCCCTTGATGAGCGCGTCCGGACACGCCGCTTCAGACGGCCCGCATCGCCAGGCTGGCGTTGATCCCGCCGAAGCCGAAGGCGTTGTTGAGCAGGTGCGTCACCCGCTGCTCGCGGCCGCCCGGCGGGATGATGTCGAGGTCGCAGGCCGGGTCGAGATCGACGAGGTTGGCGGTACCGGGCAGGTGGCCCCGCTCCAGGGCCAGGGCGCAGATCGCCGTCTCCATCGCGCCGGTCGCCCCAAGCGCGTGGCCGTGCAGCCCCTTGGTGCCGCTAACGGAGATCCGGTCGGCCTGGTCGCCCAGGGCGATCCGGATGGCCCGGCACTCGGTCGAGTCGTTCAGGACCGTCGACGAGCCGTGGGCGTTGACGTAGTCGATCGCCTCGGGTTCGAGCCCGGCCGCGGTCAGGGCGGCGGTCATCGCGGCCGCCGCCTGGGCGCCATCCGCCCGCGGCGCGGTCATGTGATAGCCGTCGCTGGTCGTGCCGTAGCCGACGAGTTCGGCGTAGATGTGGGCATCACGCGCCTCGGCGTGCTCGAAGGACTCCAGCGTCAGGACCGTCCCGCCCTCGGCGATGACGAAGCCATCCCGTCCAACGTCGAACGGCCGGCTGGAGGTCTCCGGGTCGTCATTGCGCGTGCTGATGACGTGGATCATGGCGAAGGCGCCGAAGGTGAGCGGCGCGAGCGGCGCCTCGGCGCCGCCGGCCAGCATCACTGAGACGCGACCGTCCTCGATCAGTCGGGCGGCCTCCCCGATCGCGATCATCCCGGCCGCGCAGGAGTTGCCGTTCGAGAGTGACGGTCCGGTCAGGCCGAGCTCGATCGTCACGTTCGACGACGCGGCCCCACCGAAGACGGACAGCGCCAGCAGCGGGTTGACGTGGTGCGGACCGTTGACGACATAGGACTCGTGCTGCTCCTCGGCGAAGGCGATCCCGCCCAGCGCCGAGCCGACGTAGATGCCCGCCCCGTCACGGGCGACGTCCTCGGCCGCCAGACCAGCGTCCTCGAGGGCCATCTGGGAGCAAACCAGCGCGAACTGGGAGAACCGGTCCAGCCGCCGGGCCCGCTTGGCGGTCATGTAGTCGAGCGGGTCGAAGGCGACCTCGGCCGCGACCTGGCTCGAGAAGGGCGAGGGATCGAAGCGGGTGATCCGCCGGACGGCCGACTCATTGGAGCGGACCCCCGCCCAGAGGGCTTCGACACCGGTCCCGATCGGGGTGATCGCGCCGATGCCGGTGATGGCGACGCGATGCTTCACGGTCGGGGCCTCCCGTCCGGATCGAGACGCTCGTTCCGGTCCTCGACGATGCCCTTGATCGTCTCCAGGGTCTGGCCGGCGATCGCGCCGACGAACTGCGGGCCGATGATGTGATCGGCGATCGGCCGGCCCACCAGCGGCCACGGTGGCGTGAATTCGTGGTCGATCGTGACCCGGACCCCGCCGTCAGCCGGCGCGAACGTCCAGGCGACGTCCATCCCCTTCGTCACGCCCCAGACGTGGACGAAGCGGATCACGGGCGTCAGCCCGTCGCGCTCGACGTCCTGTGTCGCCCGCCAGCGGACCGGGATCCGGCCCCGCCGGGCCGCCATCTCGACGGTCTTGTGATCGCCGCCGCCGGACAGCAGCGTTACCCAGCGGTAGTGCGGGAGGATGATCGGCCAGCGCTGGGTATCGACCGCGAGGGCTACTATGCGCTCCAGGTCGCCATGCATGGTGACCACGTTCGCGGTTCTCATCTCTGGTTCCATCTACCTCTTGTCGGCGCTGTTTGAAGGCACTGTCCGTAGGCGCTAACTGTAGTCCACGACTCAGGGACGCAACAGCCGCGCCAGAAAGACCGGCGACAGCGCCTGCGTCGCCGGGCGGAAGTTCCCGAGCACCCCGCTCAGGGTGAGGCCGAGTTCCTCGCGCCGGGCCAGGCGGTCGGTCACGTAGTTCATCAGCGGCGGCGTGCTGATGAACCCCTGGACGATCCAGCAGACATCGCGCTTGGCCATGAAGGCCCGCCGCCGTGCCGTCCGGTAGGGCCGGAGCGCGTCGCCGGAGACATCGCCATTCCGAAGCGCGGCACTGACGACCGGAGCCGCCAGGTGCGCCCCGCGAAGTGCCTCGTAGATCCCCTCGCCGGTGAATGGATCGAGGAACTGGGCGGCGTCCCCCACCAGCAGGTAGCCGTCGCCCGTCGTGTGGCGGGCCCGCCGGGCCATCGACCCGACGCCCCGAATGGTGCCGACCCGCTCCGCGCCCTCGAGCTTCCGGGCGACCGCCGGCAGGTCCCGGAGCGACGCCATGAAGAACTCGTCGATCGACCCGGTTCGCCCTTCGACCGCCCGGACGTCGGCGACCACGGCGACGTTGGTCAGCCCGTCCTCCAGCGGCGCCAGTCCAGCGTAGGCGTGCTGGCCGATGTGCATCTCGCCGAAGCGGTCGAGGTCCCGGACGCCGCGATAATGGGCGACGAGGCCGGTCTTGTGCGGCCAGCGCGGCGACGTGTCCTGGCCGAGCTCGCGCGAGACGACGGACCGGTGCCCGTCGGCGCCGATCACGATCCCCGCCCGGATCACCTCCCGGCTGCCATCGATCGTGGCCTCGACTCCGACGACGCGGCCGTCCTCCTGGATGACCTTCCGGACGTGGGCCCGCTCGCGGACATCGACGCCGGCCGCCTTCGCCCGGTCGATCAGGAGATGATCCAGCCGGTAGCGGGAGAGACCCAGCGCCGCCCGGCCCGGTTCGGCCCGCTCGTAATTGGCGACGAAGTGCTGCCCGCCGGGCGCGTGGACGAGCATCGCCTCCATCCGGTGCGCCCCAGCGGCCATGATCTCGCCGCTCATCCCCATCTCGTCGAGCAGGGTCGCGCCGGCCGGATTGATGTATTCCGAGCAGGCCTTGTGGCGCGGGAAGCTCGCCTTGTCCAGCAGCAGGACACGGTGACCGGCGGCGGCCAGCCCGGCGGCAACCGCGCTACCGGACGGCCCACCGCCGACGACGATCACCTCGACGTCTTGCCCGTGGGAGCCCGTGGATCGTTCGGCGTCACTGGTCATGGTCGCGCTCCCGTCCTGACCGCGGCCATCCGGAACCAGCGGTGCGTGGTGATCTTCGCATCTTCGATCCCGGCTTGCCGTAGAAGTGCGGAAAGCTCGTCGACGGTGTAGGCCCGGCGGACGGACAGCGGTGCGTCATTGCGGGTGAGCCGGTTCCGCGTCGTCAGCCGGGCCGCCACCCAGGCAGCGACGTAGCCGAGCCGGCCCCGGCGGAGGTCGTTGAGGATGAAGCCGCTGACGGCGAGACGGTCCATCTCCCGCAGGACCCGTACTGCGTCGTCCGGCGGGAAGTGGTGCAGTGACAGCGAGCAGAGGACGATGTCGAAGCTCCCGTCCGGAAGCGGCACCTCGCGGGCGTCGTACTCGGCAAGGGTGATGTCAGGCCGACCGGCGACCTGCTTCCGGGCCAGGGCGAGGATGGCGCCCGAGTAGTCGCTGGCGACGATCGCGACCGGGCGCCGTCGCCGTCCGGCCCAGCGCGAGATCGCCAGCGGGATGTCCCCGGAGCCGGTCGCGAGGTCGAGGATCGTCGCCGGCCGGTCGGAGGGGACGGCGGCGAGCAGCGCCGGCAGGTGGCGCAGGACGGTCGAGGTCCCGCCGAGGAGCTGGTTGACGCGCTCGATGTCGCGGAAGTTCCCGGCAAGCTCCACCGCGTCCGGCAGGTCGCCGTCGAGCAGTTCCTCCCGCTCGCTCCGGGGCAGCGGGGTCAGAACCGTGTCCCGCCAGCCGCGAAGGACCTGTACTGCCTGAGACATGCGGCCCTTCCACGTCATTCGGTCACTCGCGACCAGCCATCAATCCGTCCGTCTGACTGCCCACACGATGCAGGTTGGTGGCCAGTGAATCGACCGAAAACGGGCCATCGTCCGACCACGGACCGATCAGAGTAGTGTAACTGGCAGCACATGCCGCCGACGGCTCCAAAGCGGCAGCGGCGTCCAGAACTCAGGCGAGTCAGCCGTCCCGTCGGGTCAGAGACCGACCAGGGCGATCGTCCAGCCGACGCCCAGCGCGACCGCGCCAGCCGCGATGCACGGGAAGCAGGCCATCGTCGCCAGCCGCTGGTCGATCCGGGACTGCGCGGCGTTCACCGCGACGAGCAGCGCGGCGACTCCAGCGGCCACCCGGACGGGGCCGGAGTTGCCGGTCAGCCACGGCGCCAGGGCGGCGGCCAGCACCGCCGCCAGGATCAGTGCCGCCCAGCAGACCCGGTGCGCCCACGCCTCCCCCAGCACGACGGCCAACGTCCGGACGCCAGTCGCGCGGTCGGCCGCGACGTCGGGCAGCGACTGCGCGATCTGAACGGCGACGACGGCGGCGGCCCCGATCGGGTAGATCGCGAACAGGCCGGGCTGAACGGTACTCAGCGCGGTCCAGACCCAGATCGGCAGCAGCGGCAGGGCGATCAGGTAGGGCACCCACGACCAGACCGTGCGCTTGAACCAGAGGCTGTAGGCGACGCCGGCGCCGGTCCCGAGCGCGCAGAGAAGGAAGGCGTCGAGCCCGAGCCAGACGCTGAGCAGGGCCATCACGGCGACGCCGCCGTAGGTCACCGCCCGCGCCCCCCGCCGCGAGACCAGTCCGGACGGGATCGGCTTGGCCGGCTTGGAAACGGCATCGAGATCGGCGTCGACCAGCTCGTTGACCGCTCCGATCGCGAGCTGCCCGCCGAACATCGCCCCGAGCAGGAGCGTCATCGTCCCCAGCCCCGGCCAGCCCCGCGCCGCGACCAGCGCGAAGGCCGCCGTCGCCACCATGACGACGACGATCGGGACCGCGTGCGGGAGGACGAGGTAACCCCGCACGACCTGGCGAAATGTGGGGCGCAGGGCGTACGTCATGGGCGGATCATGGAGCATCCGCTGGAACCCGTCAACGGTCGATGATGAAACGCCGTGACCGGCGGTCAGGACCGGCCCAGTCGGTCCTCCAGCGCGGACCGCCACATCGCCGCCAGAGGCTCGACGGCGAGGACCCGCTCGATCTCCCGCGGGGAAGCGCCGGGCTGGCTGGCCCGGTGGGCATCGAGGATTGTCACCCCGGCCGGGTGCCGCTCGACGATGAGGATCGGCCCGGCGACGGGGACGGTGCCTGGCCGTAGCACCCGCAGGTACCAGCCGGTCCACCCGCTCTCGGCCATCCGGCGGCCAACGGTGGGGTACCCGGTAATCATCGCCAGCTTGTAGCAGGGCGAGCGGGGCTGGCTGACCTCGAGCAGCGCGTCGCCCCACGACCAGAGGTCGCCGATCCGCGTATCGCCCTCGTCCACGCCGGCGATGGTCAGGTTCTCGCCGAACGTTCCCGCCGCGAAGGCGGTCCCGAGATTCCCGTTCCAGAGGGGCAGGTGGTTGGCCGGGTAGACGTAGACCGCCTTGTCCGGCCCACCATGGACGGTCAGGTCCGCCTGCCGGTCACCGGCGAGATTGAGTTCGGTCAGGTATAGCTCATCAGCCGCGACCGGCTGCTTCGCGATCGCGCTGCGCACCTGCTCACCTGAGCGCCGCGTGCCGATGGTATGGGGCTGGGCGACCCGAACCGACTGGAGCGCAATGCGATCGGTCAGGTCGAGTCCATCGCCGGGCGATTCCATGGGACGCTCCTGTGGGGCTGCGCCGCAACGCATGCCAGGGTCGGGGACGCCAGACGATAGCATGGTCGTTCCATAGCGTGCGGATTCCTCTCTGGGATGAGTAGATTCGGCGGGTGGCCACGAAGCCTATCCTCCATGGAATCCGCGAGACGGGCTGCAATCAGGGACACCATACCGGCAATCATGAAAGAAGCGAAGACAGAGGTCAGCGTCATCGTCGATCGGCAGGCATCGACCAGCTTCATGATATCGGCCCGGGCCGGCCTCGTGCCGCAGGTCTCGACGGTGATGAGCAACGCGTCTCACCGCACACTATTGTCCCTGCTTCTCGACCAGGTAGCTCATCCTGCTCATGCCGGTGATCGGCTGCTTCACTGATTGCCTCAACCACCGCCAAGGCCATCACGCCTCTACCCCACCGGCCTGGGCCCTCGCCTCCTTGCCAGCCCGCAACGGGCCCTGGGAACTGTCCGGCAGAAGATGGCGTGACGCGAGAGAATGGCCGCGACCGATGGCGCCCTGGATTTCGGACTGCGAGGCCGCCCCTGAACGACCACGTTCCCGCTCGGGCCGGATTGCGCGGCCGCCTGCCGATCACCGACGGCAACCGGCGCTGGTGGATCGTCGCGGCGATGGCGCTGCCGCTGTTCATCTCCAACGTCGACTTCTTCGGCGTCGGCGTGGCGCTCCCCGCCCTCGGGCGTGATCTCCACGGCAGCACCACGACCCTCCAGTGGGTCGTCAACGCCTTCGGTCTCGCCTTCGCGGCCCCGCTCGTCGCGGCCGGTCGGCTCGGCGACCTGCGGGGCCGGCGGCTGATCCTGCTGATCCTGCTGATCGGACTGGCGCTCTACGCCGTGGCTTCGGCGGTCTCCGGCGGCGCCCAGAACGACACCGTCACGATCGCCGCCCGGGCCACCCAGGGGCTGGGTGCGGCGCTGTTCTTCGTCAATGCCCTCTCGATCGTCAGCAGCGCCTTCCCGCCAGCCCAGCGCTACCTCGGCCTCGCCGTCTGGAGCGGCGCCGGCGCCATCGGCATGTCACTCGGTCCGCTGGTCGCCGGTGCCCTGACCGACAGCCTGTCCTGGCGCTGGTTCTTCTGGCTCAACATCCCGCTGGCGCTGGCCGCCATCGCCCTCACCCTGCTCGTCGTCCAGGAATCGAAGGCGCCGGACGCCGACCCCCGGCTCGACCTGCCGGGCTTCGCTACGCTGACCGGTGGACTCGTGCTGGTCGTGCTGGCGATGCAGGAGGGAGACACAGCCGGCTGGACGTCACCACTGGTCGTCGGTTCGGCGGTCGGCGGCGTCGCGCTGCTGGCCCTGTTCGTCTGGATCGAGGGCCACGTCGCCAGCCCGTTGCTGGACCTGCGGCTGTTCGCCGGACGGAGCTTCCTGCTCGCTTCCGGGATCTCGGTCCTGGCCAACTACGGGTTCGGCGCGCTGATCGTCATCCTGACCATCTATCTTCAGCACGCCCGTGGGTACTCGGCACTCGGCGCCGGCGTGATCTTCCTCGGGCTGGCCGTCCCGTACGCGGCGCTGTCGCCGTTCGTCGGCCGGGTCGTGACCGCGATCGGCATCCGGTTGCCGCTGATCGCCGGGATGGGTCTCATTGCGGTCGCCTTCGGGACGCTGACCTTCACCGGGCCGGCCAGCCGCATCGAGCTGATCGTGGTCGCCCTGGTGGTCTTCGGCGTCGGTCAGGCCTTTGCCTACAACGTCGCCGGGGCGGCGGCGATGGCGGCCATCCCGGACGAGCAGGCCGGCGCGGCGTCGGGTGTCCTCAATACGCTGCGCGAGTTGGGTCCGGTGATCGGGGTCGCCGTGACCGGCGTGCTTTTCAAGGACCTCGAGAACGCCCGACTGGCCACACTCCTGACCCCCTAGGACGGGCTGTCGGACCAGGTCCAGCCGGGCGAGGTCGCCGGGCTGCTCTCGGGGTCGCCGGCCGCGCAGGCCGAACTGACCTCGCTGGCCGCCGGCACGGTCGCCGACATCGAGGCGATCACCCGCGAGGCGCTCGCCGCCGGCTTCGACGGCGCCATGCGCTTCGCCTTCCTGATCGGCGTCGTTGGCCTGGTCACCGCCCTGTTCGTCCCGGCCGGCGGCAATGCCCGCCGCTTTCGCCCGATGCGCTTCGTCCCGCTCCTGAGTACGCTCCGGGTCCGGCGCCGGATTGGCTGATGGGCGACCAACGCCTAACGCCGGAGAGGTCAGGAGGGCAAGGGTGAGCCCACCCACTGCGGTCTCGCTGCTCATCGGCGGACGGACCCGACCGTCCCGCTCGTTCGACGGGATCCAGTCACTAACGCGGACTCACCTTGGTGGCGGACCGCCATTCGGGCCGAGGAAGGGGCACCGATCATCATTGGCCACCGGGACAGGATCGCGAACCGGACCCCTTCCAAACGCTGAAGGGGCCCTCGGTCTTGCGTGTCCAGAGTTGAATGCCAAGGCGGTCGAGCTTCGACGAGTGCCGAACGACAGTATCGAGTCCACTCCGCATGACGATCTCCATGCGATCTCGACACCCGGACCACGAGACGCACAGGTGGCTGCTCGAACCTGTAAGGGAGGATAGTGATCGTGGACAGTGACCTGGAAGAAAAGGCGCGACCAACCCTTGCCTGTGTCGAGCCAATGAGCGTGTCGTTCAGTACGCTGGCCAGGCAAATCCCGTCCGGCCCTCATACCGGCTGCGACATCGCTCCACCACGAGCCCACCAGGCCAGGCGGCGTTCCGCTATCCAGAGGAAAAGACCACGTTGACTTGTTCCTCGAACGCTTCGCGCACCTTGCCCGATGAGCGCGTCATCCAGGTCATCTCAGCGATCGATGAGCACCGGCAGGAGCTGGTCCAGATCGCCCAGCGTCTGATCCAGATTTCGTCTGAGAACCCCAGACTGTCCGACCGCACACCGGGCGGTGAGTCTCACGTTCAGGATTACGTTGACACGCTGTTGCCCGGGATCGGTGCGACGACTGATCGCTGGGAGCCGCTGCCGGGGCGCCCGAATCTCGTCGGGACAGTCCCTGGCTCAGGTGGCGGACGCTCTCTCGCCCTCAACGGCCATGTCGACGTCGTGCCCGCCGGCGATCGAACCGACTGGTCCTTTCCTCCCTATGCCGCCGAGATCCATGACGGCATGATCTACGGTCGGGGCGCACTCGACATGAAGGGGGGCTCGGGACTATGCTCTTCGCCGCCCTGATCCTGAATCGACTGGACATCCAGCTGGTGGGTGACCTCTTCCTCGAGTCGGTGATCGACGAGGACACCGGCGGCCCCGGTACCCGTTCGACGATCGAGCGTGGCTACCGACCGGACTTCGCCCTCGTCGTCGAGCCAACCACCGGTCTGGCCATCATGCCGGTCGAAGGTGGCTCGAGTGGCTTCGTGTCACGGTGTCGGGCGTCTCGGGGCACTCGGCCTTCCGGTACAGGAGCGTCCACGCCGGTGGGCAGGTCATCGCGGTCAGCGCCTTCGACAAGGGTCTCAAGATCGTCAGTACGGTGGCGGAGCTCGAACGGATGTGGGCCAACCGCAAGGTCCACCCGCTCATGCCGGCCGGGATCACGACGATCAATGTCGGCGCCATCGCGGCGGGTTCCGGTGGTGGCGCCAACGGGATGCCGAACGTCATGACCTCCGTGTCATCGTTGCCGGACTACTGCGCGATCGATCTCAGTCTGAAGTTCCTCCCGTCCGAGAACACGACGGATGTCCGGGCCGAGTTCGAGGCGTTCGTCCATCACGTCTGCCAGACCGATGACTGGCTCCGTGAGCATCCGCCAACGATCGGGTGGGGGCTGAACGGCGTCTCGTTCCCCCCGGCGAACACCCCGGCCAATCATCCGGCCCTGGATGTCCTCCGGGCGAGCCTCCGTGCCGTCGGAGCCGAACCGGCCACGCTCGGATTCGAAGCCGTCAGCGATATCGCCTGGTTCGGCGAAGCCGACATCCCGGCGGCCCTCTGCGGACCGGGCGAAGGCGGCGGTGCGCACGGTCTGGACGAACACGTCTCGGTCGCCAGTCTCGTGCAGGCGTCGAAGGCGATGGCGCTCTTCATGATGAGCTGGTGCGGACACGATGCCTGAGCTGTTGCCGCCTGTCCGTCAGCGGCGTGAGGCAATCGACCGGATCGTCATGGAAAGGATCGCCCGGTGACCACGCCTTCGAACGATCGTCCCCGCACCGCCGATGCCCTCCTGGGTCGGCTGGAGGCGGACGGGATCGAGCGGTTGTGGGTCGTCTATCACGATTACCTCGGTCGCGCCGGCGGCAAGATCATCCCCAGGGGGAGATTCCGGAGCGCGGTCAGCGGTGGCGTCGTCTTCGCCAGGGCCAACCTGGATTTCGATCATCACGATCACCAGGTCGAGGGCGCTGACTACCTCGCCGACTCCGGAGACTTCCTGGCCGTCCCGGATCCGTCGAGCTACGGGCGGCTGCCCCAGTTCCCGGCGACGGCCCGCGTCCAGGCGTTCATGCGCCAGGACGACGGTCTGGCCTGGGATGGCTGCCCACGGACGCGGCTCGTCGCGATGGTCGATTCGCTGCGGGACGAGGGCTATGCCGTCATGGCGGCGTTCGAGCCCGAGTTCTACATCGTGCGCCGTGACGAACGGGGCGACCTGCATCCGGTCAACACCTCACCGATGTTCTCCGCTGCCGGTCTCGCGGCCGAAGAGCCGTTCCTCCGCCGGGTCCTCGACCTGCTCGGTGGGATGGGTGTCGAGGTTCCGCAGATCGGGCAGGAGTACAGCCCCGGCCAGTACGAGCTCTCGACCGCCCACGGCGATCCGCTGACGGCGATCGACAACTCCTACGCGGTCCGGGAAGCCGTCCGCGACGCGGCTGTGGAGTCCGGCTATGAAGCGACCTTCATGCCCAAACCGTACACGGACTGGGCAGGGTACAGCCTTCATGTCCACCTGAGCGTCTGGACCGCCAGCGCGACGAACGACCTGACCCCCGAGCCGGGCGATCAGGTTTCGATCTCACCGGTCGGGAGGCAGTTCGTCGGCGGCATCCTGGCCCATGTCGACGCGCTGACCGGGCTGGGTTCGCCGACGGTCAACAGCTACAAGCGCCTTCAACCCGGTTCCTGGGCACCGGCCAATACCTACTGGGGATACGGGAATCGGTCCGGGGTCATTCGCATCCCGGGCTGGACGGGATTCGCCGGAATCTCGACCCGGGGCAGCCGTTCCACGGCGATGCTGGCCACATCGCCCCCGACGAGATCGCCGCGGCGCAGATCCATTACCTGCCCCGCACGCTGGACGTCGCTCTCGACGCCCTCGCGGCCGATCCGGTCATCGTAGACGCCGTCGGCGTGAGTGCCCTCGATCACTTCCTGAACATCCGGCGGCACGAGTTCGCCCAGTACCAGACGCGTGTTCACGCCTGGAAGCGAGAGACCTACTTCCGGATCGTTTAGAGGGTGTTTACGAAGCGTTCGTACGCGCCAGCCGGTTGACCATGATGCCGACCATTGCCACATGAATCCAGGCCGCCTCCACCTCGGGCAGCGCCTCGTAGTCCTTGCTCAACCGCCGATGCCGGCTCAGCCACCCAAAGGTCCGCTCCACCACCCACCGCCGTGGCAGCACCTCGAACCCGACGGGATAGGGCGGTGGCTCCTCCCCCGCTCGCACCCACACCCAGCGGCGATGTTTGCGCACGATCGTGACGGACCACCCCAGCATCGCCGTCACCCACTGGGCCAACGGCCCCTGATAGGCGCCGTTGGCCCACAGGTGCGCCAGCCGCGGGAAGCGGTCGGCCAGCCCCGGCCGGAGCAACCGACCGCCGTCCCGGTCCTGCAGGTCGGCCGGATGGACGAGGATCGCGAGGACCAGTCCCGTCGTGTCGACCAGCAGGTGGCGCTTGCGCCCGTTCACCTGCTTGCCGCCGTCAGAGCCCCGCGGCCCCCCTTTTCCGTGGTCTTCGCGCTCTGGCTGTCCAGGATGGCGGCACTGGGCTCGGGATCGCGTCCCGCCTGGACCCGGACCTGCCGGCGCAACCCGTCGTGGAGGCGCTCCCAGGTGCCATCGCGCTGCCACTGCCGGAAGGAGGCGTAGACGGTCTCCCACGGGGGAAAGCCCTCGGGCAGGTACCGCCACGGGCAGCCAGCCCGCACCAGGTAGCGGATGCCGTTGACGAGTTCGCGCTCGGCGTGGCGTCGCGGGCGCCCACCGGGCTTGGCGAGGGGGATGTGGGGCAGGATCCGCGCCCACTGAGCATCGGTCAGGTCGGAAGGGTCCGCTTTGCGGGACATGCGGGCACCTCCATCGGGCGAGTGTCCGCTCCAGCGTACCCCCCTTCCTAAACACCCTCTTAGACGCTATCCAGAAAGTGAACGGACGTGGCGGACCGTGCGGTAGATGATCAGACACGCCGCCAGCTGGACGAAGCCGAGGGAACAGTCCGCCCGCCGCTCCCACCGCGTCAGCACCCGCCGGAACCGGTTGAACCAGCTGTGCGCCACCTCCACCACCCAGCGCCGGGGCGGATGCCGGTCCGGATCAGCCGGCGGCGGGATGGGTCGCTCCGCACTCGCCGGCGGCGGGATGTGCGACGTGTACCCCCGTGCGGTCGCCGCGTCCCGGCAGGGCTGACAGGCATAGCCCCGGTCCAGCACCAAGTGCCGCTTGGTGCCGGGTTTGCCCCGGTCGGTCGGGTTGCGACCCGTTGCCGCCGGATCGCCGGGCCCCCTTTTTTGCCGAACGGGGCCTTGACGATGCACCCGTCGGCGGCCTGCCAGGTCCCGTCGAGCCCCAGTTCGGCGTCGTACTGGCGCAGCAGCAACGCCCAGGCCCGTTCCAGCGCACCGGTCTCCACCCACTCGGTGAAGCGCAGATGGACCGTCGATTTGGGGCCGAACTCGCGGGGCAGGGCGGCCCACTGGCTGCCGGTCCGGGCCAACCAGATCAGCCCGGCGAAGATCGGGCGGTCGTCGCGGCGGGGCCGACCGGGCTTCTTGCGGGGCTTGTCGCTGCGCAGCAGGGGCGCCAGGTCGGCCCAGACGGCATCGTCGATGTGCCAGCTAGTGGGATCGTCTTTCGGGGGCGTCGCGGCGGGGACGCCCGAAGCGGGAGCAGTCATGCGCCAAGTCTACCAACCCCTCCCGCTTTCTGGATAGCATCTTAGTCAGGCAATCGTTGAGGGGCAGACCGTCATCGCTGTGGTGCCGCGCCCAGAGATGGTGCCGTTCTTCGCCGTGGTCGAGGTGAAAAGCACCGATGCCGCCCCAGATCATTCCGGAGGCGGCATCAATGGGGTTTCGACGGAAGCGACGGGGATCGAACCCGCGATCTCAGCCTTGACAGGGCTGCATGTTAACCACTACACCACGCCTCCACAGCGGAGCAGATGATAGCTGATGCCTTCCGCGACCGTCAAGGAATCACCGGTCGCGTGAACCATTCGCGGCGAACGAAGAGGGATGGCGGCGGCGACCGCTGGTACCCCGGCTGCAACAGCCAGCGGCAAGGGCGGTGCTGTCCGCCTGCCGTGAAAGGTCGTGTCGCCATGGACCCCACCACCGTCCGCACCCAGCTCCTCCGGCTGATCGTCCACCTGCTCCCACCCCTCGCCGTGGCCGGGATCGGTGGGCGGACCACGGTCCAGAGCGTCCGGACCTGGTATCCGACCCACGAGGAGCCGCCGCTCTCGCCCCCGAATGGGGTCTTCGGTCTCGTCCGGGGCGTGCTCTCCCTGCTGATGGGGATCGCCGACTGGCGGGTGGCGGAAGCCGGCGGGGCGTCTGACGTCCAACGCGACGCCGTCAGCGCGGCCTATTCGATCGACCGAGTCCAGCTCGTCCTCGCCTGGACGACGTTCGCGACGGCACTCAACGTCGAGATCTGGCGTCGCAACCGGTAGGCCGGGCCCGCAGGAGTTGTCATCGTGAGCACCTTGCGGCATATGGCTCTCGCTGCACTGGCCTTGCTCGCTTCGCTGCCGCGCCGCCGGGCGCAGCACCGCGTAGCGGTCCCGGCGCCGCGGAACAAGGCGCTATCTGGCGGATATCTGGTCGCGGAGACAGTCTCGCCTTCCGGCGAAGGCCGCTGCGGCGGCCGGGAGCCGCGAGCGGACTCCCCTACAAGGCCGGTCAGCGTGCGGATGACTCTACGACACCCGCCTGGACGCACTTCCAATACAACACATCTACCGGCGCCAGAAGGCCCACCACGGGGCACCCGACGGTTCATCCGAAGCCACAGCACTCGACCCGCTGGGGGCGGACGACGTCAGGTTCGCGTGCCGGTCGCGGTATTCGGCGTACGGGAAGAGCTCCCGCCGGGCCTCCCGCTCGCGCTCGAAGTCGATCACCCGGTCGACGACGGTGGCGGGCTCGGCGGTCGCCCAGTCCAGCGCGTAGGGTCCCCATTTCTTCTCCAGCCCAACGACGCGGACCAGGATCTCGCTCTCGTTGTCGTCCGGCCCAGCCATGGTGATGGCGTAGGATCGCTGGTCAAGGCGGAGATCCTCCAGGAGGATCGCCCGGACCTCCTCGACGGTCTGGCCACGATACTGCGGGTGCCAGGCGAACCGGGACGCTTCGGGCGGCTGCTGTTCGGTCGCGTTGGTGTCGGTCACGTCGTGTCTCCTGTTCCTCGCCACCGGCCGTCGCCACGGGGCGTCGCGATTGGCGATACTCCCCCATCATCCCGCCAGACCGGCCGGGATTCCACCCGGACGGTCCGATTCACCCCCGGACCGCCGGCAACCGGTCAGACCGACCCTGAAAGGACCCAGCGTGATTACCCAGATCGACCACATCGTCATCGGCGTCAACGATCTCGACCAGGCGGTGGCGGACTACCGGACGCTCGGCTTCACCGTTGTGCCCGGTGGAACCCACACCGGCGGCCTGACCCACAACGCGCTGATCGGCTTCGGCGACGGCACCTACTTCGAGCTGATCGCCTTCGTCGACCCGACCCGGCGGGCGGCCCACCGCTGGTGGGATGCGATCGCGGCCGGCGAGGGCGTGATCGACTTCGCCGTCGGGACGGATGATGCGGCCGGAGAAGCCGAGCGGATCGCCGGCGAGGGGCTCGCCAACGACGGCGCGGCCGACGGCGGCCGGGAGCGGCCGGACGGCGAGCAGGTCGGCTGGCGCAACCTCGTCGTGCCGGGCGCAGCGGCAGCGGCCGGCCCGTTCATCATCGAGGACCGGACGCCGCGCCAGCTCCGCGTCCCGTCGGGTGACGACGCCGTCCACCCCGGCGGCTTCCAGGCCGTCGACGGTCTGACGGTCGTCGTCAGCGACCTCCAGGCAGCCCGCCGGATCTACACGACACTGCTGGATAACGACGGCAATGAGATCGAGCCCTCGGTCGCGGGCGGCGCCGGCGCCTACCGGTTCCCGGTCGGGGATCACTGGGTCGAGCTCGACACGCCGGACGAGACCGACTCCGCCCTCCGGTCGGCCCTCGACCAGCGCGGTCCCGCCCCCTACACCGTCGTCCTGCGGACCTCCGATCGCTCCTTCGCCGGGCTGGACCGGGCACTGACGCACGGAGTCCGTTTCGAATTCAAGCAGTAGCGGATCGGCGCTCCGCGACGACAGTGCGCAACACGTCGACGAGCATCTGCCCTGACACCGCCCAATCCCAGCGCCGCGCCCACGTCTGGCGTGGCGTTCGGCTGGCCGGGTCCTGAAAATCGCTACCGAGCGCGAGGCGGATCGCCGCGGCGAGCGCCGGAGGGTCCGAGGCGTCGGCGACGATACCGTGTTGCCCAGCAGCCTCACGCAGCGCCGGGGTGTCGTTGATGACGACCGGTGTCCCTGCGGCTAGCGCCTCGATCACCGGGATGCCGAAGCCCTCGTACCAGGCGGGGTAGACCATCGCCGCCGCGCCGGCGTAGAGCGCGGGCAGCGCGTCGTCAGGCATGTCGGGCAGGAAGATCGCCGAGGCGTCCCGCTCCCGCCGCCGCAGCTCGGCCATGATCGCCTCGTTCCCCCAGCCGGCCCGGCCCGCGACGACCAGCGGCAGTCGATCGGCCGCTGGCAGGTGGTCCAGCGCGGCGAACAGGCTGAGATGATTCTTGCGCGGCTCGATTGACCCGACCGTCAGGAGGTACGCCTCCGGCAGCCCGAGCCGGGCGCGCAGCGCCCCATCCGGCGGCGTGGCGTCGAAGAAACGCCCGTCGGCTCCGTTCGGGACGATGCTGATCCGCTCCGGCCGGACGCCGGCCCGCTCGATCAGATCGACCCGGGACGCCTCCGAGACCGTGACGACGTGGGCGGCCGCGGCAAGTTGGCGGTCGGTCACGGACCGGAGGTAGCGCCGCAGCTTCGGCGGGTAGAGCTCGGGGTGGACGAGGAAGGCGAGGTCGTGGACGGTTGGGACTCGTGGCGCCCGGCCCGACGGCGCGACGACGAGATCCGGACTGTAGACGATGTCGGCGCGCCGTCCTGTCAGCAACTGGATTGGAAGCGGGACCCCGGCCCGGTGCCAGAGCCGGGTCATCCAGGGCCCGGGCAGGGGCAGCCGCCGGACCTCGACCCGATCCCGCCCGGCCAGACCGGCGAACGCCTCTCCGAGGAACGGCGGCTCGCCCCGGCCCGGCGCGGCGTAGGCCAGCGTCCAGTCGATCTCATCGTCGGCCAGAATCGCGGCCCGGACGACGTTCCGGGCGTAGCGGCCGATCCCGGCGCCCTGGTTCGTGGCGGCACTGTCGTCGGCGACAACATGCATCCGGGAACCCGGCGCTACTGGGCCGGGACGACGGTGCCGCGGACGGTCTCCGCGACCTCGCGCCGCATCCGGAAGAGGTAGAGGACCGACCCAACGCCGATGATGCTCCAGTAGCCGATCACCCGGTCCAGCAGCGTCACCGCCAGGGCGAGGTCGGCGTTGAGCCCGATCACCTGCGAGGTCAGGATGACGGTCATGCCGCCCTCGACGACGCCGAGACCAGCCGGGGTGAACGGCAGCGCGGTCAGCAGCGAGGCCATCAGCGCGACGAAGACCGCCGTCGCGAAGTTGATGTCGGCGCCGAGGGCGATGCAGACGAGGTAGAGCCGCAACCCCTCGGTCGCCCAGATGATGAAGCCGACGCCGAGGAACTTCTCCGGCCGGCGCAGCGAGGCGAAGATCGCGCCGTGGAGCCGGACGTACTGCTCGCGGAGCCGCTCCGGCAGGCGCTGCTCGATGCGGTCGCGGACGAACCAGAGCACCGTCACGCCGATCACGGCGACCGCGAGCAGGGCCGTACCGCCGATGACGGC
>JAABUR0100003375.1_pt1 | contig 22474 bp, 20 predicted proteins | sample 5560091 | NCBI WGS metagenome assembly JAABUR01 (sample SAMN10711879, study PRJNA513375) | rock metagenome | isolation source: Antarctica rocks | place: Antarctica: Victoria Land, University Valley sud
GCCAAGAGCCGTACGCCGCCGGGCGTGGCCGTGCGCTGTTCATCCAGTGAGCCTACGGCGTGTCTCGCAACTCGACGTCGATCAGCGAGCGGGTCATCCGCGCCCGGGCCGGCAAGGCGGGCGAGCGAAGTTGTAGCCGGTACTCCCGCGAGCGAGCCCAACGCAGCCGGTCGGGATGCGGGGGCACGCGAGCCGGCGTGGAGTTACGAGACACCTTCTAGTGACGACGTCAGCGGGCCGGGCGGCTGAGGGTCGCCGAGTGTCGCGGGCTGTCGAACGGTGCGATCGAGCTGCGCGAGGTGTCGATGGCGTCGAGCAGCTCGCGCTGGGACTCGGCGCCGTCGATCGGGCATGACCAGGTGCCCTCGACGTGGACCAGTCGGACGCCTGGCTGCTCGAGCCACCGCAACAGCTTCTCCGACTCCTCCGCGGTGGCGGCCGGCGCCGGCCCCGGCCCGGGTATGACGGTGTCGGCGGCTGTTTGGAGCGCGTCGGTCCAGGCTCGAGCGCTCACCCCTGGCGGGATGACGCCGGCCGCAGCGAGTCGACCGTGACGAACCACGTGCACCGACCAGCGACCGTCGTCGCCTCGTCGGGCGGCGACGATCTCGGCGCAGGAGGTCAGCGCGCGCAGCCGCTGGGTGCGTGCCGCGGCCCGGACGAAGCTGGTCATCCGGTTGCGGTGGGAGGTCGCCTCCTCGAACCGCTCAGCCGCCGCGAGCCGCTCCATCCGCTGCCGGATGGCCGCGGTGACCCGGGCCGGGCTCGCGTCGAGACTCTGCCGCACCGACTCGACCGTGATGAGGTAGTCGCTCTCGGACGCGCTGCCGTCGCACGGCGCCAGACACCGGCCCATCTCGGCGAGGGCGCAGGGGCTGCGACTCGGCTGCCGCGGCAGCCGGTCGCTGCACTGACGGATCGGGAAGCTCTCGTGCAGGGCCGACATCGCCGCCTCGGCCTGCTGGCGTGAGTGGAACGGACCGAGGTAGTCGGCGTCGTCGTCGAGCACCTGGCGCACCAGCGACAGCCGCGGCCACGGCTCGACGGTGAGCTTGACCCAGCTCACCCGCTCGGGGAACTTCGAGCGTCGGTTGTAGCGCGGCTTGTGCTGGGCGATGAGCCGGAGCTCGCGCACCTCGGCTTCGAGCGCCGTCGAGCACGCGATGCCTTCGACGGCCTCGGCGAGCCCGACCATCTCGCCCATCCGTGAGCGGGTCTCGCTGGCGGTGAAGTAGGTGCGGACGCGTGCGCGCAGGTCCTTCGACGTACCGACGTAGAGGACGCGCCCGCGACCGTCGCGGAAGAGATAGACGCCGGGGGAGTGCGGAAGCTGCTCCGCGAGGTGGCGCTTCTTGCGCTGCGCTGACGAGACGCGCGACGAGAACGTCTGCAGCTCCTCGAGCGTGTGCACACCAAGGTTGCCCAGCCGCTCCATCAATCCGTGGAGCACGTCGACAGTGGCCCGGGCGTCCGAAAGGGCGCGGTGATTGGGGGTGGTCGTCGACCGGAACAGTCGTGCCAGCGACGAGAGCTTGCAGTTCGGCGCGTCGTCGCGAGTGATGACCCGGCGCGCGAGCTTGGCGGTGTCGAGCACGTCGAAACGCGGCCACCCGATGCCCATCAGCTCGCAGTTGTGGCGCAGGAAGCCCACGTCGAACGGTGCGTTGTGGGCCACCAGTACGCAACCCCGAGCGAACTCGAGGAACGCCGGCAGTGCCGTCTCGATGCGCGGCGCGTCGGCGACCATCGCGTTGGTGATGCCGGTCAGCACGGAGATGAACGGCGGGATGGGCTGGCTGGGGCGCACCAGCGTCTGGAACTCGCCGAGCCGCTCGCCCTGGCGCACCTTGACCGCGCCGATCTCGGTGATCGACGCACCTGCGGTGGCTGAGCCACCGGTGGTCTCGAGGTCGACCACGACGAACGTCACGTCGCGCAGGGCGGTGCCCAGCTCGTCGAAGGTCTGCTGCACCGAGATCGCCAGCGGCGCAGACGTCGGTGCGGCCGGTGACGAGTGAGGGGCCGGGAGCAGGGTGCTCATGGATCCGACGCTAGGGGTGGCCGCCGACGAAACCGGGTGCGACGCGCGCGGGCTGTGTACGTCGTCGCGCCTCGGAGAAAGACGGGACCTCCCGAAGTCGTCGGCATTACCCTGGAAACGCGCGCACTGGCGTGACACCAGCAGGAAGGCCAGCGATGAACCAGCCGACCGACCGGGTCGTTGACGCCGCCGCCGGCGAGGCGGTGCGTGCAGGCGTGCCTGACGGGCGGCACAGGTGGCGCTGCAGCGGCTGCGGCAACATCACCCGCTTCGACGTGGTGCGCGAGGCGAAGACGCAGGAGTTCTGGCACCTCGACCTCTCCGGAGCCGTCACTGTCGAGGACACCGAGGTCATCACCGAGCGGGTCGTGTCGATCTCGTGCCGGTGGTGCGGCCGGGACGACACGGTCGAGGTGGTCGCGAGACCTGGAGCCGATCTCGGTGGACGGTAGCGAAGAGTCTGCGCCTGCGGTCGGTCCACCGTCGGGCCTGACGGTGGACTCATTGCCACCGCGGCTGCGTTCGCGGGTCATTTCCGTCGTCTCCAACGCATTGGGCCGGGTGCCTCCCGCACACATACCGCCCGGGCTGCGCAAGTCAGCCAACTTCGCCGCCGCGAAGCGCACCAAGCTGGTCGGCACGCAGATCGCTCAGGCCCTCGGCGAGGACGACGAGTTCCGCGAACGCGTCGCCACGCAGGTGCGCGCGCTCGCCCCCGCCGTAGTCAACGACCTGGAGTCGGGTACGCCCGCCGGCGGTGACGAGGCGAGCGCTGTGACGGCCGCAGCGGTCGCTTTCGTCGTTCGCCCGGACGGGTGGGAGGACGTGGTGGCGGCCGCGGCTCGCGGCGAGGAGCGTCGGCAGGGAGAGGGTGCGGACCTGAAGGCGACGGTCGAGAAGCTGCAGGCCGACCTGGCCGCGGCTCGTGTCGACGTCAAGGCGGCGCGTGACAAGCTGCGAGCCCAGCTCGACGACGTCAAGAGTGAGAACGCGACGCTGCGCCGAACGCTCGGGCAGACCCGGCAGCAGCTCAAGATCGCGCAGCGCAGTGCGGTCGACCGCGATGCCGCCGTCGAGGAGGCGCGTCGGCAGGCGGTGGCGGCGACGCGGGTGTCCGCGGCGGAGGTGCGGCGGCTCCGTGCCCGTGTCGACGAGCTGGAGTCACAGACAGCGGCGACCCGTCGCGCCGTGCGCGATGACCGCGAGGCCGAGACGATGCGACGGCGACTGCTGCTCGACACCATCATGGACAGTGCTGCCGGCCTGCGGCGCGAGCTCGCCCTTCCGCCGAGCGACCTGCTTCCGGCCGACACCGTTCGCGCCATCGAACCGGACGCCGAGGGGGGCCTTGCAGGTGTGGGGCGGTCACTTCAGAGCGATGACCCGCTGCTGCTGCGCCGGCTCCTCGAGCTGCCGAGGGCGCACCTGATCGTCGACGGCTACAACGTGTCGAAGTCGGCGTGGCCCACGTCCCCGCTGGACGAGCAGCGCAACCGGCTCTCCGGTCGCGTCGCGGCACTGGTGGCAGGCAAGGGGATCGAGGCGACGATCGTCTTCGACGGGGCCGATCTCCTGCATCCGCCGAACGTGGCGACACCGCGTGGCCTCCGCGTGCTGTTCAGTCCGCCGGGGGTGATCGCCGACGACACGATCCGACACCTCGTCTCGGCAGAGCCCGTCGGGCGTCCGCTCGTCGTCATCTCGACGGATCGAGAGGTTGCGGAGAGCGTGACCAAGATGGGGGCGCGCGCCGTCACGTCGCAGGCGCTGATCGCGGCGCTCGGGCTGTAAGCCGTTCACGACTGCGACAAGGCTCCCAGTGACGACCGCCCCCGCCCGGTGCGTCACCATCGACAGGTGTCCGTCGTCTCCGCAACCGTCGTGGCGGTGAGCTGCGGCCACCGACACAGCTTCAGCAAGCAGCCGAGGGCGGCCATCACACTGGTCGCAGGCGTAGGAGTCGACGGTGACGCGCACTCCGGAGCCACGGTTCAGCACCGCTCGCGTGTACGCCGGGACCCCACCCAGCCCAACCTGCGCCAGGTCCACCTCTTCCCCGCGGAACTGCACGACGAGCTGCGACTGTCGGGCTTCGACCTCGTTCCCGGTGATGTCGGTGAGAACGTGACCACGCGCGGGGTCGACCTACTCGGCCTCGGCCGTGGAAGCCTGCTGCATCTCGGCGGGGACGCCGTCGTCGAGGTGATGGGACTGCGCAACCCCTGTCGGCAGCTCGACCGGTTTCAGCCGGGTCTGATGCGGGCCACCCTAGGCCGAGACGACGCCGGCTCGGTGCTCCGAAGGGCAGGGGTGATGGGCGTCGTCGTGCACGGAGGCGTCGTCACCGCGGGCGACCCGGTCGGCGTCGCGCTGCCACCGGGTCCGTTCCAGAGCCTCGGCCCGGTCTGATGTCCGCCCGCACCCGTTCGCCGCTGCTGAGACTGTCGGTCGGTGTCTCTAACGTCAGGGATGACGCGCAATTCTTCCCCAGAGTTCGGAGGTCGCCATGACCGCAGAGGCACACCGTCACACCGACGGGCGCTGGCCTGCCCCTGCCGCGGAGGTGGGTCCGCCGCACAGGTCGGACGGGCAGCACGGTGTCGAAGGCGCCGACCACACCGAGGCCGTGGTGATCGACTGTGACCGGTGCACGATGCGCGGCATCGGCTGCGGCGACTGCGTCGTCACCGTGTTGCTCGGCGGGCCGCCCTACGGCGTCGAGCTCGATGACGCCGAGCGGCAGGCGCTCGACGTGCTTGCCCAGGCCGGCCTGGTGCCGCCGCTGCGGATGGTCGAGGCGGTCGACGCCCCCGGCGCCGACGACTGAGTCCTCAGCGGGTGCAGTGCGGTGGCTGTTGGTGCTGAGGTTGCACGAGTGAACCCGGTGACGGGTCTCACGTTGCAGATGCCCCCAATCGTCTCGGCGTCTTGGACCGTTCGACCAGATATCTGTAGTGTGGGCGACTGGCTTCGGTCGTGGCGCTCCGGCGCTGCCTGCCGGTCGCCTACTGCGGAAGCCTTGGCTCCGCCGAGACCCGTTGAACGCCCCGTCCTGTGAACGCCACCACCTGTGAACGCCACCATCTGTGAACGCCACCACCTGTGAACGCTAGTGAGAGGGAGACCGTCGACCCGTGTCGAACGGCCGTACACACGACATGCAGTCCCTAGCCACCCGAGTGACCCTCGGATGCTGCGCGACGTTGATCGCCAGTCTCGTCTGCGCACCCTCGAGCTCTGCCGACCCCGACGGGCCGGACGGCGACACCGACAAGCCGACCATCGCGGAGGTGCAACGGCGCCTCGACGTGCTCGGCCACCGGTCTGAGATCGCCTCGGAGCAGCTGAACGCCGTGCGCGTCGAGATGCAGGGCGCCCAAGAGCGCCTTCAGACGCTCGAGGCCGACGTGACGGCGCAGCGCGGACGGGTCGAGCGGCTACGGAGCCGGGTAGTCGGCACCGCGGTCGACAACTACATGAGTGCGTCGGCGACCTCGACCACCACGGCCCTCTTCACGGCCGACGATGCCGGGCAGCTCCTGGACGAGATGGCGACCAACTCCATGGTTGCCGACCAGCAGGCGGGGCTGCTGGTCAGGCTCACGCAGCAGCAAAGGCAGCTGGGCATCCGCGAGCAGCAGGCCGAGGCCGCCGTCGATGCGTTGACAGACGACAAGCGTGAGGCGGCCCGGCGTCAGGCCGAGCTCGACGGCTCGATCAACGACGCCAAGGAGCTGCTCGCGCAGCTCGAAGAAGAGGAGCGCCAACGGGTGCTCGCACTGCAGCGCGCGGCGGCGAGGCGGGAGGCCGCGGCGCAGCGTGAGGCAGTAGCGGCGCAGCGTGTGGCGGTAGCGGCGCAGCGTGTGGCGGTAGCGGCGCAGCGTGAGGCAGTAGCGGCGCAGCGTGAGGCAGTAGCGGCGCAGCCTACGGTTGAAGCAGCAGCGCAGCCGACGAGCGAACCATCGACCACCCGCAGCGCCCCACGCGTCAGCGTCACCGACGTCGCCGGGTCCGATCGTGCCCAGATCGCCGTGCAGACTGCTCTCGCGCAGGTGGGTGACGCGTACGTCTACGGTGCCGCAGGTCCCGACGCGTTCGACTGCTCCGGCCTCACCATGTACTCCTGGGCCGCGGCCGGCGTGTCGATCTCCCACGCCTCCAGTGTTCAGCCGAGCCAGGGGACGCCGGTGTCGATCTCGTCGCTCCAACCGGGCGACCTTGTCTTCTACTACTCGCCGATCTCGCACGTGGGCATGTACATCGGCAACGGCCAACTCGTGCACGCGGCGAACCCCAGTCGCCCCGTTGAGGTCGTCTCTGTCGACTCGATGCCGATCACCATGGCCGTCCGCATCGCCTGACTGAAGCTGTCCGCCGGTGCGCCGGCGAGAGGGTGCTGGTGGGCGCAGGCCGCGGGTAGTTCACCGCCGCCCGCCTAGGATCGGTCTGTGCCGACGAGCCACGATGTCCCCGACGAGGAAGCACCCGCGTTGCGGGCGCGGGGGACCTGGCCGCGGGCCGGCGGTGTGCTCATGGTCATCGCGCTCGTCTTGGTGTGGCTCGCCGGGCGGCAAGAATCGGAGCCGGCGCTGCTGCCGCCGGCGGGCTCGCCCGCGGCGACCGGACCGGCCGACCCGGCCGGGGAGCGCGATTCGCTCGCCGTCGATGCTCTGCAGCGGCAAAGTGAGGCACTGCACGCCGGCAGCCAGGCGCAGTACCTGTCTGCGTGGGATGCGTCGACGACTGCCGGGCAGCAGCGTGCCCAGACGACGTACGCCAACCTGCGCGCGCTCGACATCGAGACGCTGGACACGCGCTACATCGCAGCCGAGACCCGGCTGAGGCCTAACGCTGAACAGCGCCTCGGGGGCGAGGCCTGGACTGCCGACGTCGAGGTCGGCTACGCCGTCGGCGGGTTCGGCCGACGGCCGGCCCGAGCCGTCGTCAGCTATACCTTCGTGGTGCGTCAGGGCCGCGCCTTCATCGTCGACGTACGGGCAGCGGGCGGCCAGCACCAGCCCATCTGGACGTTAGGCCGACTCCACGTACATCGGACACCCCGGACCCTGGTGGCCGCGACCAGCGAGGCCGCAGCCACCCGGGTTTCCGCGCACCTCAAGCAGGCGATCGCGGACATTGAGGCGGTGCTGCCGAGCTGGCGAGGGTCGCTGGTCGCGTACGTGCCGGGCTCCAGTGGAGTACTGGAGGCGTTGCTGGCTGCCGCTCCTGGTAGCTACGACGGCATCGCGGCCGTGACCACCACGGTCGACGGTTCGACGCGCGCAGGTGCGCCGGTCGCGATTGTCGTGAACGCTGCGGTGTTCGACGGCCTCGGTCCGCTCGGCGCGCAGGTGGTCATCACGCACGAGGCCACCCACGCCGCGACGAACGCTGCCGTGGTCGGCATGCCGCTGTGGGTGGCGGAGGGGTTCGCGGACTATGTGGGCGTCGGCGCTGTCGACGTACCGTTCTCGGTCGCTGCCCGGGCAGTTGTGCGCGAGGTCCGGAGCAACGGCGTACCGGCACGCCTGCCGGCGCAGTCGGACTTCAGCGCCGGGCGGCGGGGACTCGAGGTCTCCTACGAGGGGGCCTGGCTCGCGAACCGGTTGATTGCCGAGATGTACGGCCAGCGCCGGTTGGTCCGCTTCTACGAGGCGGTGGTGCGCGAGCCTGGCCAGGTCGGCGCCGCCTTCCGCGACCTGGGGACGACCCAGCAGGCATTCACGCAGGACTGGCGCGACTACCTCTCACAAGTCGCACGCTGACGCCTTCGCCCATGGACAAGACGCTCCTCATCACCAACGACTTCCCACCGCGCCGCGGCGGAATCGAGTCGTTCGTGTTCTCGCTCTGTGCGGACATGCCCTCCGAGCGGCTGGTCGTCTACACGGCCAGGATGGCTGGTTCCGCGACGGTCGACACCGCGGTCGGCTACCCGGTGATCCGCGACCGGGCCAGGAACTTGCTGCCAAGTCCGCGGATCGCCCGGGCGGTCCAGCAGGTGGCTCGCGACCACGGCTGCGACCGCGTGCTGTTCGGGGCGGCCGCCCCGCTGGCGTTGTTGGCCCGGGGACTCAAACGCCGTGCCGGCGTGATGCATGCGATGGGGCTCACCCACGGCCACGAGGTCTGGTGGGCGAAGGTCCCGGTTGCTCGCCGGCTGCTGCGTCGCATCGGCGACGATCTCGACGTCCTGACGTACGTCAGCGAGTACTGCCGCCGGGAGATAGCGCCGGCGCTGTCGGCTGATGCAGCGACCCGGATGGAGCGCCTGTCGCCCACGGTGGACAAAGCGCGTTTCAGGCCGGGGCTGGACGGCTCCGTGTGGCGACGGCGTCTCGGACTGGCCGACGACCAACCGGTGGTGCTGTCGGCGTCTCGGCTCGTACGCCGCAAGGGGCACGACACGCTCATCAAGGCGTGGCCGTCGGTGCTGAGGAGTCACCCGGGTGCGAGGCTGGTCATCGTGGGCGACGGACCGTCGCGGGCACGGCTGGTGCGGCTGGTGCGCCGGACTGGGGCGGCGGAGTCGGTGACGTTCGTTCCGAGCGTGAGCTGGGATGAGATGCCCCTGGTCTACGCGATGGCAGACGTGTTCGCGCTGCCGTGCCGCACCCGCCTGTGGGGGCTGGAGCCGGAAGCCTTCGGCATCGTGTTCCTGGAGGCCGCGGCATGCGGGCTGCCGATCATCGTCGGCAACTCGGGCGGAGCGCCGGAGGCTGCGGCAGCGGGGGAAGCATACGTGGTGGATTCGAGCGACCGGGCCGGGCTGGAGAGGCAGCTCGACCGCCTGCTGGGTCGGCGGCGAAACGCCCTTTACTCGAGCGAGACCTGAGATCAGTCGCAGGTGGTCTGGATGTGGCCGTTGTCGCGGGCGCTCTGACAGGTCTGGTCGAAGAGACTGCCCACGCCGCCGCCGAACAGGGCGACGCTGGTCACAATCACGGCCGCGATGAGCGCGATCAGCAAGCCATACTCGACGGACGATGCGCCGGCCTGCGGGCGATGACGCGGCTGTTGTCTCATGTCCGTTCTTCCTTCTGACGCAAAGGGCCGTGAAATGCTCGCGCATCTCACGGCCCTCCTGGTCTCGAAGTTCTAGTTCAGAACACCGAGATTGCCGCGGCCGGAGCCGGAGCAGCAGGCTTGATCTTGTTGTTTGTGTCGTTGAAAATGCCGCTCAGGGTGCCACCGAGCGCGATCACCGCGGTGACGATGACGGCGGCGATCAGCGCGACCAGCAGGCCGTACTCGACGGCGGAGGCGCCCTCTTCGTTGCGGCGGGTCGGGCTGGCGAAGTTGCGGAAGAAGTCAAGCATTGTCTGGTCCTCCCAGAGTGTGAGTGGTGCTGGACGGGATTTCCAGCTATCAGCAATTCTGTCACCAGGCGATTACTCTGGGTATCGGTTGTGCGGCCAGATCCGGCTATCCGAACGGCTGATACCGCTGCGGGTTGGAACGCGCCCGCTCAGTCGCTCTTCGCCATGACCTCGGCAGAGATCAGGCCTGCCTGGATCGACTTCATGATGGCCTGGGCCCGGTTCGCGGCACCCAGCTTGTCGTAGATCTTCGAGATGTGGGTCTTGGTGGTCGACTCGCTGATGAAGAGCCGGCGGGCGATCGGGCCGACGCCGTAGCCTTCCGCCAGCAGGTTGAGGACCTCGGTCTCCCGCGGCGACAACCGGGGGCCGGTCGGAGTCATCCTGCGGCGCATGGCGCTCGCCAGATCAGGAGCGGTGAACGATCGTGGCGACACGGCGGCGTGCCGCGCTGCTGCGACGACGTCGTCGCTCGGGGCGTCCTTGGGTACGAAGGCCGACGCTCCCGCCTCGAGAGCGGCGAAGAGGTGCTCGTCGCCGGCATACATCGTCAAGACGACGAGGCCGACGTCCGGGCGGTGGCTGCGTAACGTGCGGACGGCCTCCAGGCCGCTCCCGTCGGGCAGACGGATGTCGCAGACGACGACGTCGGGAACCTTGTCGGCGGCGTGCTTGAGCGCGGCAGCCACCGACGACGCCTCGGCGACGACGGTGAAGTCGGGGTGGCGGTCGAACGCCCGGCGCAGTCCCTGCCGGATCAGATCGTGGTCGTCAACCAGCAGAACGGTGTAGGGCATAGCTTTCTCCAGACTCGACGGGTACTGCCACCTCTGCGGGAAGCAGGACGGCTGAAACTACGGTGCCGCCACCCAGCCGGTCGGCAAAGGTGAGGACAGCGTTGATACGTGATGCACGTTCCTTCATGATGTGGAGGCCATAGTGGTCGTCGCGGATGTGGACCGCCCCGCGGCCATCGTCTTCGATTCGGACCTCCGCGAACGGTGGCTCGACCCGGCACGTCACCCACAAGTTCGCAGCGCGCGAGTGCTTGCGGGCATTCGTGACGGCTTCTTGGGCGATCCGGAGCAGCTCTGTCTCGACGTCGAGCCGGAGCCGACGGGGACTCTCCTCCAGGGACAGGTGCACGGTCATGCTCGAGCTCTTGCCGACCGCGCGGACGTAGTCGCCGAGCACCGAGCCGAGGCCGTCGTTGGACGAGATGCCGCTGCGCAGGTCGAAGATCGACAACCGGAGCTCGGTGACGAGCCTGGTCAACTCGCTCCGCAGGTCGTTGAGACCGTCTTGGTGCCGCTGGTTGCACTGGTCGCGTGCCAAGTCGTCCACGAGGTACCCAAGGGACGCGATCTCCTGCGCGATGCCGTCGTGGATCTCTCGGGCCAGTCGGCGGCGCTCCTCGACCGTCGCAAGTGCTCGCACGTCGCTGAACAGCACGGCTGACTCGAGCCGGACTGCGTCGTCGTCGAGGGTCGCCTGGGCGAGGCTCAGGTCGGCCGCCGGGACGCTCTCGGGGCCGTCGACGACCACCACGCCGATGACGCGGGTGCCGACGAGCAACGGCAGGCACGCGCGGAACCGATGGCTCGCGCGACCGTGAGCCTCCGGTTGCTGCTGGGCACGGTGGGTGCTCAGCACCTGCCGGATCAGCGGGTCGTCGGGCAGCGAGGCGGTGAACGCCTCCTCGCCCCGAAACGCCACCACCGTGACGTCGCCCAGCTCGCCGCGCAGCAGCAGTGCCGCCCGGTTTCCGCCCAGTGCGCTGATGGCGGTGGAGAGGACGTTCTCGGAGACGACCTCGATGTCGAGCCCACCCGACAGCTCCCGGGTCACGGTCCTCAGCTGACCGAGCAGGTGGTGGGCAGATGCGTACGGCGAGGACAAGGTGTCGTACTGGAGGAGGTCCAGCTGCCGGATCCAAGCGCCAAGCAGGCTGACGGCCAACGCCATGAAGAGCCACGGCGCCCACACGAACTCCAGGCCCGGTCGGGTCTCCGCGAGCTGCACCTGTGAGGCAGCCGCCGCGACGAGTTCTCCTGCCACCACCCAGGCTCCGGTGCGTAGTCCGCCGCGCAGGCCGGCGAGGAATGCAGGGGCAGCCAGATAGATGATGTACATGTCTGAGGCAGTCGTGCCGAGCAGCAGCACAGCACACGCGACCGCACCCTCGGCGACCAGCCCGACGTGATACTCGCGGCTGCGTGGGCCCCTTCTCACGGCGAGCAGCGTCATCGCGAGCGCGAGGCTGCTGATCAGGAGCAGACACCCTACCGAGACACCGAGCGTCGCGGTGGCGCTGGCCAGTACGACCCCGAAGGCAAGGCATACGGAGCGCACCCATAGATCTATGCGCGCCTGCTTGAGGCTCACGATCTCCTGCGACGTCCACATAGTGGGAATCTTTTCAACTCGGGGAGGACTAGTACGCTCAGATCACCAAAAATGACCCAAGTGGGCTATTCGTAGTGTAGTCACTTGAGTGCGAAGCGTAGTGAAAGCATCAAATGTTCCCCTTGAACGCGCTCATCATGCTGATCACGCCAGGGCCCATCACGATGATGAACAAGGTCGGCAGGATGCAGAAGATCAGCGGAATCAGGATCTTGACCGGCACCTTCTGTGCCTTCTCCTCTGCTCGTTGACGTCGCTTGGTGCGCATCTCGGTGGACTGGATACGCAGCACCTGGCCGATCGGGATGCCGAACGCGTCCGCCTGCACCATCGCGGTGACGAAGGACTTGAGCTCGGGGATGGAGGTCCGTTGTCCCAGCGCGCGCATGGCGTGTGACCGGCCGGTGCCGATGTTCATCTCCTGCAGGACGCGAGCGAACTCTGCGGCAAGGGGTCCAGTGGTGCTCTTGGCGACGCGGGCCAGTGCCGAGTCGAACGCCAGGCCGGCCTCAACGGAGATCGTCAACAGGTCGAGTGCGTCCGGAAGGCTCTTTTGCATCTTCGCGGAGCGATCGAAGCCCAGCTGGTAGATGTAGAAGTCCACGCCCATGTAACCGATCAGGCTCACACCTACGCATACCAGCACGGTGATGACCGAGGACAAGCCGATCAGCAGCGTTACGACCAGGCTGACGAAGAGGGCGGCGGTGAAGCCGACGAACTTGAGTCCCACGATCCGCTCGACGGACCACCCCTCGGGGTTGCCGGCGACGTCGAGCTTGTACTGGAGCCGAGCACCCTTGTCGGATGGCGTGAAACGACGCCCGATCCCGGTGAGACGTCCCATGAACGGCTCGATCACCCGCTCGCGGAACGGCTTGTCAAGCTCCGTCTGCATGTCCTGCGGCACGCCGCTCAAGGCTTCGAGCGCGGCAAGGGACCGGCCGACCGCCTTGCGTTCCTGCGTCGCCACGCCGACGACCGTCAACGCGATCGTGATGCTGGCGAAGATGCCGCCGATCCCGAGGATCAGCAGCAAGGTCGAAGAGATGGCTGGCATCGTCTACACCTCGACCTTCACGGTCTGTTTCATCCAGAAGCCGCCCACGGTCATCATGACTGCCGCGACGCCGAGCATGAGCATGCCGAGCGACGTGTGCAGCATCGGATCCAGGTACGTCGGACGAGCGACGCTGAGATACAGGAAGAAGGCAGGCGGCAGCCCGCCCAGGATGTACGCCGACATCTTCCCCTCGGCGCTCAAGACCTGGACCTGCCGGCGCAGGTATTCCCGCTCCCGGAGCGTGGCCGCGACGGTGAGCAGGAGTTCGGCGAGGTTCCCGCCGACCTCGCGCTGGATGCGCACTGCCATCACCACCCACTTGAAGTCCTCGCTGTCCATCCGGTCGGCCACGCTGTCAAGGGAGTCTTCGATGTCGACCCCGAGGCGTTGCTCGATAATTGCTCGGCGGAACTCCCCGGCAACCGCCTCGTCCCCCTCCTGCACGACAGTGTCGATTGCCTGCGGCAGCGACAGCCCGGCCTGGAGAGCCCCAGCGATGATCTGAAGCGTCTGTGCCAGCGCACCGTTGAACTTCTTCATCCGGCGAGAGGCCTTGAACGACAAGAAGAACCAGGGCAGGACGAGACCGGCAACGAAGAGGAACAGAGTCAGCAGGAGACTGCCGCCGGTGATCAGCAGAGCGAAAAAGGCAGCTCCGATAGCGATGGCCGCGTGCAGCAGCAGCCACTCGGCCGCCTTCAGACTCATGCCTGCGCGATCGAGCTTCGTAGCGAGGCCGGCCTCGAAGTCACGCTTCTGCACCAGCCCCTCCGCCATCCGGACTGCCGACTCCTTCAGCTGTGCGCCGCCGGACTGGGTCACCGGGTGGGAAGCGGTGTGCCGCATTCCGTCAGCGGTGTAAAGGGACAGCTGCTGCTGCATGGGGGAGAGCTCGACGCGCATCGACCGCGTCATGCCGAAGGCCAGCAGCGTGCCCATCCCTAGGAACAGAAGCGCAATTCCCGCCAGCAGCAGTGGCCGTGACACCCGCAAGCCCTCCTGGGGTGGGGCGTAGGCGGGGGTGGTGCCGCTGTTCGGCGCAGTGCTCGTCGCTCCCTCGAAGGAGACGAAGGCTTCATCGCTGTAGACAGTGCCGTCAGCAGTGACGCTGACACTTAGGTTGCCGTTGTCGGCAGCAAACCCGGCAGGGAGCTCGACCGTCACCAGGAGCTGATGCGCCAGAGCGTCGGCTTCCTTGGCGAACAGCGCTTCGAGGTCGTCGACGTCGGACGTCGAGGTGACCGTTCCCTGGCTGCGTGCCGCGATCTCCGCGAGGGGGGAGCTCTCGTCGATGCGTTGGCCAAGGGCAACCACGTCGATCCGCACGCCCGCTCTTTTCGCTGCGATGGTTACGGTGCTCAGCGAGGTGCTGCTGGTGTCCTTGCCGTCGGAGAGCAGCAGCACCGTCCGCTGCCCTTCCGTACCCGCCACGTCGAGCGCCCGCAAGATGCCGTTGTACAGGTGCGTCTGGCGCGTCAGACTGAGGGAGTTGATGGCGTCGACCAGTGCCGCCTTGTCGCGAGTCGGAGCCTCGACACTCTGCACGTCGCTGGCAAACGTCACGAGACCGACGGAGACGTCAGCGGGTGCTCGGTCGACATAGGTGAGCGCCGCCTGCTTGGCTGCTTCGAAGCGGTCACCTCGCATGCTGTTGCTCACGTCGATTGCTAGCACAGCGGTGCGTTCCACCACACCGGTGTCGTCCGCTACGACTGCCGCAGTGGCATCGGTGGCCTCACCGTCAACGGTGGCGACGACCGAGCTCAGGTCGGGAGTGACACTTGTCGGCAGGTTCGTGACGGAGTACAGCACCTGCACCTTGTCACCGTCGGACTCGACGTGGTCGATGCTGCCGCTGGACCCCGCGTGCGCCGTCGAGGGCACCAGTGTCAGCAGAGGTGTCAGCACGCAGGTGGCGGCGACGGTGGCGAAGCGACGGTTCATCGCATGGGTCCGTCCAGCATGAACAGCCGCGGGTCGGGCGTCACTCCGTGGTTGGCCAGCTTGTCGACGAACTTGGGACGCAGGCCCTTTGCCCGCAGGCTTCCACGAGACTTGCCGTTCTCGTCCCAGCCGGCGCTGTAGTCGAACATGAACAGGTCCTGCAGCGTGATGATGTCGCCCTCCATGCCGGCGACCTCGGTGACATAGGTGATGCGCCGCGTGCCGTCCTTGAGCCGGGTCTGCTGGACGATCAGGTCGACGGCGCTCGCGACCTGCTCGCGGATGGCTCGCACCGGCAGGTCCATGCCCGCCATCAGGACCATCGTCTCCAGACGAGCCAGCGCGTCGCGCGGGGTGTTGGCGTGCAACGTCGAGATCGAGCCGTCATGGCCGGTGTTCATGGCCTGGAGCATGTCGAGGGCGGCCGCGTCGCGGATCTCGCCGACGACGATGCGGTCCGGCCGCATGCGCAGCGAGTTGCGCACCAGGTCGCGGATCGTGACCTCGCCCTTGCCTTCGATGTTCGAGGGCCGCGACTCGAGTCGGAGCACGTGGTCCTGGTGGAGCCGCAGCTCGGCTGCGTCTTCGATAGTGACGATCCGCTCGTCCGTGGGGATGAACGAGGACAGCACGTTCAGCGTCGTTGTCTTGCCTGCGCCGGTTCCACCCGAAACGAGGATGTTGAGCCGGCCGCGTACGCAGTCATTCAAGAAGTCGGCGACGGCTTGCGACAGCGTGCCGAACACGACGAGGTCGTCGACGGTGTAGGGGTCGGCAGCGAACTTGCGGATCGTGAGCAGTGAACCGTCAAGTGCCAGCGGCGGCACCACGGCGTTCACACGGCTGCCGTCGGCGAGCCGGGCATCACACATAGGGCTCGACTCATCGATGCGGCGGCCGACCTTCGCCACGATCTTCTCGATGGTCCGGCGCAGGTGGGCTTCGTCATTGAATCGCCCGTTGACCCGTTGGATGCGACCGGACTTCTCAATCCAGATGTCGAACGGTCCGTTGACCATCACTTCCGTCACGTCGACATCTCTCAGGAAGGGCTCGATCGGGCCGTAGCCAAGGATGTCGTCGGCGACCTCTTGGGCAATGCGCACGCGGTCGTTCATCGTGAGCGGGGTGTCGGTTGCCGAGATCACGTCCTGCAGGGTGGCTCGCACCTGCTGCTCGAGCTCGGCCTGCGTCTTGTTTGCGTCATACAGCTTAGGACCGATGCTGGTGACGAGTCGCTGATGAACGGTTCGCTTGAGCTCACCGAACGGATCCTCGGTCGAGTGGATGCGCTTGCGCTGTCCGTCTGCCTCGGCGGAGGAGTTCGTTGGTGTCGCAGTGCCTCTGTCGAGCTGCGCTTGGGCAAGTCGGTCCGCGAGGCTCATCTGTCGGCCTTCCTACGCAACAGGCCGCCACGGCGCGGATGCGCAGGGGTTCTGGCTCGAGCTCCGACGCGTGCAGGTGTTTCGGGCTCCGCCGCAGCTGCACCGGCAAGGCAGTCGACCGCCAGCTTCTTGATGGCCTGGGACACCGGATGTTTGGGGTGAGACAGCACGATGGGGTGGCCGTGGTTGATCGAGGTAGGCACGTCGTTGGACTGCGGTATCGACGCGGCGATCGGCAGATTGAGGGTCTTCTCCACCTCCGCCGGCGTGAGACCCACCTTCATGTCCGCGCGGTTGAGCACGAGCCTCCACTGCTCCTTGGGATGGTTGAGCAGAGTCAAGGTCTCCGACGCGATCTTGAGGCTCTTCAACGCCGGTACGTCGAGCGTGCCGATCAGCAGCAGCAGGTCGGACTCGTCGAACGCCTGGAGGACGACATCGTCGAAGGCGGGAGGAGTATCCACCACCACGACGTCGTAGCTGGCCTTCAAGATCGCGAGGAGGGTCGCGACCATCGGGCCATTGATCCGGTCCTTGGCCTCCGGCTGCACCGGGGCCGCCAGCGTCTTCAGACCACACGAGTGCTCGGTGAGGAGTGATTCGACCGCGCTGGGGTCCAGCTTGCGCTCCATCCCCACGGCGTCGGCGATCGTGTGGACGGGAAAGAGCTGCAGCATGATGGACACGTCGCCACCGGCGAGATCGAGGTCGACGATGCACACCGACTTCTTGAACGTCGCCGCCAGACAGGCGGCGAGGTTCGTCGCCAGCGTGGTCTTGCCCACCCCGCCCTTGGCCGAGAACACGGTGATCAGAGTTCCATTGCCGCCCAGGGCGGACTGCTCGCCGTCTGTCGTGGTCAGAGCGGTGTGCAACGAGTACACCCTGGCGATCGCGTCGTTGAGTCCGGTGAGGTCACGGTCCTCCACGACCTCGCGCATGCCCGCCCGCAGCGCCTCGGCGAGCACCTGGGTGTCGATGCGGCGGCGTACGAGGACGACTCCGAGCGCGGGTTTGGTCACCCGAAGGGTGTCGGCCAGCGCGACGGCAGCGGACAGGTCCACGGATGGGCCCAGCACGACGGCGTATTCACCTGGGTGCACCTCCAGGTGGCGCCGCAGCTGCTCCAGGCCAGGGACGACCGTGCTGGCCGACCCGACCGCGGACTGGAGGGATTCGGCGGTGGAGGCGTCTAGTTCAACGATGACGGTCACGGGGCTGTTCCCTCGTCGAAGAGATTGCCGAAGGTGACGGCGTCGCCAGGACCCACGACGGACTTGTCGTTGAGGAGTCCGAAGCTCAAGACCGTGTTGCGCGACGCGAACACGGCCTTCTCTGCCTGCTCCTGCGTGAGCGACACCGTGAGCAGTGTCTTAGGGATTTGCTCGGTGGTCTCGGTGCCGGTCAGGTCGACCTTGGTCGTGCTGAGCAGGGTCGTGTCGCCGATGCCGATCACCTCGACCTTCGGCAGCAGCATCCGGGTCATTCCTGCACCAGTCCTGTCAGTGTCCACGACTGTCGCGTAGATCGATACGGAGGAGCCAGGAGTGACGAACCCCGCGACCCTGCCGGGATCGTCGAGCAGTACCGAGATGGCCTGGTTGCGGTCCGGAATCGAGAGGGACTTGTCGGAGCCGACGCTGCCGAACTGACCCGGCACGATCTGCTCACCGACGAAGATCGGCGCCAGCGCGATCTCACCCTTGAGCCCGCTGGTGTCGGTCAACGCACCGCCGACTACGTTCTTGCGCGGCACCGAGACCATGTCGAGCTTGCCGGCGTCCTGCGCGGCCTCGATCGTCTCGCCGGCTTCGATCTGCTGCGTAGCAGCAAGAACTTCCACGCTCTCGATCGCCGTCGCTGCCTTGGCGTCAACGCCTTGCACGTACAAGAAGACCATGCCTGCGCCGAGCGCAGCGATGGCGATTGCGACGATGAGCAAGATGCTTCTGCGTCCCATGAGGATTCCTTTGAGGTGGGTGGGTCAGTCGATGAGTCGGAGGATCTTGGAGCCGGATCCGGGCAGGTAGTCGGTGACAGCGGTGCCTTCAGGTGGCGTGGGGAGTGCGGAGGTGTTGAAGAAGACGATCTGCACCGACTGGACGTCGCTGCCGCTCGGCGTGAGCCCGTTGTTGGCTGTGGCGACGGTGGTCTTGGTGGCCGAGTTGGTCTGGTCGGTGATGAAGCCGGGCCGGAAGCCGATGATCTGGTACTTGTTGGAGGCACCGCTGCCCGGCACGACGCCCAGCACCGGCGCGAAGACCATCCGCGGCGACTTCCAGACCGCGCTTGCCAGCACAGGTCCGGGCAAGGCGTAGGTAGGGGAGTCGATCTGGCCGATGTTGGTGGTCGCGCTGGTGAAGAAGCACGACAGCGTGTCGTTGTTGATCGTCTTCTGCAGGAACACCTTCGTGGCGGGGATGCCGCTGGCTGCGCATCCCGAGCCAGCTGAGACGTTGGTGAGCAACCCTGGGTAACCGTTGACGCCGGTGACCAAGCCTAGGGTGGCGGCGCTCTGTGCCATTCCTGCCTTCGTTCCGACGCAGTTGGTGCCGTCCGCCGGCCAAAGCTTGGCACCGGTCATGCTCGCCGAGCACTCCCAGTTGGAGGCGGCATTCGGGAAGATGCCCAGCTGGTCCAGCCCGCGTGCGATGTTTTCGGCTACTTCCGTCGCTTGTCCGGTGCCTTGGAGCTTGAGTGTGCCGAAGTTGCCGTCATTCGAGCCCTGGGCGCACGTGAGCACTGGGGTGCCGACGGTGAGGGGCGGAGCGTTCAGAACGCTCCCACTGCCGATGACCGCTGACCAGGGGCCGGTCGCCGACTTGCGAACCCGGACGTACCACACCCCCTGCACGGATGTGACCTGCGAGGGCAGCGGCGCGCTCAGCTCTACCTTTGTGGTGCCGGTGACGGTGACGGCCGTGGTCGAGATCACTGGCTCGGGGCCGGGGGAACCGTCGCCCGACTCGAAGAAGCCTAGGTGGGTGACGCCATCGAGGTTGGTGCCATTGATGGTGAGCGACGAGGAAGCGTCACCGAGAGCAATGCCGGCGGGGCTGAGGGAGGAAAGGGTGGCGGTGTTGGTTTCGGTCCCATGCGACAGCAGGACCGTGTCGACCGCGTGCCCGTTGTTGGGCTCCGAGATCGTCTGCGGCCCGTAGTCGCATCCGTTGTAGGTGTAGAAGGGCAGCGCCTTGACCTTCCCGGACTTGATGGCCACCGTGGCGCGCGCCTGCACGTTGACGCTGTCGAAGCCCATCACGCCGGCCAACCCATAGTCGACCTGGGCGTTCGGTGCGTAGACGGTGAGCTCGTTGAGCGATGGCACCAGCGAAGCGCCGACGAAGTGGCCGTAGTAGACCTCGCCGTTGGCCCTGCTGCCGTCGACGAGCATGGGAGCCGTGACGCAGGTGCGGGCCGCTTCGCAGACGTCGGCGGTCGCGGCGTCGTCCTGTGGCTGGTTCTTGTTCAGATACGTGGCAACGGCGATCACCGCCTTGTCGGTCGCGCGGGGTGCGGCCTGGGTGGCGGGAAGATTGTCGGCAGCCCCACCGGCGAAAGCTGCGAAGTCAGCCTGCGACTGCACGCTGCGCTTGCGGGCGTAGGCGTTGCCGAGGTCGACTGCCAGGGCTGCCACCGAGAAGAGCATCAGTGCCGAGATGGCAACGACCACGGCGGTGATGCCGCGCTCGTTGCGGGAGCCACGCCGCCACATCAGCAGCTCCCGGGCGGGACGGTCGCGACGTTCTCGACGCGAGAGCCGGCGCTCACCGTGACGAGCCCGCTCGCGGGCAGCGGGATCAGGCCGACGTCGAGCGAGCTGAAGGTAACCGTGATCGTCATGGAGTCCCCGACCTGGGTGGTCGGCGCCGTGTTTCCGGCGCCCTTGGTGAAGCTGCGTGTCGTCGTGACCGTGTTACCGGCGCGAGCAGCGCCCACCTGACCTGTCACGAACGACTGCAACGCCGAGCAGCTGGCAAAGTCGCCGACCGAGGACTGCCGTGCACCTTCGCGGGCGGCGGCCGAGGCCGACGACCGAGCCCAGAAGTAGAAGCCGTACTGCATGGTGCCGAACAAGAGCAGCACCAGGAACGGGAGGATGAGGGCGAGTTCCACAGCAGAAGCGCCCGACTCGTCTCGGCGCCGATGCGCACGTGTAGCCATGGCACCGCCCTTCGCCAGCGAGATGGAGCCCCAGGCCACAGGGACTCCGCCTAGCAATCTAGGCCGGTGGGGTCATTTGTGTAGGCGAAACGTCACTTTGTGCAACCAAGATCGTCTGTCTATGGACATCCGGATGGGCCGAACGGGGGAGGCATACCTAGGGCAGACCGGACACCGCGCGTTTGCCATGTGAACAATGCAGATGGTCTGTCCACACGGCAGATTTGCCATGTAAACAGACCATCTGCATTGTTCACATGGCAAACGCCGACCCCCGGCAGCGGCGGCGGCCGGGGACTGGCAGCGCAGCGACTCCGGTGGGCGACGCGGGGTCAGACGTACAGCGACTCGACCTCGGTATGAAAACGTCGCATCACCAGCGCGCGCTTCAGCTTGAGCGTCGGAGTGAGATCGCCAGTCTGTTCGGTCCAGTCGACACCGAGGACGACGAACTTCCTGACGGCCTCGGCTCTCGACACAGTGGCGTTGGCAGCGTCGACCGCGGTCTGCACCTCGCGCAGCAGGTCGGGGTCACGGACCAGCGAGGGGAGCGAGCCGGACTTGCCGTGCCGCTCCATCCAGGGCGGCACGGCGTCGGGGTCGAGGGTGATGAGCGCAGCCACGAACGGCTTGCCGTCACCCACCACCATGCACTGGCTGACCAGGCCGTGCGCTCGGATGCGGTCCTCGAGCACGCTGGGTGCCACGTTCTTCCCACCCGCCGTCACCAGGATCTCCTTCTTCCGACCGGTGATCCGCACGAAACCGTCGTCATCGAGCTCTCCAAGGTCGCCGGTGTGCAGCCATCCATCGGAGTCGAGCGCCGCCGCCGTTGCCTCGTCGTCGTGCCAGTAGCCGGCGAAGAGCTGCCCGCCTCGAAACAGCAGCTCACCGTCGTCGGCCACACGCACCGACGTACCGGGCAGCGGTCTGCCGACAGTTCCGATCCGCTGGTGGCCCGGCAGGTTGACGGTCAGCGCACCGGTGGTCTCGGTGAGCCCGTAACCCTCGAGGACCGGGACGCCGATCCCGCGGAAGAAGTGCGCGAGCCGCTCACCGAGCGGCGCCCCGCCCGACACGGCGTACTGCGTCCTGCCGCCGAGTGCCGCTCGTAGCCGCCGGTAGACGAGCCGGTCGAACATCGCGTGTCGGGCGCGCAGCAGTGGACCCGGCCCGCTGCGGTCTGCGGCCTGGCTGTACTTGATCGCGACCGCGACCGCGGCATCGAAGACCTTGCCGCGCCCGTCGGCGGTCGCCCGCTGGCTGGCGGTGTTGAAGACCTTCTCGAACACGCGCGGGACGGCGAGGACGAACGTCGGCCGGAAGGAACCGAGGTCGTCGAGCAGGTGCAGGATGTCGGCGGAGTGGCCGAGCCTGACCCGGCGCCTGATGGCACCTACCTGGATGATGCGCGCAAAGACGTGGGCGAGCGGTAAGAAGAGCACGGTGCTCGCCCCTTCGGTCTCGAAGAGATCGTCGAGGATGGGAGTCGCCACGCCGAGCTCGACCATGAAGTTCCCGTGGGTGAGCACGCATCCCCTCGGCTGACCGGTGGTGCCCGACGTGTAGATGAGCGTCGCGGCCGATGCCGGCGTAACGACGCTCCGGCGGGCCTCGCGCTCCGACTCGCTGACGCCACGGCCGCCGGCGACGAGCTCATCGAGACCGCCGTCGTCGATCGTCACGACCCGGCGCAGCTCGGGCAGGTCGCCGCGCAGTGCCTCGACCCTGGCCGCGTGGACGGCCGTCTCCGCGACGACGAGGCGGCTGCCGGAGTCGGAGAGGATCCAGCCGACTTGCGCCTCCGACGAGGTCTCATAGACAGGCACCGTGACGGCGCCGACGTACCAGATCGCGTAGTCGACGACCGTCCATTCGTAGCGAGTCCTGGAGATCAGCGCCACCCGGTCACCCGTCGCGACACCCGCAGCAAGGAGTCCGGCTGCGACCTCGCGCACGTCCGCGAGCAGCTCGGCGGCCGTCACGTCGCGCCACTGCGCTCCCACACGGCGGCTCACGACCACCCGGGTCGGGTCGGTACGGGCGTTGGACACCAGGTCGTCGGTGAGGTTGCCGACCGCGGGCAAGGTGTACGTCGGCGGGGTCGAGTACTCGCGCACGCACCCTCCTCTCGTCTCGATCGTGCCGGCGG
>JAABUR0100003376.1_pt1 | contig 22471 bp, 18 predicted proteins | sample 5560091 | NCBI WGS metagenome assembly JAABUR01 (sample SAMN10711879, study PRJNA513375) | rock metagenome | isolation source: Antarctica rocks | place: Antarctica: Victoria Land, University Valley sud
TTTTTGACAGTTCTTTTTGTAATTTTGTTTACAACATGATTATTATTTCTTTTACTATTTGAACTTTGTTCTTGATTTTGCTCTTGATGTTGCAATCAATTTTGCAATCAATTTTGCAATCAATTTCGCGACTTGTATTTTAATATTTATATTAACATTGTAATATATAAAAAAGCAGAGAGCGATCAGTATCGTTGAGTCTTCTTCAGAAATTGTCATATCTTTCAAGATCACAAATTGATATCAAAGCACTTTTGAGAATCATTCATCACATTTGAGAAAACTTTATGACGTGTAGTATGATTGAGAAGAAAGATGATTAAGAACAAGTCATGCAAGTGAATTATGCTATCAGATCAGACTGAGAATTGATTGACAAATTTTAACTACAACAAGTATGAATGAACATCAAATATTTTACACAAATTGACACATGAAATCTGAAAAGTAATATTTAAAATTAAGAAGCTCAATAATCTTTTTGATTCTTTTAATACTCATATCTTAGATATCGAGTGTTTTTAAATCAATGATTTAGCTAGTTTTGCAGTCACAAGCTGATAAATAGAATCACTTATTGCATGCAGCATCACAGCATACTTTCATGTAATGAATAAATAGCAGAAGTGAACAGAAGAATTAAACATTCTTTTTGCATAATCTTGTGCAACGATCAACAATTATTTTGTACTTCAGTTCATCTTTGTATAATTATTTCATTGTATTTGTAATAAGCTTCTTAGTCAATCATGATGTTTGAAATCTATTAAAATGTGCTAGTTTTTAGAATAATTAACAGTTAATTTAAAAGATAAGAATCAATCAGTCACAAGTCAACAATGATGCATGATTTGCATTGATTTTTAAACTTTAAGCTTAATGATGCTTGAAAGATCAAACTTGTTTTTAATTCTTTTTGCAACTTTCTTAATAATTCTTTTTGTGATTCTTTTTGCAGTCTCTTTTTCGTTTAACTTACTTATCATGTCATCTTCTTGAAATAAAACATCGAGATTGCAAGCAAGTATAAACAGTTTATTCAGTTTTATAAATATATTTTCAGAGAATCTTGACAACAGTGAGCATGATGTCAAAATCATGTTTAGATAAGTCAATCAGCAAAAGTCAGAGTTGAATAGTGCTTGATCTTTAGAGATAGCTATAACTGAATATTAAGAATACAGAAGAAGATGAGTACAAGAGCTTTTATTTAAGTAATATTCAGAGACTGCGTTAAGCTTGAAGAAAATGTGTTTGTGACACAAGTAGAATGTGATGTAGAAAGAAAGATGATGTTGAACAAAGAGATGTTGAAAAAAGAAAATAAAGACTGAGTCAGATCTGAGCTAGAAACATTGACTAGCTCTAATCAATACGCAGAGTACTTGCTAGCGTACTCTACAAATTGATTAAAGCTTCAGCCTTTTTCAGCCTTGATACGCTCGTAACATTACTCTCTTCTTTGAAAATTCATGTTCGCATGAATATAGCTCGTTTGCTTGCTTTCTTATTGAGTTATTTCAATACTAGCATGACTTTCTTAAGTATAGCACATGAAATTCGTTCAAAACTTTCTTGAAGTTATCAAATTCATCTTTATCAACATAGTATCATTCATCATTTCTATCTAGATCTTTTCATTTGATCTTGTACTGTATTCGATCTCGATAGCATCTGAAGTTCAGAATGTCATTTATCTCTCAATGTTCATCATCATCTTCATCAATAATGATGAGTCTGAGAAATTCTGCATGCTGTTCTGATAGAGAGTCTTCTGAATATGATTGCAGTAACTTCAAGTTGAACATCGAATGCAGATGCTTCATGCTGACTGATAGACGAAAATGATAGAAGATTTTCGCTTTGACAGTGATCTGATATGATTCTAGTTGTTTGTCTTTCAAATCTTTGCATGATCTCATGATTTTGACATTTCTGAAGAATAGTCAAACTCAGTTCTCTACTTTATAGATGATGTCTCATTTATGTTTATTGATCTGTGCTTTGATGATCAGCTTCGTCTTTTTCAATTATTGATGATTGAAGCTCAGTAGCTTTTTCATTCAAATGATAATATCATCTGCTTTTCTAGCTTTCAGTCGTTCACAAGTGATTTTGTAGTCAGTCATATCTGAATCGAAACTCATTCAAGAGTGAAAATCTTTATTGAAGTAGAAAGAGATCATTGAGATTATCAAGAAGATATTGAAATTGTCGCTGAATTTCATCATAAATATTTATTTGATTCAGTTGTTCTGCATGTAATTGCAGTAAATTCTAAGTTTGCATTCAACGTCTTGATTGACTCGTTTCGTCTGATCATCAATCTTTGAATGATAGACTGTGAATAAACTAGCTGTGATTCTCAGTCACTTGCAAAAACTCTTTCACATAGTTGATATGAATTGAAAGTCTTTGTTTGAAACAATAGAACTGAATAGATCATGCAGTCGATAAACGTTTCATAGCATGATTCAAATCGTTTCTTCAACTGAGATGTCATCGTCTTCTCAATAACAGAAAACATAGTGACGTTCTTTGATGAAACAACATATGATTGTGCAAATGACGTTATAGTCTTCTGATAGAGATAGCTTAGTAATGAAGTTCATAGCTATATCTTTTCAGCGTTCTTGTGAAATGAGTAGAGAATGATGAAGTTTATTGATGCTATCTTTAGAAGCTTTGCTTCGCTGACAGACATGACAGTTTTGAATGTACTGTCTGACTGTGACTTGATGATCTGATCAATAGTAGAATCGTTGAATTAAATCAATAGTTCATTTATTGTCAAGATGAAAGATTGAGAACTGATCATGAATTTTCTGTAGCAGTTTCGTATGCATATTCTCAAGAACTCACAGTAAGTCTTTTCTAAAAAGAACGCTGTCAATGATTTTGCAGTTCTTCAATTTAGTGATGTGAAATTTGAGCTTGTTCTCGTTCATAGCTTGTCTATATTCATTGCAGAGCTCATTCATTTGATTGATCATACATACTCGCTGATAGAGATTTGCTTTCGATTCAATGAATAGAACATCAACTTTATCAAGAATCAGAATAGTCTGAAAATGATCTTCAAGTCATTGAGCTGATTCAGAGACTTTTGCTAGAAACATTCGAGTTAAAGCATTGACTTTAGTATTCATTTTGCCTGATCTAAAGATGATCTGAAAGTTGAACTTCAACAGAATGTTCAAATAGTTAACTTGTCATTGATTCAACTGTTTATTTTTCATGAAGATCTTCAAAGCTTGATAATCAATGAATATCTGAATGAGTAGTTCAGTGCACTTCAGCTTGAGTTGTCAGTGTTCAAAGCATTAAATAATGATTAGCAATTTCTTGTCATAAATGTGATAATTGATTTCAGCAAGAATCATGCTTTTACTGTAGAAGATCATCGAATGAAAAACTTTCTCGTCATTGTACTGAGATAGTATTTCATCTTTTACATAGTTTAAAGCATCGATCTTCAGAATAGTTTGTTGTTTGAGATCAAAGTGACGAAGTACTGAGATTGAGCTGACTTATTTCTTTAGATTGTCAAAGACTTGAACACAAATCTTATTTCAAACAAAAGACGTGTTTTTTCTAGTCAGCTGAGTAAATAATTTGACTAGCTTTGAGAAGTTCTTAATAAAACAACGATAGAAGTTAACAAATTTCACGAAGCTCTGAATTTCTTTTAGATTGATTGAAGTGATTCAGCTGACTATAACTGTCACTTTGCTGAGATTCATACGAAGATCTAGTTCTGATACAATGACTTCTAGAAAGACAGTCTCTTCTACATTGAATTCGCACTTTCAAATATTCATCTGCAGTTCAGCTTCGCGTAGTTGACTCAATACTAGTTTGACGTGATCTTTATGTTTCTTTCTTGTTTTGCTATAGATGAGAATGTCATCTAGATAAACTTGACAAAAGTCGTTCAGAAAGTTTCATAGAACATCATTCATATATTGCTGAAAGAAAATCGATTCATTAGTCAGTTTGAATGATAGCATCTTGTATTTATATGCTTCTAAAGCAGTGATAAAAGTGATATAATTCTCGTTATTGAGATGCATTTGAAGTTTGTTGAACGTTGATATGATGTTCAATCTAGTCAGATGCTTGCAACTCACTATTTTATCAATGATCTCATTTATCAATGATAGAGAATATTTATTTCTTTTGAAAATGACATTTAGCTTTCAATAGTTCACGCAGAATCGAAGATCTTCATTTGCTTTAAGAGCGAATAAAACGAGAAAGAAATAAAGAGTCTAACTAAAAGTGATGAATTTCTTCAACAGATTCTCGTTTAAATACTTCTTTACTTTCAGAAGTTTGACAGAGAACATTCAATAAACTCAACAGTGAGAGAATGTTGAATCATTAATAAGCTCGATTTTATGATCGTAAAAGTGATGAGAGAGTAGTTTATTCAATTGAACTCAATCAAAAACATCTAGAAACTCATGATATTTTGATGACAGCTTGACTTTAATATCTTTCAAATTCTGAGTCGTTTCATTAATTGAAAAGACGTTTAAAACATTCAAATTGCACTGAGTATTATACGCAATTTCTCTATCAATATCAGTCATGAATAGAGCAAAGACTTCAGTCTGATTCTTCTTTGATTGATTCAGTAAAGTTTTAAACGAAGCTGCATTTATGCTTCGAATCGAGAATGATTCTTTCTTAGTCATAGTTGAAACAGATCGTTTGAGCATAATAAAGATCTTAGTCTGAATGATAAAAAAGAACGAAGTTGATCATGATCAACTTGAGTGCTTTGAATTGAAAGAAATTGAAAAAATCGAAATAGAAGTTTTTAATTGATTTGAAAAAACAATGACGTCGTTTTGCATATTCAATAATATTTCGTTTTTGTTCATTTAGAGCTTACTCAATATGACTTCATGATGATTAATATCAACTATCAGCATTGATACAGTCAATTTCTTATGACTTTCGATGATGAGATTGAATAGAATTTTATGAATGATGATCTTCTTAGATATTTTCTCATCATAGTCTCTTATTAACTTCTCTTTTATCAATGATATAGATTAAATTTCTAGTTTCTTGCATACTTTATTGACTAGATTAATGTGTATGAGCATATAAGTGATTGAATCACTGTCTATCAAAGAATAAAGGCTAAAAGATCGATTCTGAGAGTTGAAAGAGACATCAATTAAAAACGACTTTTCAAAGTAATTCTCTTTTGATAGAATTTCGTCTAGTTTGCACAAAGATATAATTTCTACTTCTTTAATGACTTTTGAAGAGATGACTAGTTTTTTGAATTGAAATTTGAATCGAAATTGAATTTGAAACGATCGTATTCATTGTTCACTGCATTGATTCTAGTAGATCAATCAGAGCACTCTCTAAAGCTATGATCTGATTTATGACATATAAAACAGGTTTCAACTAGAACGTCTGCTTCTTTGACGCTAGTTAAAATTGCGTCATGCAACTTTAGATGATCAGATTTTGAATGATTGACTGACTGAGTAACAACAGCTTTATGAAAGATGATCTTTGACAGATCATTAACACATTTGATGAGATTGACTTTGTTCTTGATTTCTTGAATGACTCGCTGATCATTATTCAAATGAATCAGATAAAAATGAATCTCTTTGAGAGAATCAGATTGAACTAATTGATCTATTCAAATGAATCAAAGATGAGAGTTTATTTTATCTTTCAGATCGATGATCAGTTGCTTTTCATGATACTTCAGATAGAAAGATAATCGTTGAAACTGAGTGTAGAACTCGCTGAACTTCTTTGATTCTTGAATTAAGTTGTAGTATTTTCTACGAAAGTTGACTTTCTTATCTGAATCATTGAATAACTCAGCTAGTTCTTTCAAAAGATCATTAACAATCTTATAGAAATTGACATAGTCACGTTCGCATCTAGATTGAACAACATCAACTGTGTCATTAAATGATCTGAAATGTACATAGCTCAGTTTAATTCATTCATTTGAAAAGAGATTGATGTTGATCTCTAGTTTATTCTGAATTTTGTCGTATCAGTTTTCTCAAGTAGAATTCTTTTCGTCAGTAAATTAGAAAGAATCAGGTATTTTCTGAGATTTAGAACGCTCAGAGTAGATGAAATCAGAAGAAGTAATTTTTTTAGTTTGAAGTCTAGTCTTCAACTCTTTGATTTCGTTGTCTCGTTGAGTACTCAGCTCGTTAAGTCGATTTATTTCTCTGTCGAGAGTCATGCATCAAGTCTTTCAGTTTTCAATAGAAACAGAGAGTATTACTTTTTCAGCAAATGACTCATTGTCTTCATTGATGAATGATTCAGCATTAAAGAGTTTCAATGAATCAGTTTCAGAGATTTGAGAAAAGCGACTTCGAAATTCTTTGAAACATTCTTCAATAAATAAATGTTTTGACATGATGAAATTTGAAGAAAGAACAAGATCAAGCGAATGACGATGCTCAACAGTATTAATGAAGATGTATGATCAAGTGTTTAATCTTCAGAAGAGAATGTTGTTGATTAGAAGAGTATTTTTGATTTGTGAGTTTTTTGATGATTCTCAAGCAATTCACGAAGATTCTTTATCGTCGATTCTCTTAATTAAGTTGAACAGCTTATTTTCACTCGTCTGTTTCATGAGAATGAATTGATTCTCTTGATCGAGTGAACTTTGCATACTTAGTGAGTGATAAGTTGTCTAGCAATTCAAACAGTCTTATCATTAATTCTATCAAACTTTCTAGTGTTGTTCAGTCTTTTGATTGCGTTGATCATCAGATAAACGAATTTCTTTAAACTCATTCTGTCTGTATGAGTATGTTGAATGAGTAATGAGATCAGTATCGTATGATTAACGAATTCTTAATATAATGTCAGAATCATGTCTAGATGAGTCAATCAGCGAAAGTCAGAATTGAATAATGCTTGATCTTTAAAGATAGCTATAACTGAATATTAAGAATACAGAAAAAGATGAGTACAAAAGCTTTTATTTAAGTAATATTCAGAGACTGCGCTAAGCTTGAAGAGAATGTGTTTGTGACATGAGTAGAATGTGATGTAGAAAGAAAAATGATGTTGAACAAAAAGATGTTGAGAAAAGAAAATAAAGACTGAGTCAAATCTGAGCTAGAGACACTGACTAGTTCTAATCAATACGCAGAGTACTCGCTAGCGTACTCTGCGAATTAATTAGAGCTTCAGCCTTTTTCAGTCTTGATACGCTTGTAACACATGATAATGCTTAATCTTCTTCTTCTAACATTGCTTCTGTTGTGTTCATTGAACTGCAGTCATAACATGATGAATGATATGTGCTATACGATCATAAGCAAGAATATCAATATATATTTCTGAATTGATGAAAGCAAACTCAATATGCAATGCAAGTAGAACGAAAAGTATCAGACTATCATCATTTGTCAGAAACTAAACTAGACTAAAGATTCTATCAATATAAAGAATTGATTATTATATTACTTAAACTAAATACAGAACAATACATCAGATAATGTATAAGATGAAAGACAAGAAATGAAAGAAAAGAATGAGAACTCAACTTTTATATACATGAATTGAGTAATGTTAAAACTGAGCAACAGTTTTATGATTTAAGATTGCAAAGACATGAAACAAATTTTGATGTGACTAGACTAAGATAACGATGACTAGATTAATGACTTAGTTTAATGAATCAAAACTTTCTAAAATATTGATGATACTAAATTGAATTGACGACATATTTTATGCTTTAAGCTGAAATGATGATCTGACATCATGATAGTAGCTTTTCTCTCAAAGACTAAGCTTCTGCAAGATGATGAAAAGAACAAGATGAGATGAGAATTGAAACTAGATGAGATGAGATGTAAATGAGACAAGACGAAAGTGAGATGAGATGAGAAAGAATTAAAGACGACGATGAGAACTGAAACTAAATGAGATGAGATGAAATGAAATACAGCGAGACGCATTTTATAGTGATGAAGCATTGACAAGATGAAAACACATCTGAATCACATTTAAGTCAGATTTAAATGAGATGTTTGAGTCAGATCTAAACAAGATCTGAGTCAGATCTGAGCAAGAGAAAAACAAAATGCAGTTTAATGTGATGATGCACAGACGAGACTGAAATACATCTGAGTCAAATCTAAGTTAAATTTAAACAAGATATTTGAGTCAGATCTAGACAAGATCTGAGCTGAATTGAAATGATGAAGATTGAACTTAAAGTTCTTGACATTAACATTGAGATATCACACATGACAGTACATGTGATTCTTCAACAACAAAGTTGACGAGATGATATTCATCAAGCACTTACTCACAATTATTCAGAAGATGAAAAGACTTTCAAGTAGAAAAGTGATCTTCTCAATCAATGTAATACTTGAGCAGAGATGAATTATAGCATCTATCACGCTTGAAGTTTAGTATGCTGTTTACATATCAGAATCTTTCATCATTCTTGATGACAATAAGTTCTTGAAATTTCTGATGTTGATTTGAAAGAAGATCACTTGCAATATGACTCAGAAGAATGACATAAAAGATTGAATGAATCTTCATGAATGTTGAAAGATTTAACTCAATGATCAGAGAATTATTCTTAAAGACTTGCTTAATCTTGAAGAAATCAATGTTATGATCATTTAACTTAACAGCGAGACGAGCGATGCTGAGATTGCAAACATTCAATCAGACTTCATCTTCAACGAAGTATTTAAAACAAGAACAACGAGAGAGATTAACATTGAATTCATAGATAATCTGAGCTATAAGCATCTCATTACATAGATGCTCAGTTAATTTCTTCATTTTCTTGATGAACTCTTTAACATTGATTAACTTGTTTCAAGCTTAAAATGTAAGATTCTTGAGCAAAGACTCAAAAGACTTGAAGTTTAAACATGAATTCTGATTTGAATTAATCAAGAAGAATGATGCTAGAGTAATTAATAATGATGCATTATTGATGATGAATTCAACTTCAGAAAGTCACTTAGCTCAGTCATTCTTCATGTAGTTGACGAAGACTCAAAGATAATGCTTCATGACAGCATTAATTCTCTCGATTTGATCATTGATTTCAAAGTGATATATTGTTGATAACTTAACATCTATTTTCAACATTTTACACATATGCTTTCAGATATCAAAGATGAATTGTGTATCTCAATCAGATATAAAGAACTTGAGTAAATCATGATGTTTTCAAACATGAGCATAGAAGCAATTGATAGCTTCTTCAACTTTCATAAAAGTGATGAAAACTAAATGTTTCATTTTGATAAAATGATCAATGAAGACTAAAACATATTTATATGTGATATTCATAAAGATACTGAGCGATAAAGAATCTACATAGTTCATGAAGACATTACGTCAACAACGTTCAAGAACTAAAAGAAGATGCAATCATTCTTGAGTTCATTGTCTAGAGAGTTTGAAGTGTGTGCACATGTGACAGTTTCGTACGAAGCATTGAACATACTTATAAATGTTTGATCATCAGTAAACTTGACTGATCAGTTTATAGCTTTTTGCTTTTTCTGAATGATCATTGACGACACTATCATGAATGAGCTGAATGATACAAAGACGTAGTTTATTTGAGTTGAGCATGTACTTTTTTTCTTAAAAGTACAGATGATTCTTGTGTTCTTCACACTTAACTAGAGAAATCTTGTTGTGATGTCGTGCTTCATTGCAAAGCACTTTGATTATCTGAGCTGCGAATTTATCATTAATTTCAATTTGCTTTCACAATGTCTGAGTGAGAATGTCAGCAAAATCTTCATCAAGATTCAGAATGTCTTGATTTAGTTGAGACTTAATGTTTTCAACGTTGAATTCTTCGATTTCTAGATTCATGAAAGCTAGAATTTGCAAAGATGCTGAAGTAACTGAAAACAGATGTAATTGAATTGAATTTAGAGTGATGATTTGTGACTGAAGCTTCATGACTTTAATGTCAAAGATGTCAAGAGCAAAATTCTTAACAATATCAAGATTTAAAACATGAATTTTCAGAATTGTTTAATGTTGATATTGATGTCGAGAATTGAATGTATTTTTCTCTTTCAAAAAATCTTTTGAGCAATGTGTTAAAGCATTCAACTTATCATCAATCTTGTCAAAACAATAAGCGATATAATAGTTGAATTTAGATAGAAATTCACTTCAACAAGCTTAATGATGACTCAACTGTTTAATTGACATGAAATACTCAAGATTCTTGTGATTCATGATCATCTCAACAGAGTAAATAAAGTCTTCAAGCTTTGATCATCATTTCTTGAAAGTGCAGACAATAATCATGAGTTCTTTATTGTAGATCTTGTAGTTACACTCAATTGAGTTATGCTTCTTTGAAAAGTAAGTGACTGAATGAAGAATCTCATTTTCATTGTATTGAAAGAGAATGTTTTTGAATACATAGTTTGAAGCATCAATTTCTATCATAATCTTGTGATCTGAATTATAGTGATGAAGAATAATCTTGAAAGTGAAGATTTTTTTAAGAATGTTGAATGCAATCTGACATTTCTGAAATCAAACAAAGAGTACATCTTTTCTGATGAGATGAGTGAGCGAGATAGTTATTCTACTATAGTCATAAATGAATCTTTTATAAAAGTTCGCGAAATTTAGAAAACTTTGAATGTCTTTAACGTTGATCAGAATGAATCAGTTGACAATGATGTTTATCTTAGAAGAATTCATCTTAACTTCTTTGATGATGATTATCAATTCTAGATACAAGACTTGAATAATGTGAAACTTGCATTTGATTATATTTGTCTGAAGATTTGCTTCTTGCAACTTTCATAAAATGAGCTTGACATGAATCTTGTGCTCGAGTTCATTGTTGAAATAAATCAAGATGTCATTCAGATAAGCTGTACAGAACTTATTTAAATGTTTGCAAAAAGTATTGTTAATGTACTTCTGAAACAAGACAAACTCATTATATAAATTAAAGAGCATGACTAAATACTTGAATAATTCAAATTGAGTGTGAAAAACAATGAGAGTTTCATCTTCTTCTTTGATTTGAAGTCGATTGAACGCAAAAATAATATTCAGCTTGATAAAGATTTTAGCTCAACTTAGATGATTCAGCATTTCTGAGATCAGAGACAGAGAATATTGATTCTTGACTGTGATAGCGTTCAGATCTTGATAGTTCATGCAGAAGCAAAGTTCTTCTTTAAGTTTCTTGATGAAGAAAACAGAAATGATCATCTGAGAATGACTGACTCAAATGAAATCTTTGCTCAGATTCTCATTCAGATAACGACGAAGTTCTAGAATTTTGTCACAACTCATGTTGTACAAAGCGAAGACTGAGAATTGAGCATCTTCTTTAAGATGTATAACATGATCATGAGCTTGATGCAAAGACAAAATATCAACATTCTTCTTGAAAAAGACATCTAGAAACTTAAAATATCTGAATGATAGAATTGTAACTGAATTGATGTTCTTACTTTGTTGATAGACTTTAAAATCTTCTTGTGTCGTGAATGCAGTTAAATGAAATTTCTTTTTCATTTGATGAAGATTCAGATGATGATTCTTATCATATATACTGTTTTAAGAGCAAGATGAGAATTAAGCAAGAGTTGAACTGTTTTTTGAATGAACAGTCAAAGTTGCGTGACGCGATTTTGACTCGTCAGAGTTTAAACTAGAAGATGAGATTGACTCAAGATTCAAAAAGACATCAATGTCTCTTAAAGTGATGCTAAACACTTCAATATCTTTGACATGAGCAGCATGATCAAAGCTTCAAGCTCTCAACTCAACTATGTCAAGTTGTATAAAAGATTGATTGAATTGATCTGCTTGAAAGATAATAGAAGTTCTAAAGAAGAAAGAATTTTGACACTTGATTTTTAATGAGTATTCTTTTTGAATGACTTGAAGAATACAACTAAAAGCTTCTTGTTTCTTGTGAACAAGCTGAGTATTAGTTGACTTTTCATGAGCAAATGAGAAATTAAATTGCTTCTTGTGAGCAGATGAGAAACTGAATTGCTTCTTGCAAGTGAATTGAGAACTGAATTGCTTCTTGTGAGCGAACTGAAAACTGAATTACTTCTTTCAAGCAAATGAGAGACTGAGTTGCTTTTTGCAAGCGAACTGAAAACTGAGTTGCTTCTTTCAAGTGAATGAGAAACTAGATTGCTTCTTACAAGCAAACTGAGTGCTGAATTGCTTCTTGTGAGCGATTCATGAACTGAGTTGCTTCTTGTGAGTGAATTGAGAGCAAGATTGAAGAGAAGCTACTTTGTTAACTTTAAACGAGAAATTTTCTTCTTGTTGATTAAAATCATAGATCTTGACGAGAAATGAGCAATAATGATTAAGACAGAAGAAGAAAAACAAGATGAGAATATTGTGCTCAAAATTGACATCAATGACGTGATAACAAAGTCATGATAGATTCATGATGATGAAATATTGATTTAATTCAATGACATAAAAGAATAGTCTTTCAATGTGTTCATTAAGAATCATTGTGATTTTGATGACATGAATAATGTCATCAATTAAAGCGACTTGATCATCAAATTCTTGAAGTCTGCAAAAGTGAATTAATTGATGCAAAAGAAGATGATGTTGTTGCGTGAAGAATTTATTCATAAAAACATAAGCAAAGACTTCACTATTAATCAGAGCGAGAGTAAAAACTTTAAATTGAGCTTGATGTAAAATATAGAATACTATCATGTGACTATTTTTGAATGTTGAATTGAATTCAAAGAGTTTCAAGACAAATTTAGCAGAAAACTTTCTATATGATTGAAGTGAGAGTGAGAAGATTGAGATTAGTAAACAAGATGATATGTATACAGATTTCTGAACGTGACTTAGCTCAAAGACTAAACTTTTCTTGCAGATAGCGAGATTTCTTCATTTATACTGATGATGTCACTGTTGTAAGCATTCATGATATGCAGAGTGAAGAGCTTCTTATTTGAGCATTCTTTAATAATTTTGCTTGAATGTTGCAATTTGCAGTAGTAGCACAGCTTTCACTTGTTGCAGATTTTCTGAATTTCAGAAATGATCAGAATCTTATCTTGAATGATAATAATGACAAAGTTTAAATTCATTGACTCATTAAGAAACAAGAAAGAAAGAGACGAAGATACTATTAAAATGACAATCACAGAAGTGATGATCTTTGAACTCAAAGAATTACTAGTTGATGCAAAGATGCTCTTGACTTTGACAAATGAAACAATGATGAAGATGAAGCAAGATTGATGATGCTTAAGCTGTTGAAGCTCTTCATTGATGTCAGAAAATGCTTAAATTCATTAATAAAAGATGAATGATTGAGTTTCATTGAGATTTTGTCAGAAGAAAGTAATGACTTGAGTGAAATAATTGACATTGCGCTTCAGACAGTCAATCAACAAGAAATCTTTCATCAAAGAATGTTCTTTCTTTTGATAAAAGAGATTGTAATAATCAACAAAGCTATTCATGTCTTGCTTCAGAATTTCGCGAAGATATAAATGAGCATCTTCTGTCTTGAAAGAATTGTCGCAGTAATGATGCAACTTATGTCATCAATTTGCAAAGATGAAAATGATACAGAGATCATTGACTTAATATTGATTCATTAGATTGTGAGTTTTCTTATTTATAATGAGTCATGACTCAACATAAATGATCTTAGCTCGATGAGAGAAGTAATGATCATCGTTCATGTTTATGTGCTATATCAGACTCTGCTTTCAGACATTCAAATGATCTTTGTTCTTCTTATATTTAAATATGTTAAGAAGCTTTTCAAATCTAATAAAGATTGAGACAGCAACAGAATTTGCAAAGACTTGAACATCAAAGAAAGATTGATTGCACAGAGTTTGTATGATGATCTGAGCTATCATTGCAAGAGATTGAGAATTCAATTCTTAATAAACTGAAGAACTAAAAGTGATGAACGAGAATGAAATGATGACATCATGTTGTCGAACTTGATTTTGAAGCTTGCGCATTGTGCGAAAGACTTCAACTGAGTTTTCGATCATACTTTGAGTGAACTGTTCAACAGCATGCTCATCATTGATTCAAGAGATGATGAAGTTGCTTCATTTGAATAAGAAGATAATTAGATGAGATTTCAATGTATGAAAATGTTGCAAGAAGTGTAAATCTTTCATAATGTCAAAGACTAAACTAGACTAAAGATTCTATTAATATAAAAAATTGATTATTATATTACTTGAACTAGATACAGAACAATACATCAAATAATATACAAGATGAAAGATAAGAAATGAAAGAAAAGAATGAGAACTCAACTTTTATATACATGAATTGAGTAATGTCAGAACTGAGCAGCAGTTTTATGACTTAAAATTGCAAAGACACGAAACAGGTTTTGATATAATTAAACTAAGATGATGATGACTAAATTAATGACTTAGTTCAATGAATCAAGACTTTCTAAAATATTGATGATATGAGATTGAGTTGATAACATATTTTATGCTCTGAGCTGAAATGATGATCTGACATTATGACATCATTTAAAGTGAATCTCACAGTTATGAACAGATGAGATATAAAATAACTTCTATCAAACAGCTTTAGTTGAAAGCAAAAGACTCAAACTCATTTGTTATTTATGTTTGCATGTTTATGAGCATTTTAACAATAGAAGCATCAATAACAGCATCATGAAACATCATCTAAATAGCAAAGATTGTGATAGATGCACAAACTTAGCAACTAAGATCACGAATGTTCAAAATATTCATAACTTTGTTAGAGTTAAAGCTTCAATAAGTTGCTTTTTAGCTGCAGATTGCAAAATAGATTGTAAAACAGATTGCAAAAGAGATTGCAAAAGATTAACAAATCACAGCATCACGCTTTTCATCAAGAATATACTTCAGAAGTCTTTGTACTACAACTTTAAAAGACTTTTGTCACTTTAAATATTTCTCATGTCATTATTGACAATGTTCAATTTCAATGAGCATTTGAAATGACATGATTAAGCATTACTCTGTCACACAGAATTAAACTTACGATCACTTTCAAGAATCAAGCGACTGTTGTTCAAGTCAACATACTCAAGAATTTATCAACAAATTCTAAAATCTTGATTAGTTTAAATGAATGAAGTAATTCTAATAGATTATCTTTTCTAATCATCATGAAATTTTACTACATTGAGTTCTGAAAGTATCAAAAAGTCTTGTTGAGCTTTAAATAAATTGAAGATAAGCATATCAAGAGCAATCTAAGCAGTATTACTGAATGAATATTGCAAGAACTTGATATTCAAGATCAAGTTATGACTGTAATTGTGATGAAATAACATCTATAAATATAGTCTATGATAGTATGTAAAAGCTATGAAGTGAAATCAAGCGAAAGTCAAATTAAAGTACAGCTAGTGCGTCGCTAAAAGCACTAGTATGTCGTCATTCAGCGAGCGCTAGTCTAATTCAAAGAAACAAATTCGTAACTCATAATTCATAACAATATGCTTTCATTGAAAAAAGCTTCGACGATCTCATCAAGTCATCATCTTTTCATATCTTTTAACAAACGCTTGAGTTGCTTTCTAGTGAGCTTGACAATCAATTGCTTTCTAGTAGATTTCGATGATGTTGCATCTGTAATGACGTTTGATATCTTCTTCTTTTTTGACTTTGATTTACGTTTCACTTCGTAATTTTGAATCAATTCAAGCGCGTTATCAAGCAAATTTTCGTCGTATCACTTATCATACTCTGATTCATATTCTTTTCACCTTACTAGATATTCACGTATGAGTGATTCTCTGTCAAATTGTTGAACTCTATCATCAATGAGCTTCTTGATTTCATATAAGACTCATTCGTCAATGTTTTCTTCTACTTCTATAAAGAAAGAATTATCTGATCGTGAATGCTTGAATGAGTCTGCACTCTTGAGTGCTGATTTCAATTGCACTATGAAGATGATCGAGTGAATTCTTCAGTGCGACGAAAGCTTAAGCTTATATGCAAGCTTCTTGACTCGTTTGATAATCAGAAAAGAATCACAGTATTGCTGACTGAGTTTTTTAGATGAGTGATCTGAAAGATGATAGTCGCGATGTAATTGTAGAAATGCATAGTCTTTAACTCATAAAATCATTGACTTATGATTATGATCATATCATGCTTTCGTCTTGATCTTCGCGAAAGTAATAACGTCAGCAGCTTCGAATACATTTATAGATTGTTTCGCTGCGTAGTTGAAGCAATCTTCAGAATTAATAAGTGATGAGATGTCTGTAGTTCTAAAGTCATAAACAATCTCATTAGAAAATTTATCTGTGTTGACGAACGTAAAGTTGTTGAAGTTAGCTTGTAGACTGATTAACAGAAATGATCATAGAGATTCGTTGATACTGAAGAGTAGAAATTGTAAAGCAATCTTCACAGTTTGATTAGAATGCTCACTTTGATCATTGATTTAAGAGTAATAAATCATGCTTGTCAGCAACGAGATCTCTAATTTCTTAAACGTAGCTTGTCAAAAGTCTGATAGAAATTTAAGATCACGATTGAATATAATTACTGATGACATATCTCAATTCGCTTGCTGCAGTCTTTCAATCAGAGCATGAGCTCACTTCTTCGTTGATCAGATTGATTTGTCAGAAATCAGCATAAGTCTCTTGAAGAATTTGTTGATGATGATTAGTAGACACTTCAAGTCGTTTATGCTGATTGATAATGCTAGAATAAAGTCTAGCGTGATTGTATGAAAGAAAATGTTTGCAGATCTTATTGAAATCATCTCATCATATGATTGATGTTATCTGATTTGATATAGCTGACACTTCAAGCAATGATTAATGAACTTTCGAAGTCTGAAAGCGAGTTTTCGTACATACATGATTTTAATGATTCGCTGATAGATTCAATGAAAATCAGCATGATGAAAACTGTGAGTCAGTGAGAACATCTCATGTTTCAATTTCTTGAGAATTATTAATTGAACGTGACACTTCGAGTTTTCATTAACATGATACAAAAGTTTCTTCTGAACTTCAAAGTGACTTTCTTGAGATCGTTGAATGACTGTCTGATCATTCAATGATTTTGTAGTCTTCTTGCGTGCTATACTTAGTATGTTCTTTCAACATTTGTCATCTTTCAATGCTTCAATAAGATTGCTTTTAAACTTGAGTGACAGCTCAATCAGAGAAGTAATGCAAACATAAGTTGTCTGATTCTTATGTACGATTCTTTCATGCAGTAGATTCAGTATGTTGTCTTTGAAAGTCTCTTTCATTGATTTCAGTTCAAGCTTATCACGAAGAAGTCTGAATAGTGCATCAAGCATGATATTAGTCTTGTTGACTTTGTGTCGTATATCTAGCTGAAAGATGAACAGATATTGAGAGACTTGAATAAGATGCAGATTCAACTTATCTGTGTTTGCAGTCGTTAAACTAGTCTGTTTAGCAATCATCACAGCGACTGCATGATTGATGTAAATGATAGTGAGCAATTTCAGAGTTGATTTCATCATATAATGAATCTTTTTGATCATTCAGATCAAGTCAGCTACTTTCAATTTCGTGAGTCAGTAGTTTCTTTCAGCAGAATTAAGAATTCTGCTCAGAAATAGTATAGATTGAACATTTAATTGAATAAAGATCATCTTTTCATCTTTGACGTGATAAATCATATTGACGAAATCGATCTTCTTGAATGCGTCAAGATCAACTCATAACTGATGATCAGAATCAAAATGAGTCAGTATTTTCTCTGACAAAGTGATTCTGAAGATGTCAAAAGAATCTGACTTTCAACTCAATTGACTCAAAAGTTCTTTTATTGATCTCGCTTCAACGAGCATTTAGATTATTCTTGAGTAAATTTACTGATAATTCAGTTTTGCATCTTTGCAACGATTCTACTATTTGAGCATAGTATGAAACATAGTTTCTTAGTCAATCGATCATATCTAGATAGATATTCAGTGCACGCAGTGTTCGCGAAAAGTCTAAAGAGATTATAGTCTTGAGTTTTTCAACTGAGATAATCAGATTGAAATCGTCGACTTTCTGATTAAGCAGTATCACTGATGAATAGTCTATGAATGATTTCTTCAACGAAATGCTAACTCTTTTCTTCGAAAATAGTTGAAACATGACATGTAAGTGCTTTAAGTAATCTTTCAGAGTTCTTGAAAAGATGACAATGTCATTCATATAGACTTGAGCATAGCATCAATGAGATCACAGCAGTTGATCTGTCTGATGTTGAACATATGAAGAAGAGTTTTTGAATCTCATAACAGCTATCTCAAACTGTTTCTGCTTTCAATGAGAGACAACGATTAATTTGTTTCGATCGATTGATCTGACTTTTCACTGATAGAAATAATCATTGACATTTATTATGATAATGTATTGACATTCTGCAACGACAGTTGTAACAATCACTTGCAATGACATTAAATAGCTGTCTTGCAGAGAAATCTTGTTTAGATCTTGAATGTCAATTACAACATGCTCATTTTGAATCTCATTAATATCTCGTCATACAACGAAAACTGAAAAATCATAAAGCGTTAACTGTTCAATTCAAGTAAGCTTATGTTGTTCATGAAGCTTATCAAAGATCTCGTCTATCAGTTTCTTGTCTTTAGTACTGAGAAAATACACTCTTGCAGACGAAATCTTAGTCTCAGAAACTAAAGTGATTGACATTCAGTTCTTCTCAGAAATATCAACAGTGTTTTCTTGATCTATTCATATGTCATAGAAATTAACAATCTCTGCTATAGTAATGACAATCTGATTAATGTCGTAGATAGTGATGTTGTTCTGCAAGATGATTTTCAGATCAGAATTGACTTTGATCGAAAGTAGATTCAATACAGTTGATGTTGAAAATGATAATAAATTTGAATTTGCAGTTGATAAAGTTGCGATGATGATGACGAGAACTGATACTTCTCTTAGAAGTGAATTCTTTCAGCCAGAAGTTTTATGCTGCTTTCAATCAATAATCATCAGATAATGATTCATTGAATTCGTCAGAAAGCAATCATCTTCTTCATACTCAAGCATTGCTTCAATTCTTGCATGTCGTTGAATGATGACTGATTTTTCGATGTCATTTCAAACTTGCACAAAGAAAAAACTGATGTTTACTACATGAGTGAAAAGATCACTCGCCTGTTTCAGATCTTGATCGTAGTCAGACTTGAAGATCAGATCACGATCAGTAAATAGCTTATTCTTCTTCATGAGAATAAATACTTTCAGAAGTGCATGAGATAAAATTATGATTTGATCTTTGATTCAAACTATTCGCTTAAGATTTGACAGATTTCTAGTGAATACGAAAATGTTGACAGTAAATTCTTGACAACTATTTATTCTGACAATCTTTTCATTCAGATCTAGTTGCATCTTTTTTATAATTATAATGTCAATTTCTAGAAGTATCTTTACTCTGAAATCATTGATCAGATGAATCTTTTGATGAAAGCAAGTCGTTGTCAATTTATCATCAGATAGAAATTCATGAATATATGTAATCAGCATCACAAAGTCACTGAAGTGATGAATCTTGTTTTCAATGTCTCATACAGATATGAGTGACGTCATTTTCTGTATTGATGTATTTGAAGCAATAAATTCAATAAACTTATAATTCGCTATTGTCATGATACATTCTATGTCTAAGACAATATCTTCTTCTGATTCATTGAGACTTCAGCAGACTTTGACTGTGACATATTGTCAATCACGAAAGACGTAGTCGATGATTTGCAATGATTTCGAAGAAGATTCAATAAGAATGCGCTTCTTCTTTGATGATGACTTCGATGTAACTGAGAAAGCAGCTGACTCATTTATTGATCAAACGATTGAACACTTTTCAAGATGACAATGAAGCTTATTTTCTGATTCAAAGCTTTGATCACAGTGTTCACAGACTTTAGTAGTTGTAGATTTGATTGTAGAAATCACAAAGTCTGCATTCACAGAGTCATCTTTCTGATTGAAATTTGATTTCGATTCAATTTGAGATTGATTCTTCTCAAAAGTTTCTTCAGCGTACACATCAGAGATATCTTGCAGATATGCTTGCTGAATAGCAATTTGATACTGATCTCATTCATTATCATGATAGACTTTCTGCTCTTCAGTATTGATTTTCATCTCTTTGTTCTTCTGATTCTCGATAGAGACTTGATAGACTCGTTGAGATCATGATTGAAATGATGATTTGAGTAATGACTTGTCACGCTCTCAGTTATTTGAATAAAGTGAACGCTGATTTGAACCTGACGCATTTTTGTCGTTTGTTAGCAACAATGACTGTCATGAAGCTGACAAAGTCGACATCGTTGTATTAATGTTTAACTGCAAAGACTGCTGAGATTGATTTTGATAAGCATTGTTCTGATAGTTTGAAAATCTCGAAGTTTGTTTGAAATCATTCTGAAATTGTCGCTGAAAATTCGGCTGAGAGTTAAAACTATTATACTGATCGATGTCTTTATTATCGCGTCAATCATTGCTGCGTTGATTACTGCTTTCAGTACTGCAATTGATATTTAATGTATTGATACTAGATTCAATGTTTTTTCGATATTTAGCTGCTAGCTCTCATCAGATGTATTTTCTATTGTTCATATCACGTAGAAAATCATTAATCTTGATGACAAAAGTAGATATCATAAGATCTTTTTGAAATTTCAAATCAATGTCGTTGTAGATAATTGATAACTGATTGAAGATGAAGTTTAGTTTCGTTAATTTGACAGCTCTTAATATGATCTGAGCATACTCGCAAGGTTCGCGATTTCGTTGTGCATCTTTCATGATGTATCTTTCTTTGATAATCGTGTTCAGAGCAATGCAAGATTGCTCGCGAAAGCGTTTAATCAGAGCGTGTATTTAATCATCAACATCATCTTCATATTTGATCAATCTTTTCTCGTCATTGATAAGCTCTTTAATATATTATTTCATCATGATGTCTCGAAGACAGATTCATAGATTTGTTCTCACTAAATTAGCATCTTTAATATGAAGAATATTCTTGACACATTTGATGAAGAAATGAACGTCTTGAAAGTATGTCTTCTTGTCTGAATGCTTCAGAGAATCATCAGTGTGCATGAACTTGTCATTGTACATAGAGTCAAAGAATTTCACTTCAGTAGAATTTCAGCGATTGCGATGATCATTTTCATCATCATCGTCTGCTGTTACGAAGCGTGTCGACATTGAATAGAATCTAGTCAATAGATTCTAAAGATTTCAATATTTGAACAAGAAACAGCGATGTTTTGAATCGAAATATGCTGAAACATTTCATCTATTCGAGCTTTAGCAAATCGACTACTTCGTTTCTTTGTTCGATCTACTATAGATACAGCTCGAAACTGTCTTCTTTCTTCTGTATTCTTAGTTTCCTAGTTAGAGCTACCTCTATTGATCAAACATTCTATTCAGCTACGCACTATCTCGCTGCAGTGTGATTAGATTCTAGGCACGATCTCAACATTATATTAAGAATTCGTTAATCACACGATATCAATATCATTACTCATTCAACATACTCATACAGACAGAACGAGTCTAAAGAAATTCATTTATCTGATGATCGACGCAATCAAAAGACTGAACAACACTAGAAAGTTTGATAGAATCAACGACGAGACTGTTTGAATCGCTAGACAACTTATCGCTCACTAAGTACGCAAAGTTCACTCGATCAAGAGAATCAACTCATTCTCATGAAACAGACGAGTGAAAATAAGCTGTTCAACTCATTTCTTTCTCTCTTCGTCTTGAACCAAGCTCGTGAATCAGGCGAGTCAAAACAATCTGTGCCGTCAGATCAAATTAGTGAGTCTGCTACTACAAATGACGTTCTCATAGTGAGTCTGCTACAATGACACTCTTCGTCAATGCAATGATCTACCTACTTTCATCGTCTTATCTATCAGTGAACCTGATTCTACGTTCACATGCAAATAGTGAGCCTGCTACAATGACAAGTCGAAAGTTGATCTCTTTAATGAGCAAGTCGACTAGTGAGTCTGCTTCAATGACACTCTTCGTCAATGCAATGACATATCTACTTTCATCGCTCTATCTATCAGTGAATCGATTTACCTCACGTTCACGTGCAACTAGTGAGTCTGCTTCAATGACAAGTCGATAGTCGATCTCTTCAATGAGCAAGTCGACTAGTGAGTCTGCTTCAATGATCACTCTATCTCACATAGTGAGTCTGCTACAATAGACATTTGACGAGTTGATTTGAATCAATAGAAAGGTTGATAGAAAGACAGGCATCAAGACTCTACGTCAGTGCTATGAACTACACTACAAGTCATAGAGACATGACTTTTAAAGAGAAGAAGATAATGTTACGAGTGTGTCGAGATTGAATAGAGTTTTCTAGTCAACAAGCTC
>JAABUR0100003377.1_pt1 | contig 22471 bp, 36 predicted proteins | sample 5560091 | NCBI WGS metagenome assembly JAABUR01 (sample SAMN10711879, study PRJNA513375) | rock metagenome | isolation source: Antarctica rocks | place: Antarctica: Victoria Land, University Valley sud
CGGGGAACATGGTCTTGATGCCGGGCGACGCGAAGCTCTCGGCCTTGGCGGCATCGTCGTGCCCGAAGGCATCGATCTGGGCCGAGATCATGTTTTCGATCTCGGGGTCGGCCCCCGCCTCGGCGGCCCGTGACGGCGCCACGATGGCGGGGGCGGCCAGCACCAGGGCAGGGGCGAGAATCTGCAGGAAGGCTCTCATGTGATCGGTCTCCGAACGTTCCCCTCTGCAACTAAGTCCCGGAGCCGCCAAGGCCAGGGGTGCGACGATGCCGAGACGTTTGGCGCGGAGCGCTCCTTGACCCTGGTGGGCCGAACCGGTAGGTCAGGCGCTCTCCCTCGCGGGAGCGCGTAGCTCAGTCGGTAGAGCATCTGACTTTTAATCAGAGGGTCCCGGGTTCGAGCCCCGGCGCGCTCACCATCATTTCCTATGGAATGCAACTAGTTAGCAAGCTCCGCCTCAGCGAGGCTTTAGTCGTTTCCGGGGTCCGGGTAACGCTGCGGGTAACGGCTGATCATGGTTAGCCGCCGGGTGGCGTGAGGGAAGGGCAGGCGGTCACGATCCTGTGAGAAGTCCGCCCGCGCCGCGCAGGCGGGTCGGGGTGTCGGGTCGGCTTCATCTGACGACGGGCTTGCTTCGCGCCAGCACCATCGCGTCGAGGGACTGCATCCGCTCGTGCACGATGCACGCGAGGAAGTAGAGCGCGCCCATCATGTCCTCGGCAAGCGGCCCGGCCTTCTCCGTCGCGTTCCTGATGACCGTGACAAGGCTGCTCAGTTCGAAGAGCAAGCCCTGGGCGCCGGGGCGGTCGAAGACGGGCTCAGCCATGGTCGCGACCTCAGCCCAGCCGGCACCCGACCGCGCTCAGCACCACGGCCGCTCGGGTGGATGGCTGCGGTGCGTCAGGCTAGCCGGCGAGTGGTCGGCCGGTGTACGGCTGCCGGAAGTGATAGTCGGCGCCCGGGTTGTTCATGTGGGTGCAACCCTCGATGCCCTGAGCCAGCCGGACGTCGTAGCCGGCCATCTCGTAGGACAGCATGCGGTGCTCGTAGTGCAGCCAAGCGTGATAGGACTGCCTCAGGTCGATGGTGACCGGCACCGCGGCTTGCGTGGGCTTGCCCAGGATGGCCACCGAGCCGCCGATGAGCGGCAGGGTGGCGAGGCCGCGGAGGAAGCCACGGCGATCAGCCATGACGCGCTCCGAACAGCGGCACCACGTTCGGCGACAAGATCGCCATTAGGCGCCGCACCTCGCGCTCGACCATCGCGTGTGGCGATATCACCGCGCACGACGCGAGCGGCCGGCTCCAACCCATGCTGTGCATGCCTGTCGAAATGTGGCGCGCCATTGGCCCTCCACCGTGGAGCGCCAATGGCGGGATGGCGTCGAGCATTCCTACGGTCTCGGCTGTGAGGGCCGGCGTGGGGACGGGGACGGCGCCGGTCCAGGTTCGTAATAAGCCCGGCTGGACGGCGGGCGCGGGTGTGCTATGGGCGTCGATAGCCATTGCGAAATCTCCAGTTTCGTGACGGTCAGGCCTGACTTGGTGTCTCACCACCTTGTCGGGCCGTCTATTTTCACGTACAGTCAATTCATGTTTTCGTCAAAATCCCGTACGGAAAAAAGATCGCGAGGCCGCCCTCGAGTCGACCCTACGTCGATACATTTGACGCTTGCGCCAAGCTATATCGAACCTCTCGACGCCTGGATCGCCGAGCAGCCCGACCCGAAGCCGTCCCGGCCGGAGGCCATCCGTCGCCTCTTAGAGATCGGCTTGCGCCAAGAGTTCGGTGGCGAGGACGGCACAGGCGCCCTTTCCGCCGAGGGCGCGTTCCTCCGCGGCAATTACCCGGCATGACCCGATACACCGGCCCTGCCATGACCCTCGGCAACATGCGCGAAAACGGCGTGCGGTCCATCCTGGCGAGCTGCTCGTGCGGCCACAAGGACAGCCTGAATGTTGATGCGTTGCCCGACTTCGTGGAGGTTCCGGCGGTCAGACGGCGGGTTCGATGTTCAGCCTGCGGAGCTCGGCCGGTAGACGTGCGGCCGGATTGGCGTGAGGCTCATCGGAAGCCGGATGCAAAGGCGTCGAGCACTGGCCTGAAAGGGCTGCTCACCAATATGGGCTTGCTGAAGGACCGCGACGACCCCGAGATGGCGAACTGACAATGCGGGGTATCGCCATCGCCCTATTGATCGCTGAACCCTCCTATTGCTCCGCAGCGTCTCCTCCAGTGCTATCCGAGCGCCTGCAGCAGGACGCGATGACGTGTGTCAACGAGGCTGTCCAGATTTGCCCCGAGGTATTCACGGCAGACGATCACGGCTTAGCCTGCATGACGGGGAAGCGTGCGGCGTTCAGCCCGCGGTGCCGTATTATATACGACCGGGTTGCGCGTGCTCTCGGTCGGTGATGACGTCCCGCAGTTCGACACCTGGATTGCCACACAGCCCGAGCCGCGCCCGAGCCGGCCGGAAGTGATCCGGCTGGCCTTGAAGGACTGGCTGACCGGTCTCGGCTACCTGCTGGCGGCTGGTGAAGCCGTGGGGATGGATTGATGGACAACAAGGAAACCTTGCGGGTGCTGCGGCACATGCGCAATATCCAGGTCCGCCTGCGCCGAGAGGCTGTCACGAAGCAGGACATGACCGGCCTGAAACAAGCGCAGTTTGATGTCAGCGTTATCGACGATGCGATAGCTGACGAAATTGAACTTCAGAAAGGGTGGGTGGCGGAGGAAGCCGCGCGCCTTGCTCGCCTGTCGCCGGCAAAACAACCGTCCAATCACGAGCCGTTCCCAAAGGATTCACTTGATCCTCGGTCACTTTGACCACCTCCGCCTTCTCAAACACCGCGACGATCCTCAGGGGCGAACTAGTCTAGGGCATCGCCGCGCTCGACGGCCTAGGCCTCGCGCAAGCTTGGTCAAACCTGTTCCCATTGCGTTCCGCGAGGGCCGGATCCTTCCGACCCTCACCCCAACTCCGCCAGCGGCTCGACGATCGTCGGATCGTCGTCCCCCCGATCAATGTAGGTTTCATACTTTTTCGGACAGAGCTTTAAGCGCTGCCGCTACCACATCCATTGCTTTTAAGCGGTCTTCCTGTGCTCTCAAAACTAATTCAATAAGATCTAAAGCACGTGCAATAGAGCGCGTGCTGCCCTCCGCCTTGGCTTCTTGCTTAATCGTCTCAATGGTGCTTCTGAGTGTTATCAGGTTCTCCTGACGCATGGCGGATAGAGCGGTTGGGTTGGACATGCTAGGTCTCAATGGTTGCGCAAGGGCTTCGGCTTCTCCGGCACTTGGAAGGTTCAGGAGCAAAACCGCCTCCTCGCATTCTGCTTCGGACTTCCAGAGGTTGTCAAATTCTGAAACCAGGGCCGGTTCAGCCAATCCTGCGACCTACACCAGAGTTTGCGACACGCCCGCCTCGTCTCAGCCGGGATACGAGCAGGAACTGGTCCGGTCTGCTGTTCTTGATAAGGGCCAAACCGCACCTCGCTGGCGATTGCGACGGCCCTCAGGTGCTCAGCCTGCGGAGCGCGGCCGGTAGACGTGCGGCCGGATTGGTGTGAGGCTCATCGGAAGCCGGATGCAAAGGCGTCGAGCACTGGCCTGAAAGGGCTGCTCACCAACATGGACCTTCTCAAGCACCGCGACGATCCAGAGGGAGCGAACTGACCATGGATTTGCAGAGGTTCGTCGCCGATCTACACGAGCATCGCGACTCGCTGGCCGACCAAATCGCGTTCCTGGAAGCTGGCAATCAGATTCACGTGCTTGGCGAGGAACCGGAAGTCTCGACGGCGAAGTTCCTCGCCAGCCTACGGAAACACATGGCCGACCTCGACCACCTCATTCCGGAGTGTGAGTCAATGCGAGGAGGACTTGCCCCTTGAATGGCTCCGTGCCGCGGCCATCCTGCCCCGAAGCCGTCCGCCGTGCGCTGGCCGAGCACCTGAGAGCGAAGGGGTATCTGAGAGGGGAAACGCTGTGACAGTTGCTGAAGCACTCAGGGCCGTAGCCGGCCACATCGAGGCTCATCCGAACGACATGGGCTGGTCCAGAAAGGAGTTCCCATCGCCGGAAAAAAGGTCTGTGAAGACGGCCGCACTTGCCGAGATTGCGCGAGATCTCCAAGCGCTCGCCAATGCCTCGACGATGAGGCGCGTCCGTCCCGACGAATATGACGCGCTCAAACACCGCTGGCAGGAACTCCGCTTCGCCATCCCTGACAAACTGGCGATGGCGGCGGCGGGGGCGATCACTGCATCGGAAACAGCTTGAGGCACGAAGCCGTCCGACTCGCCTTGAGGGATTGGGCCACCGGCCTCGGCCTACTGAAGCACCGCGACGATCCTGAGGGGGCGAACTGATGGAACATACGGTGAAGGTCTGGGACCAGCCGCACGCCGTCAGCGTCCGCCAGAGATCGAAATCCGTTTGGATCGCTGTGGGCGCCTACAAGGGCGAGTCTATCGAGACAAAGGGCGCGACCGAATCGTCGGCGTTGGCACGATGGCGAGAAGCGGCCCGCTACAAGGGCAACTGATTGCGGCCAACCTTGAAGGTCTGGTCTTCAAGGAATGGCTAGTCGGCATAGGACTGCCGAGCAACGTGGAGCGTGAGGTAGGGGCCGCGACCCTGGCGACTGCAAGCGCCAAGGCCGCGGAGCGGGGCGGGCGCCGCCTCACTGGCGGCAATCGATCATGGTCGCTGGTAGGGTGCAACGCCATCCGGTGTCGCGGGTCGGGAGGGTGCTGGCAGCGGGCGGCCTAGAGCCCGAGCCCAATTTGATTGCCCGTGGCCTTCTCCCGCGTGGCGCGCTTGTAACTCACCGTATGGCCGAACGGGATCTCTGCCTTGTGCCCGGCTAGCAGCCGCTCGATCGTCATGATTTGAATGCGAGGCACGCGAGCGAATCCCGTGTCATAGAGGCCCGCCGAGGCCGCTTCCCTTTCCATGGGAGCCGTTGGTGGGGTGAGGGTGACGAAGACGCCCATAGGCTCTTGGAGCCGCTCTATGGTACCCCTGAGATCGCGGATTTGAGCGACGCCGACGTTGCCTCCGCCCTTCACCGAGACGATAGCAGCCTTCGTTTCCTTCCCGTCCGGTTTGAAGTAGATCAGGCCGTCGATGCCACCGTCCGCGCCCTTCTTGCCGTCGCGGTAGGGTTGCGCGTCAACGAGGTTCACGGCCCAAAGCTGAAACAGATGCTTGTCGCGGCTCGCCAATGCACGCGCCCCGTCCATGTCGCGCGGAATGCCTTTCACGTCGAACTGAATGCCCTTGAACGCTTCTTCCAAGCGGCGAGAGATCAGGTTGACGGCGAGCGGTGTTATGTCGATGCCGAGCCACTGGCGTTCAAGCTTTTGTGCCGCATGAACCGTGGTGCCACAACCGCAGAACGGGTCGAGGACCACCTCACCGCGGTTGGATGATGTCATCAGGATGCGCTCTAGGAGGGCCACGGGCTTTTGCGTTGGGTATCCGAGGCGTTCCTGAGAACTTGCATGAAGGGGCGGGAGATCATCCCAGATGTCCGTTAGCGGAACACCGAGGCTCTCGTCGAGGTAGATCTTCTTGCGAAGCCGAGCATCTTTCTTAGCTGGAAAGAAAAGCCTATTTTGGCTATCAAGTTCTTTCATGACTTCAAGCGAAACAGCCCATCCATTAGGGTGAGGCCGATAAACACGCCCATTGCTCGCTTGGTAATCATATGTCAAATTAGGTCGGACGCCTGGATTTCGCAAATCCGATCGCCTGAATAATCGTCCATTTGGATCCTTATGCACAAAGTGTTCAACTATATACTCCTTACTGTATCCGACATACATCTGATTCCACGTAAACCTTTTGCCCTTTGCATAAAATAGGATCACGTCATGTATCGCACCGAAACTCTGCGTTGCATTGGCATGTGCACTGGTTCTCTTCCATATAACTTCACTTTGAAATCGCTCTGCCCCGAAGATCGCATCAAGTAGGAGCTTCAGATAGTGGCTTGCGACCGGATCGCAATGCAAATAGAGCGACCCGCCAATCCTTAACGTGCGATGCAATTCGATTAATCGTACTGCCATCATGGCGAGATAGGCCATCATATCATTTTCGTTTAGAAACTGACGCATGGCTCGGAGAACATCCGCAACGTCGCTTCGGCCAGACCGCATCACCTCGTCAAAGGCCAACTCGGAGGCATCCGACCAATGCCAAGTGTCCTCGAAAGCCGTAATCTGGGATTGGCTGCCCTTGCCGTCCGGCGCCTTGAACAGCACGTTGTAGGACGCGGAGGAGTTGAACGGCGGGTCGAGATAGATCAGATCAACCGACTCGTTTCGAACATGCTCCCGAAGCACGTCCAGGTTGTCCCCGAAGTAGAGCGTTCCCGACATGCCCTGCTCTCGTTCCTGACCCGTTGTGCGGAACGCACACCATTTCGGTGAGAACGAAACAGGGGGGTAAATTGATTCGGGTTGGCTGTGCTTTGTTCCCCACAGTGGGAACCACCGGCTCGTCAGAGAGCGCGCCACACCCTCACGTCCCTTCGGATCCCCTCGCTCCCGAGCCCGCCCCGCTTCCATTGCAGGGTGAGGGCCTGGACGATCCGATAGGCCAGCGCCTTCCTGAGCACCGGGTCGGCCGCGTCCATGCCTTTGGCTTCCGCGACGCGCCTTGCCAGCTCACGGGTGTCCTGCGGTCCATGGGAGGCCAATGCGGCCTTGCACAGCTTCACCATCTCGCCATGCCTGAACAGGCGGCTCGTGTCGGAATAAGCCCGGACCTCGCCGGGATCGTCGCTCGCGAACAAGGCCAGCGTGGCGTTGACGTGAGCCAAGTCGCGCCGGGCTTGATCGAGCTTGCCCTGATAGGCCAGGATCACGGCTTCGATCGTGTCGCGCTTGGATCCGTGGTGAGGACTTGCGGGTCGGTCATGCCGCCAGTATGACAAACCCGAGCCATTTCAGGGAGATGGGTTTAGGTGAGCTTGCTACCTAATACCGCTCTATCCGTCCTTCAATCGACGTTCCAACACCAAGGCAATCCGCTTGATGGCGTAGCGGGCTACCGCTTCGTGCTTGTGGTCGCCGCCCGGAGCAGCCGCTACGCAATGCCGAGCATGCTCGATGGTGTCGCCGATTTCGGTGCCGAGAGGATACGGCAACGTGTTCAGGAGCGACAATGCTGCCTCGACGTCGAGCCGTTCGGCGTTGACGAGTCGGTTCAGACCTAAGATGGCCTGCTAGCAGCGCAACCTTGTCGTTGATGGCAGCCTCCCGGCGCAAACCGCGCGTCCGATAAGCGGGAGGCTGTGAACGCGTCATGTACGGCGCCGACCCGATCTACAACGGATGCGACTTTCTGTTGCGCCCTTGGATCGGCGTGTCAGGCGCGACACGCATGGAGTCCTCGATCACGGCGCCTTGTGCAGCGGGTCGAGCAACGCGTACCCGGTTGCCCGTGATCAAGGCTGGGCGTCAAGCGCGCCTCCGGGTAGCAATCGGCTAGACTAGCCCTCCTTCACAAAGGCCTAACTAGAACGGCGTAAGATGCTTTTGGTCAGGACATGGTGGGTTCGATGTTCGCCAGCATCGCCGCTTGGTTCAAAACCGTCTTAGCCGTTTTCGGGATGGGCGAAGACCCTCTCGACAAAGAGGTCGAGGATGCACGCGCTGCATTCAAGGCAGCCATGGATAAGGACAAAGTGTCTGACGCCACCGGCCCCGAATAGAGGTGAGCCTTGGCCCGAGTGTGCCGCGCGCTCGCGATGGCCGTCCAGGGCCGTCCTCGCCGCAACTTGCAACCCGATCTCGTGCGGCTGCATCAGCGCGCCGGTTCCCACATCTCCGATCGCGCCGGTACGCTTCCCGAGATCGGCACCTCCCACCTGGTGCCACGGAGCGGCGGCATGGCCAAATTCCCCGAGGGCGGCGCCGGTGTGGGCTTTCCGACATCCAGCGAACCCGTGGCGCTCGCCGGATCGATTGGGGTCGGCGGTTTCGCCATAGCCTTGCGACTCGGCGAACGCTGGCTTTCGACTGGCGCCATGGTGCCCCGGAGCAGCGGCATGGCGACCACTACGCGATGCCTTGGACGGATATGGGCGAAGTGCGGTCGAGGCACGGGCAGCGGAACGCTGGGTCCTGGCGCCACGTCGTGTAGCTTGGCCGTATCCGGCACGAGCGCACAGGCTGACAAGCCGAGGACGAGCAGGCTGCATGTGGACAAGACGGAAGCGCCTTGGGCTCGCATGCTCGACTTTCAACATCGATCGACTCACGGCTGACCGACTCCCGAATCGGAGCACGTTACCATCGGTTGCGGTGTCGGCAGACAACGGAGCCGCTCGAATGTTCCTATATTCCTCACCCCGTGGCGCGGCAGCGACCCGATCCCGCGCGCCAGGCCAGCCGTCGTTCCTTGCCATGATCGGACCTCAGAAGGTCACCGTCGACCTCAGCGGATGCGCCATGAAAGGCGCTGCGATGGTGCGGAGCGTACCCATGGCCTATTCCAGCAGGACCAGGGCCACCGCAGCCGCGATAAATCGTCGAGCCTCGCCCGCGTAGGACGTCCAGGCCGGGGCCATCACCTTGCGGGCCCACGACGTGCCACTGCCGATATCGACGCTCTCCGCCCCCACGTTGATGATCGCTTCGGGGTCGTGCCCGTCGGCCGCGTAGAAGGCCCGCGTCACGCGCGTGGCGCGGGCCTCATCGGCCATGGCTACAGGTCCAGTTCAGAGTGCGAGCCGAGTCGTACGAGCCGCAACGTGTCGGCATTCGGGAGCTGGTAGATCAGCACGAGGTCGGGTTTGACGTGGCAGTCACGATGATGCCTCCAATCCCCCGACAGGGCGTGATCCCTGTAGCTTGCGGCCAGAGGGCGATCGGCGACGAGTTCGGTCAGCACCACCGCAAGATCGGCGTCGAGCGTAGCGCGATGCTGCCCCTTGGCCTCCCGCTTGAAGTCTTTCTTGAACTGCCCCGTTCGCTCAATCGTCCGCATGGAGATCGGCCATCAAGTCCGCCACAGTGGCGAACCTCGGCAGTCCTCCGGCTTCAGCCTCCCTCATGGCGGCTATGGTCGTCTCGTTCGGCATCCAGGCTATCGACGGCGCCTCTGCCTGCTGGCGCGCGATGACGTCATCTCGCACCTCCAAGAGAAACGCCACGAGCCCGTGACCCGCTTCGTACTGCTGACGCTGACGGGCCAATGTGCGCTCGCGAAGCTGCCGCAGCCGCGGGCTCATGTGCAGGGTTGAGCGACGCTCCAGACGCGCCGTGATCCGCTTTTGCCGGCGAAGGTGGTGCTCAAACGGACCGATAATCTCGTCGAACATCGCCGGCGTGAAAGCGCCAGGGTCGGCCTCAACGGCGAGACGGGTTTTGCGACGCAGGTTCGCTTCACCGACCAGCCACTCCGCAAAAGCCCGGCCCTGGTCGGCCACGATGGCCTCGTAGGCCGAGAGGAAGGGCTCGGCGTCAGCCATGATGGCAGGCTGCGCCAAGGCGGGCGGGCTGGCAAAATGCTGGACCAGGGCTAGCAGGGCGGGATCAGGCATGGCGCGATCCTCCCTCGGTTGGCGCGCGTGAGCTGTGGTAATGATGTAGCGCATGGATGGCTGAGACGCCACCAAGCCCCATACCGGATGTTAGCGCGCAGATTTGAGTTAGAGCTACGCACCTCGTACCACGGCGTCCTCACCCCACCATCGCCACCGGCTCCACGATCGTCGGATCGTCATCGCCTTCGCCCGTCTTGTTCACCCGGGTCGAGACGATCCATTCCCGCAACGTGCTTTCGGACGCCGGCTGCAGGGCTTCCCCGTCAAGGGAGCCGTCCAGCCATCCGGTAATAGCGTCCTCGCCTAGCAGCACCGGCATGCGATCATGGTACGGTGCCATCCACTCTGACGCGCCCGACACAATGATTGTGCATGACAGCACCTCTTCGCCGGCCGGGTCGCGCCACCGGTCCCACAAGCCCGCGAAGGCCAGGATGGGCGATCCGTCCGCAGCCGAGAACAGGTGGGGGACCTTCTCCCCCTTGCTGCCCGTCCATTCATAGAAGCCGGACGCCGGGATGATGCAGCGGCGGCGCTTGAAGGCGTCGCGGAACATCGGCTTCGTGGCGATCCCTTCGGCCCTGGCGTTGAAGGTCGCGGGAACGCTTTTCAGCGCCTTCTGCCACCACATTGGCACGAGGCCCCATCGCATCGAGACAAGCTCGCGCCGGCCTTCGCGATCGAGCCGCACGACGTCCACCGTCGTGGTGGGGGCGATGTTGTACCGGGGCCGCAGGTTCAGCGGCGTGCCGAACACGTTCAGGAAGGTATGAACCTCGTTCCACGTATAGCGCTGAGTGAACCGTCCGCACATGGGTGCGATCCTACCCGACGCTCGCGTCTGCATCACCCCCCGCAGGGACATTCCAATGTGGCGGGACCAGGGATGTGCTGCCACACGGCGCAGCAGGTTGTTCCGTCAGGCAGGTCTAGGATCTCAATCAGCACAGGATTGCGGTGGGTGGCGTCCGCCCGAAAGATCTTGCGCGCGTTGTTCCGGTCGAAAGGCATGCCTCGTGCTCGCGACGCGATCTCGGCCATCTCATCAAAGCAACCCTGTGCCTCTTGGGCGAGCGCTCGAAGCCGATCGGAATCAACGACCGAAAGTTCCACCCGCACTGGTTCCACCGTCGCCATGTTCAAGCCCTCCCAAGGCCTAGGGATCATGACCGAGCGGGCAGTTGGAATCCAGGCGAATTTGAACAGAACTTCATCAAGCCGCTTCCGCAAGCGCAGCGGTAGAGGTCCGTCGCATCCCTCAGACTCGCACCGTCTCAAGCCCAAGCGAATCAATCGTCGGACTTTATCCACTAGGCGGGTTCCTCAGTCCTCCCGTGGCGGCAGGATCATGTTCCGACTTCCCTCCGGCGGGACGGAGCCGCCGATCGAAAAATGGTCCCGATGTCCCGTCATGAAGGTCGCCAAGGCGTCGATCGCCGTCGTGACCATGGACAGGGCATCATAGGCGGCGCCGAACGGCCGCACCTCCGTATGGGCGTCGATCACCCGTTTGCGACAATCGCCGAGCACCTTCAACAGCTCCGACGAATGCGGGATCACGTCGCCTCGACCGCGTGAACGCTGAACCATGCCGGACCTCCCGTCGACTCTTCTCGTTCCTGTTCTGTTCGCGAAAGCGGGTTCGTCAAGGGGCAGCTTACGACCTAGTTCCCTCGCATACTCTCGATGAACCTGCTCATGGCAGTGAAGGTGAAGGTCGGGCCGGGCATCCTCGCCTAGAGGCGCTTACCAAGCAGCGCCGCCGCGGCCCGTCTTCCCTCTTCGTATTCCGCGGTCAAGCTGTCGTGGTCCGGCGCCGGGGACGATGCTAGCCCGGCCACGTGGCTGCCGTTCGACAAGGCGGAAGCGACGCCCAGGGCGACGCGCCGGTCGGCTTCCGGGTCTGGAAGTAGACCACGGGCGGCCCTCGTCGTGGCCGCAGCCATGTAAGCCGCGGCCAGGGGCGACCCGTCGCGAGACGAAGCGCGCATCAGGGCGACGGCCGCATCAATCGAAAGCGAGGTTTCGTTGGCGAGATGCTGCGCGAGCTGCGCGCGGCCGATCGCCTCCGGGTGCCCGAGGATAGCCGCGATGCGGGCCGGGTCGGGTGCCGCCGCCACCGGGGCGGGGGCGGGGCGGGGCGGGGCGGCTGGGGCGGGCGGAGAGGGTGCCGAGGCCGGCGACGGCGCGGCGGCTGGCGTCATCGTCGGTCCAGTGCCAGCAGCGACTTTCGATACAGAACGGGGCCTACGGGGCGCGCCGCGTAAGGCCGGCGTGGCGTAGAGGAAACGATCGAAGGGCATGGCATTCCCATGTGCGAAGGTGTCAGCGATCCGCGGGGGCGGGCTCGCCGGACATGGCGCGTCGGCGTCGTTCCCGCTCGGCCCGCTCCTTGGCATCCCGCGCCGCCCACCATTCCGAATCGTTGCGCGCCACCCGCGGCATCGGCAAGTCGAAGATCTTCGGATTCGTAGGCCGCTCAGGCAGCGCGGCGGCCTTCAAGGTGGTCGACACCAACGCGGCCGCCCCCCCGCCGAAAGCGGCCGCGGTGCTCGCAACGTTGACGCGATCCTGCTGCGCCATTGCGGCGGCCTTCGCGCGCTCGTCAACGCCGGCCTCGGCCGCTTCGGCGGCGGCGAGCGCGGGCTGGAGCAGGGCGAGATGCGCGTCGGCGCGGTCGACCGCGCGGGTTAGGCGGGCGATCTCGTCGTCGAATTCGACCATATCCTCATCGGTCACGGCGACGAGGGCGTTGGGGCGTTCGTCCAGCATGACGGCGCGAGCGCCCTCGGCGTCGGCGCGCAGGCGTCGGTGGTGCGCAATGCGGCGCCGGAGGTCTGTGGAACTGTCGTGATGATCGGGCATGGTGGGCTCCGGGATCGTGGGGGCAAGCTATCCCTTACTGCGCGTCCACGGAGCCCTCGGAAACGAAAGAAACGAAAACGCGGGCCGGGGTCCGGCCATGAAATTAAACTCAGATTTGAGATCACTCGGAAACGCGCGTTTCAGGCGTTCCTGTGGACCCGCCCCCTGCCTGAGCCTCGGGAAGGACCCTAAACCCCGCGAGAAAGGGCCGCTCCGCTTGCCGCGGCGAGCCGTGGCAGGGCCGGGTAGGGAGAGCCGCGAGAAGGAAGGTCTGGAAGGCATCTCGTCTCCTCGCGGCCTGCCTCTACCTCACCCCCCACCCCCGGGGAAACGAGAAACATAGAAACACTCCCCCGTAGGGGGTGTTTCTTCATGTTTCTTGTTTCTCGGGTGGGGGGCTGTAGAAACACCAGAACGTGTTTCTGGATGTTTCGGCGTGTTTCCAGGCCGGTCAGCGCACCCAGACAAGGTCACCCCACTGGCCGAGGTATCCGTCGCCGGAGAGGGTTCGAATGTGCCGGTCGAGGGTCGACTTTTTCGATTTCGGCGCCAGGTCACGGAGGAAGCCGAGTTTGTCCGCGTACAGTGTAAGCTGGTGGCGGGACACGCATTTCACCCGGGCCGGCACGTTGTCGCAGGCGGGTGGAATCTCGCCCATGTCGTCGATCGCGCGACGCACCGCTTTGACGAATTCCGCTCGTTGGCCCTTGAGCGGTTTACGCTTGTCCGCCGATGTTTCCACCTGTTTCCGGGCGACGAAAATGTCGACGATGCAGGTCGTCACCGGGTCGCCGTCCTCGTCCCGTCCGACCTCAACGGAAACAAGGTCGAAACCGACGGCGAGGTCGTCTGCCCCGTCCTTCATCTTGACGACCTTCACCAGCCGGCCGGCGTCCCCGGCAGACACCTCCCACTCTGCATCGGCGGCCCCGTGAAGGGCTGACGATCCGCGCATCCCGCGTTCCACAGACTTGCCCGCGTGGTGGACCACGATCACCACGACTTCCAGTTCGCGAGCGATCGCGTCGGCGTTCGCGATGAAGAAGCCCACGTCGCGAGCGCTGTTCTCGTCCGCACCCGGAATGGACCGCGCGAGCGTGTCGAGCACCACCACGGCCGGTTGCCAGCCCAGCGCCTGGGACTGCTCCCTGATGGACCTCACAAGGTCGGGGACGTCGCCCTGAGCGATCCCGAGGTTCGGAGCCGTCGTGACCAGCGCGAAGGGCGCGGCGGGGTCGATCCGGTGTTCCCATCGAGCCGCAGCCACGCGTTTCCGAAAGCCGGCGCCGCCCTCCGACGCGATGTAGACCACGCCGCCGGCCTTCCCCTTGCATCCGGCCCACGATCGCCCGGCAGCGACATGAAGGGCGGCGTCGAGCGTGACGAAGCTCTTGCCGCAGCCCGGGGGGCCGTACACCACGGCGAGGCCGTGAGACGGTAGCAGACCCTTGATCAACCACGAGCCGGTCAAAATAGGCGCGATGTCGGCTAGCGGTTCTAAAGCAAACCGCGGTGCTTGGCGGTCAGATCCTCTCGCTGCGCGAGAGACCTCATCTGAGGGCGGATCGCTCGCGGCCGGCGTCCAGTGCCGCGATGTGAAGGGCTGGTCGTCGGTCATGCCGCTCTTCGCGACATGAGGGCGTCGTTCAGATCCGACCCCGTCATGGGCTCGATTACGATCACCTCGCGTCCGGCCGCGTGCCATCGCGAGGCGCAAGCGTCGACGGCTCTCGCGCTGGCTGGGTCGCGTTCTCCTAAAAGCGTGAGGGCTTCGATGCCGGGCAGTACCGGCAGGATCGCCATGGCGCCGGCCGACGTCAGGGCCCATGCGGGCCTGATGCCGAGCTGGCGCGCAGCAAGGCACGTCTCGACCCCCTCGCCGACCGCGAGGCCCATCGTCGCCATGTCGTCCGGGTCGAGCTTTACGGCGCTGCCGCGTGCTGGCCCCAGCATCCTCCGGTCAACCTTTTGGCCGTCGTCGGTCAGGCGCGTCCGGTGCACGGCGGTGATCCGATCGCCGACCACGCTCCGCATGGCTGCGACCATCGCCGGAACGAAGATGGTCCTGCCCGACGCCTTGTCTCCCCAAGGGCACCTTGGATGGAAGCGGAGCACCTCGACGCCGCGCTCGGGCAACACGAGCCCCCTGCTCGCGAGGTACCGGTCGACCAACGTCCCAACCGGATCGTGGCCCTCCCGCCAAATCTCGACGGCCCGGGCGGTGCGAGCCTCGTCGGACGACGGTCTGGCACCTGGGACGTCGAAGATTCGCGTCGGCCGGGCCTCGCGACGGCCGCCGGTCCGCCAAGCGCCGATATCCATGCCGAGCTTCTGCGCGACATAGTCCCGGCAGGTGTCGAACGGATCACCGGAGTGCGAGAACGTGACGAACCCGGTTGGGCTCACGTGGGAGAGCCGGACGGACAGACTTCGATCGCGCCGGCTGTGGTTCGGTCCGGGCGCGAGGACTTGGCGGCCCTGGACTTCGCCGCCGAGCGCGCGGGCGATGGCGCGGATATCGAGGGCGGTCACGAAGGCCACCTTCGTTCGCGATGCAGGATCTTTTCCAGAATTTCGAGCTGCTTGTCGGATAGGGACGGGCGTTCGCTTTCGAGGGTGCGGAGGATGGCTTCCGTGAACTCGGTTTCCCACGCGGTAAGCACGGATCTGGCGTCCCTGAGCAGGAGACGGAGCGCGACGATGAGCGTTTGACGCCGGGCGGGCGACAGGGCAGCGCCTCGTGAAGCGCCGGCACGCGCTGGACGTCGCGGCTTCGGCTTCGGCGCCTGCGAGCGCTGGGCGGCAGGCTCCAAGGGCCGCTCGATGGCGCTCGCCAGCTCATGGAAGGTGAGCCCGGCCCCCTTCAGTACACGACCGATCCCGCCGACTGCCGCCAGTCTCTCGCCATCCACAGAGCTCGACAGCAGGCGGAGGAGTGGCGCGATCTTGGCCCGGACCGCGTGCGGGAGGACGGCGCTCATGCCGGCCCTGCGATGAAGCGAAGTAGACCGGCCCTATCGAATTGCCACCGTCCGCCCCGCTTCGTTGCGAAGCCATGCTGCCTCCCTGTACGGCGGGCCGTGGGCAGGCTGACCCCAAGTAGTGCCGCAGCACGCTGGGGCGCGACAGTATCGCCTCGGCCCATCACGGCGATGGTAGCCGCAAGCTCGGCCAGCCGGGCTTGATTGGCCGAAAGATCGGAGTGCGTCGCGCCGAGCCGGGCCGCGATGATCAGCTCCGCCTGGGCCAGGTCGATGAAGACCTTGGCGCGCTCGATAGAGGCTTGAGCATAGGGGCCGCGAGGTCTATTTGTAGGGTCGTCGAACCGGGTGGTGCTGGTCGGCCCAAGAGTGGTCTGAAGATGGCCGGCCCGTGCCCCGCGGGCCGGCCGTTTGCTTTTTTGCTCTGTCATGGAAAGCCCCGTAGGTCGAATCGGGAAGGTGCTTGCGTTGGCGTCGGCGACCTGGTGATCAGTATGCTGCGGAACGCCGGGTCATTGACCCGGCACGACGTCTTTACTGCGGTCTCAATCAGGCAGCGACAGTACTCCTTTATGCCTGGGTGGCTTCCCACGCTTCGCGCTTGGATATGTCGATGTACACGTGGCCGTTGATGATGATTCCCGGAGGAAACCCAAGCGCCTTGTCTTTAAGCCACTTGCCGAGGGTTTTGCGAGAGACGCCGAAATGCTTAGCGGTCTCCGTGGCTGGTTCATATCGCGCAGCTTTTGTGGGTCTGTTCCTGGCCGGCATTTCCGTCCTCCTGACGTCGATGTGGACAAAATACGGAGAAGGGCGGCAAAGTCTATAATCCGCTAAATATCCCGCTTACAAATCTTGCAGTACATTTGGGATATATACGAGCTGTCTATTTGGGAGATTTTCGGGCGACGCGCGTTCGGAGGTTGTCGCCGGGGCGTCGAATGTCGGGATACAGGTGCTTAATGCCGTCTATGTCATCGCGGCTGAGCAGCGTCTCGCGTTCCCAGATGTACGCCCGCAATTCGGGCAGCGTCTTCCCGCCCGGGGCGCTCGCCATCAGGGCCTCCGCTCTCTTGATGGCGGAGGCCTTGGCGGCCCTTTGCTCTGCGCGGCCCGTCGGAACCGCTGCGACATCGGGCGCTTCTCCGATGCCCGCGGGAGGACGTTCGGCCGCCACCGGCCCCTCCTGGCGCGAGGAGGAGCCGTCCGTGAGGCCCAGGCCGGGAGGTGCTGGCGAGGGTGCGAGGCCCGGCGGGGAGGCATCGGCGGGTGCGCCGGCTTCGGTCGCGGCGGCGGGCCATAGCCGCATGACATCGCCCGGCCTCAGTCTGACCTCATGCCACAGCGCGGGCGCGAGGTTGCGCAGGCCTCGATCAAGAGCGACGCTGCCTTCGGCGAACCCAATGGCGAGGTCCTGCCAATCCAGAGAAGGGACGGCGTCGCGTTGAGCGAACGGGCCGTACCGCTTGCCGCGAGCCTCGATTTGGCCTCGGCACAGCGCCGCTTCGAGCTGGAACCTCGCCATCGCGAGATCCATGGTCCATCGATCCTCGGCGGGCTCATTTGCGACCACCTCCTGCCAGTGCTGCGATCGAAGCGCGACGGCCGATATCAGGTCGAGATGCCGGGCGGCAATCCACGCGACGGCAAGCGTGAGCGACCACGCAAGAGTCGGCACACCACCCGGCAGCGTCTTGGCGTAGGGCAGCACGTCTGCCGCCTCCCATTCAGAGTCGGCCTGGCGCGCCGTGATCTCGCCCGCGCGGAAGCGCATCATCGGCCCGTTGATCGCGGCGGCCCGGGCAGCCTCCTCGTCAGGCTGGTCGGTCATCCCGACGCACTTACTAGCGCGACGACGTTTGTCGCTGACCTGTGGATAACCTCGTCGACGAAGTCGCCGTAGCCGTCCACGGCACGCCGCATCTCGGGCTCGAAACTGTGCCGTTGGTAAACTCCCGCGATGCCGCCGAAGGACGGCCCGGACCTGTGGTTCAACAGCCTTTCGATCGTTGGCAGCACCGTGCCGAGCCGGGCGAGGTTGCTGGCGAAGGTCCGGCGAAAATCATGGATCGTCCATGCAGTCGGGGCCTCGTGTAGGGCCTCCGCCATGAGCCTATCGAGCCGTGACTTGGCTTTGGAGAAGCCCGACACGGGCGTCTGGCCGGTGACGGTGAAGACGAAGCCCGGCGCGCCCTCGACCTCGATGCGAGGGATGGACCGAAGGATCGCGATGGCCTGCGGCGCGAGCGGCACGGCATGCGCCGTTTTGTTTTTTGCGCGCTCCCGCGGCAGCGACCAGAGTCCGGCTTCGAGGTCGACCTCGGACCACCTCATCGAACCGACCTCGTCCCTGCGCTGCCCCGAAAGGATGAGCAATCGGACAAGCGGACCGAATGGCCATCCGAGATTGTCGCAGGCCATCCAGGCAGCCCGAAGCTCGACGTCGTTCAAGATCCTGTCGCGGCTTCGCTCGGCGCCGGGCGACCTGATCTTATCGCACGGGCTCGACGCGATGATCCCGCGCTCTACGCTCCAATTGAAAAGCTTCCGCACCGCGGACAGGACCCGATTCGCCATAATGGGAGCGCCGCGGTCCACCACCCGGTCCAGCAGCTCGTGGACCTCGGCTCGCTTGATCGAGTCGAGCGGGCGATTACCCCAGAACGGGAGCACCTCCTTGTCGAACACACGCCGCGTCTCCTGCCACGACTTTTGCCGGGGCTTCGCGTGTCGCTCGATAAACAAGTCCACGACGGCCGCTACGCGGTCCCGCTCGAACTTGGCTTCGGTCTCGACCTTGGCGACCCGTGCGGCTCCCGCGGGATCGACGCCCTTCGCCAGCTCAATTAAGGCGGACCGCGCCCGCTCCCGCGCGGCCGCGACGGAGAGGGCCGGGAACGCGCCCAGGGTCATCTTGGCGGGCTTGCCGCCCATCCGGTAGCGCAGCGCCCAGCCCTTCTTCCCGGACGGCTGGACAACCATGTAAAGCCCCGGAAGGAGGCCGTCCGGCACCTCGCGCCTTGCCTCGCCGGGCTTCAGCGCCTCGATACCTTTCGTCGTCAGACCCGCCATGTCGACCTTCCCCCGTCACCCGCCGGGCGGCAAGGCTGTTACCCCGAGGCCGCCGGGGTAACGGAAACGGCCACGCTAGCCTTGTTACCCCGATACGGGAAATAGCGGGAAATTGGTGAACTTTCCAGGGGCAAACGGGCCTCTCGTGAGTTAAAAAGGTCCGGCACTTTCCAGCCTCTTCCGACCCCTGCCCTTAACTTTTAATCAGAGGGTCCCGGGTTCGAGCCCCGGCGCGCTCACCAGAAAATCCAGCGATAGCGAGAGTTTAGCAGGCTCCTCCGCCCCGGTGGAGTTTGCCGTTTTGGGTTTTGGCGGTCGAATATTTCCGTGATAGCGCGGTTGCTGTGGACCGAGAGATGGGCTCACCAGCCTTGGACCCGCTAAAGACCATCATGGCCCCGAACGGGGGTAAACTGATCGGAGGCGGTTCATGGGGGTGATCGGCGGCCTTTTGCGACGATTGTCGCCAGCCAGAGCCGCACCGGGCTATCCGGCATTGCCCCAGCCGCAGAACCGATATGTCCTGGTCACGTCCGACATGACGCACTTCGACCTGCTGGATGGCGAGGAAGAGTGCGGAGGTGTCGAGTTGCGCGACAACAGCGAAGGCGATCCGACGCCTTGGGCGGTCCATGTCTACGGCATCGATCTGGCCTTCCCCAATCTCGGCAAGGCTCGAGCTTGGCTCGGCAAACCGGAAATCAGATTGGAGTAGCTCAGGACGTTCCGAGCCGGCCGGAGGCAATCCGACTCGCTCTGGAGGACGACAGCCTGTCGACAGGAACCCCGCTCAGGGTCCCACGGTAATAACCGCTTCGCTTCGTCAGCCCTTCCCTGGTCGAACGCCGCGGGTTCCGAAGCGGTTATTTCCGTGGGTGCCCTCACTCGCCGATCTTCCCGGACACGTCCCGCTTGTGGGCCAGCAGTGCCATGAGGCGGCGGTCGCGCCAGGCCTGGCGCGCGGCAAGGCCGTGGCGGGGGAGGCGGCTGGCCCGGTCCGCCTCGACGTCGTCCATGACGGGTCCCGACCAGTCCACCCGCCGCTGCATCGACGGGAAGATCCGCTCGTACATGCCCTGGTAACGCGCCGCGTAATCGCGGACACCGCCCGGGGCGTTGAGGTCGACCGTCTCGAACGGTCCCATGAAGCTCCAGCGCAGCGCCAGGCCGTCGCGGATGCCGATATCGACGTCCTCGGCGGAGGCGACGCCGTCGGCGACGAGGCGGAAGCACTCCTCCATGAGGGCGCCCTGGATGCGGTTCATGATGAAGCCGTCGATCTCGCGCTTCATCACGAGCGGGGTCTGGCCGCAGCCGCGCATGAACGCCGCCGCGCGGGCCACCACGTCGGGCGAGGTCCAGGGCGACGGCACCACCTCCACGGCGGGGATGAGGTAGGGCGGGTTGATGGGGTGGCAGACGAGGCAGCGCGCGCGGCCCGCGACCTCCGCCTGGAAGGCCGAGGGCAGCAGCGCCGAGGTGGAACTGGCGATGACGGCCGCCGGCGGGGCGAGCCTGTCGAGGTCGAGGAAGACGCGGGCCTTGACCTCGACCCGCTCGGGCGTGTTCTCCTGGACATGGCCGGCCCCGGCCAGCGCCTCTTCGAGGTCGTGCGTCGGCGCGATCCGGGCCCGGACATCGGCCGGTTCGGCCCCGCCGAGAAGGCCGTTGGCCGCGAGGTCTGGCAGCACGCCGTCGATGAACGCCAGCGCGGCCGGCAGGGCGGCGGGGTCCGCGTCCCACAGGCGGACGGCGTGGCCGGCGCGCGCGAAACTGATGGCCCAGGCGCGGCCCACCAGCCCCGCCCCGATGATCGCCGTCCTCATGGCCGAACCTCTCCGTCGGGGTCGCTGCCCCACCCTGACGAAGCTAACCGATTCGCGGCCGCGGCGCGCGGTATCGCGTGCGGCATCACGATTCGAGAGGTCCCGGGCGATAGTCGGCATCGGGTTCGTCGCCGATCAGTTTCAGCAGGTCCTCGCCGAGGCGGGTGAAGCGGTGCGCGCGCCGCGTCAGCACATATCCGGCCCGCGGGGCCGCGACCGTCGCGGCTCCCCCCTCCTGGCCGGGCCGCTCCAGGATGGTGGCCAGCGGCGCCCCTCGTTCGACGCGGTCACCCGGCGCCACGTGGAACCAGATCGGCCCTGCCACCGGGGCGTGGACCATGGTGACCTGCCGGATCGGTGCCGCCAGCCCGGCGAAGCGCGTCGGGCGCTCCGACGGGGCGTCGGCCACCACGCCGCGCCCGACCAGGAACCGAAGCAGCCCATCGGCATCGGCACGCCCTAGCGCCTCCGACACATCGGCGCGGCCGCGGAGCTCGACCGTGGCGACGACGCGCCGCTCCATCCGGGCCTCGGCCGATGGGATCGCGAGCCAGGGCGCCAGGGCCGCCTCCTCGAAGGCGTTGCCGCCGTCGGGGCCGTCCCACAACACCACGGCCTCGGCGCCGAGTGCCGCGGCGAGGTCCTGCGCGGCGGGCCAGAGCGCGGCATGCAGGTAGAGATACGGCACCGCTTCGTCGTCGCAATGCAGGTCGAGCACGATGTCGTGCGGCAGCGCCAGCGCGAGGAGCCGCATCTTGAGGGCCTCGGCCCCGGCGCGCGGCCCGTCGGGCGCGAGGAGCGCCGGATCGGGCCGCAGCAGGTTGGGATAGCCGCGGTTGAAGTTGGTGCGAGACACGGTATCGAACCGGCCCATCTGCTGGCCGAACAGGTGCTGGCTCGCGCCGATCGGATTGGCGACCGGCACCAGCGTGACGTCGCCGCGGAGCCGCCCCACCGCTTCGGCTCGGCGGAGGTGCTCGCAGAGCACGTGGAGCGCCGAGGTTCCCGGCTGTTCGTTGGCGTGCAGCGCCGCCTGCAGGTAGACGGACGGCACCGCGCCGGCCGCCTGCCCGGCGAAGCGGAGCACCGGCAGCAGCCAGCGGACGCCTGTCGTGTCGCCGGGGATCTCTTCAAGGATCGTCTGCATGGGCCGCGTCCGTCTCTCGTATCGGGCCGACCCGCCGTGCCGGCATCCGATCGTGCACCAGCATGCCGGGGCCTGTCACGCCGGGTCCCCCCGCGAATCCTGGATGCTTAACGCGGCGATAACCCGCATGCGTCTAGGTTCCGGTCCTCACGCAGGCGTTCACCGGAGGCAGGACAATGAGCGGATCGGTCGGGATTGCAGGTGATCGGATACGGTCTTGCATCGAGCGCATCGAGCATATCGAGGAAGAGATCAAGGCGCTGAACGAGGGCAAGAAGGAGGTCTTCGCCGAGGCCAAAGGCGAGGGCTTCGACGTGAAGGTGCTGAAGGAGATCCTGCGGCTCAGGAAGCAGGACAAGGACGAGCGCGACGAGCAGGACTCGCTGCTCGATCTCTACATGCAGGCCATGGAGAGCAGCGGGGAGGCGCTTCGCGAAGCCGCGTGATCCGTTGCCGCCTGCCTCGGAGCGCGGCAGGCGGCACCCTCATAAGGCTGATTCCGCCAGCCCGCTATCGCGGGATGCCGAAGTCGGTTACCAGGACGCATGCAGCCGATCCTGTCCATCAGCAAGCTCACCAAGACCTACGCGACCGGCTTCCAGGCGCTCAAAGGCATCGACCTCGATGTCCGCGAGGGCGAGATCTTCGCGCTGCTGGGTCCCAACGGGGCCGGCAAGACCACGCTGATCAGCATCGCTTGCGGGCTCGTGCGGGCCACCGGCGGAGGGGTCGCGGTGGCGGGCCACGACATCGTGTCCCATTATCGAGCGGCCCGCGGCATGACCGGCCTCGTGCCCCAGGAACTGACGACCGACGCCTTCGAGACCGTTTGGGACACGGTCTCGTTCAGCCGGGGCCTGTTCGGGAAGTCTAAGAGCCCTGCTCATATAGAGAAAGTGCTGCGCGACCTGTCGCTCTGGGAGAAGCGCGGCTCCAGGATCATGACGCTTTCCGGCGGCATGAAGCGCCGCGTGCTGATCGCCAAGGCGCTGTCGCACGAACCGCGGC
>JAABUR0100003382.1_pt1 | contig 22453 bp, 20 predicted proteins | sample 5560091 | NCBI WGS metagenome assembly JAABUR01 (sample SAMN10711879, study PRJNA513375) | rock metagenome | isolation source: Antarctica rocks | place: Antarctica: Victoria Land, University Valley sud
TATCGAGCTCGAGCACGTCTAGTAGGAATTCGGGGCGGGTGACGGAGTGACCGGGGGGGTCGGTGACGGATCGACGCGCCAAGGCGATCGCCGCCGGGGCCGGTGGGAGCGTCACCGACCCCGATGACGGTCGGGAATAAGAGGTAGAAGTTGAAGTTGAAGTTGAAGTTGAAGTTGAAGTACAAACGATTGATTGTTGACTAGGAAGAGTTGCTGCTATTAGGTGATCTCACTGAAGACCTTGCATAGCTAAAGCTGAAAATGCGAGATATCTCAACACGAAGAATACGCACGATGAGATGCTTAATTTCATGCGAAGATTGTCTCTTTACTTCATGATATCTTGCACTACAGCGAATAGTGTCGTTGTCAAGCTTTCTGTGAGCATGAGCTTGCTAGAGACAGCACAAGTATCAGCGAACAGTCTCAAAAATGAAGCAAATCTGAGCAAGATGATCTATCAAAGAATCATGACATCTGAAGCAAAATGTGAAACTATAATGATCTTATCGAACTTTATCTAAGAACAGAAAAAACCATTATAAAATTGCGAGTGAGATCTCTGCTGATGACGTCGACTCGAGCAATCATACTTGTAGAAGAACTGATGTCTGAAGGTAGAAGATCTTGTGATAGACGCTGCCAGCGGTTGAAGATGAAGGTGTAGTTGGTTTGCTTTCACAAGATGCTCGTCAGTCGTTACGCAAGAGCAGGCGAAAAGAATTACAGACAGAATGACTTACCTGTCGTGCTCGTGTTATACTCTGCTTGATCAACATGCGCTTGAAGATGTAGTCGAAGTTGTTTGCGCTTTTAAACTTCTTCAGAGAAGAGTAGGCAAGCTGTCATAGTTGAAGTTTCGTGACTTCTCGCAGTATCTGTCATGTGATTTCTATTACTGCTTTCTGCTGCTCGATCTCGACCGTGTACTTGATGAAAGCAGAGGCAGCGTGAAGTTGATTCTGAGCTGCAGTATACTTGGTCAGCCAATTTCGAACTCTGGCTCGCTTGTCAATAGAGAAGAAAGAGGTAAGTCAGTCGAAGAGCAAGAGATCGCTGCTAGCCTTTAGTCATGTTTGACTCAAACCTCGATAAAATGCTCTTGTGACTTCATGTGTCTCGATTCTGAAGCGAATTCATATGAGATTAAACAGAGATAATGAACCGAAAGTGAATGAGCTTGAGCTGAAGAATTTCTTTGAACTCTATTTCATCACAAATGTAGTAGAATATACTGAAAGAGTCTTTCGACACTTGTATCGAACTGTTCAATGACTGAAAGGAAGTTTCTTCGTCTTCTTGATAAGAGAAGTATAGATCTCGAACGTTTCAAGACTTGACGACGTTGAGCAGAGCTGATCGAACGCTTTCTGCTTGCGCATCTAACATCAAATCAATATAAACTATCTTCAAAGTTCTCTAGATTCATTATACCTCAAGATCTATCTAACATGATCTTCTTCTCACGCAAAATCTTTCATATCTGCCTTCTCTCTACAGATGATGAATTTTCGTTGGCTGGTATGAATTCTGAGACTATACATCTTGAAGTTATACTCTGATGAGTGATCTGCAGCCTAAGTTACTCAACGTCAAGAAGCACAGACTCAGGCTCAGACTTGGCGCTTGGCAAAAGAAATGCTCAATGCCAAGAGATTTTAGCGTGTGCAGAAAGCTATCTAATTCTTGACATTGCATTTGTCGCGTCTCTCATCAAATTTACACTCAAGTTCAGACATCGTCAGTACCTTTCACCTATTTTCCACCTATTTTCCATCTTTTTCCGTGTTACCTTTCTTCAATAGAATAGATAAGAATGAAGCTATTCAACTCTTTCGATCACTAATCTTTCACGCAGCTATGACTGATCAACTTGCCTCGACGCTTCGCTCAAAGATACTTCGTCTTCTGTTATTACACTGGCGATCTGACGTCATCGCTGAAGAAGTTCATTGTCATTTTACCACTGTTTATAGAATTAGGCCTGCCGTCGAGTTCGAGTTGCCCAACCCAACCCAGGTTGGGTTTCAGTGTTGAGTTGGGTTGAGAGGGGTCAACCCAACCCAATCGGGTTGAGTCAGACCCTCGACCCAACCCAGTCAACTCGACGAGTTGACTCGAACTCGATTGCAGGCCTACTTTCTACCAAATTCCCTACCAAATTCTCTATCAAAGTGATCAAACTCTCTATCAAACTTCCTACCAAACTCTCTACCATGTTCCCTACCATATTTCCCACCATATTTCTCACTATATTCCTCATCATATTCCCTACCATGTTCCCTACCATATTCCCTACCATATTCCCATCATATTCCCTACTATGTTCCCCATTATATTCTCTATCAAAGTGATCAAACTCTCTATCAAACTTTCTACCAAACTTTCTACTATGTTTCCTACCATATTTCCCACCATATTCCTCACTATGTTCCCCACCATATTCCCTACCATGTTCCCTACCATATTCCCTACCATATTCCCATCATATTCCCTACTATGTTTCTCATTATATTCCCTACCATATTCTCTACTACACTCTCTACCATATTTCCCACCATATTTCCATCATATTCCTCACTATATTTCCTATCATATTTCCCACCAACCTTTCTATCAAATTTCCTACCAAATTGATTGCAAAATTGATTGCAAAAAAAAAAATTGGAAAAAAAGAGGAAAAGTATACTATTTTTAGTACATAGTATACTATATTTAGTAACAAAAATCGAGTTCGAGCAACTCAATTTGATTCTGAATTGAGCTCGGGTTGAGAGAAATCAATTCAATTTCAACTCGAATTCAGACTTGAGTTGAGTTAACTTCTCTCAACTCAATTCAACTCTAACTCGACGGCAGATCTATATAGAATACAGAAGAATCTCTTCATGTACGACTTTTCGTTCAGATCTCAATTTCGACTCAAAGATGCTCTTCAAAAGATCTTTTCAGTCGCTGAAGACTTTCTAATTACATTGTAACATATCTGAAGCAACAGTCATGAATCATGCAGAAAGAGATGATGTAATTTCTATGAGAGAAGTGAAGTATATATGTTCATAGGTTCACGATATTCAGAATTCTGAAGAAGAGACACTGAAGCAATAAAAAGAGACAGCGTGTGAGCATCAGACAGAACGATGAGCTGCGATTAAACTGAATTGTCAATCTGTTGCAGCTGACGACTGAACAGCTTGTCTTCGTCGATGAGACTCTGTTCAACGAGACTACGAAGTGACGTCATCAAGTCTACGCATCAATTGATGAATCAGCTCGCTATCAAGTCTCTAGAAAGAGAGAGCATTGCTGAAGTGTTCTTTCAACTTACACGATAGATGACTATCTATTCTGTACAGGTATTCGTGAAGGCTGATTCAACGACGAGACTTTCTTTCGATGATTAGCAGATGAATTGCTACCTCTATGCAGTTTCTTTCCGGCCTCGAAAAGTGTAATCATCATGAATAACGCGAGTATTCATTGCAATCGTCGAATAGAAGAACTCATCATCTCACACGAATGTGAGATGCGTTATCTGCCTCTCTATTCGTCAAATTTCAATCTCATCGAGCTCAGTTTTAGTGTTTTGAAGACGTGAATCAGACGACATTTCGAGAAGATATGACCTCATTTTGAAGGTACTTTTGATGAATTTCTTCATTACGCTGTCGAAAGAAGCAGGTGTGATAGGTTTTCGAGACAGCATTTCAAGCATAGCGTCGAAGATTATATCTTTGAAACTGATATTAGAGCCTTGGAAAGAGATCTTGAAGCTGATACTATAGATTTTGATTAGTAGTGTTTGAATAGCTTCATATTCACCTATTTGAGCCGTCTGTTGAATATGATTCAACGCGATAATAGGTGTTGAGAGGTTGAAATGTCGAAAGGTCTATACAAATTTGGTGGGGGACGCGACAAATGCAATGCCAAGAATTAGATAGCTTTCTGCACACGCTAATTATTCGACAGCACCTTCTTATAACAAGTACTTTGTCCTCACCCTTTCAATCATAGAGATTGATTCAGCATAACACATATTTTCTCGCTCTTTCTGTCTCTCACGTTCCTGCCGCATTATTCTTATCACAGGTGACACATGGTCTCTGAATTCTATGCAGCATCAGTGCTATTGTCGCAGTAATGTTCTCTTCTTCATTGCCTGACGAACCATTAGGCCTAGCAGATTCATTGCCTCATAGCCAGCCATCAAAGTCAACTTCTTCACTAGGAAAACGAAAGCGCAGCCAAAGGTCAGTTGCAGTCTCAGCAGTCTCTGCCTTAAGTGGCGGCTTTGCAAAGAGCGTCAAAGATCAAGCCGTGCTTTACAATGATGGCGACCAATGCTGGCATTGCAGTGCGCTCAAGACGCATATCGTCCGTGTTATTGATCTGCGCGAGACCGTGGTAGGAACTTCGCAAATACGATGGAAATAGCGATGGCTATGACTAACGATTCGCAGTTGTTCAAAGAGCTCCAAGCTCAAGGTCGCCTCAGTATCACCTTCGTGAACCAAATCGAAAACGCTATACCTCTCTGCCCTCTTTGCCATGACGCCTTCGACGAATCATCAAGCCCTGATGAAGAGTCGAATTCAAGTGAGCATCGCGGGAAAAAACGTCCGACGGACTTGAAGTGGAAATGGGGGCCGCGAGCTACAAGTCAGACAGCGATGAAGTTCTACGATGATGTCTACCATCTATCGCATGAACATGGTAAGGAGGTATTTATAGAAGGTATTGCGCAGGGACATGAGTAAGGCGAATCCAAGCAGTTGCAGATATTGCCACCGCCATATTCATCGTCACCTAGCCAAGCACTCTGATGTGTGCCTCTAAATTGACCAATCATTATGTAATATACTTGCGTCGCCGTTCTTGTAGATACTCTACAGCCGATCGATGATTGAGAAGACTTGCTGCGCGTAAAGAGATCTATCTTCGACAGTATCTCTGGCGCTAGAATGTATATTAACTCATCATATGAATCATAAAATAAATTGTGGGCTGAATCTCATAGGCTATATATCTCTCTATTCATAGACAGGTCTGGTTCGCTTTGCACCCTATATAGGCTTGAGATCTACTTTCCCTCATACCAGTATTTGTCCCATTCTTGCTCGTTCTACCTTGAGTCTCGTAGTTAACTCAATCAACTTAACAAGTTGACTTGAACTTAATGAGTTAAGAGAAAAAGAGATTACTAAAAGACTTTTTGAACATATGGCACATCGCATGAAGCAGGTTTTGAAGCATGTTTTGAAGCATGTTTTGAAGCGAGCAGACCGATGAGTAGACGAACGAGTAGATAGCTGAGTTAATAGCGAAACATGCAGGTAGATAAGCATGTAGAATGATGAGTAAGATGATGAGCATGTACAGTGATGAGTTACCTCAGTTCTCAGACGTGCCAGCATCACTAAGCCCCTTCGGGTTAGCGCTCTGCTGACTTCGCAGCATACGGGCGACACGTCTGAGTGCAAACCCTTGTAAGATAGGTTCATTGACATTAAATCTGAAATAATATCGAACTTTGCCGATCGTCTTATTTGATGCGATAAAGTATGAGCGTATTATTGAATTAATTACATTTTGTTCGCTCTGTTTATGTATTCTACGATTTCTATCGACTCGTCTATCTACTCTACTCATTATTCTACATGCTCATCATTCTACTCATCATTCTACTCACCATTCTATCTACTCGTCTATCTACATGTTCAGCTATCAACTCAACTATCGACTCGATCATTTACTCATCATTCTACTCGCTTTAAAACATGCTTTATGCAACATGTTTAAATAAGCGTCATTCGCTTCATGATCTACTTCATAGTATGCTTCATACATGCTTCATAGCAAATGCTAATTAGCTCAATAGAAAGTATTCTTCATGATTCAATATCAAAGTTTCTATCAAATTTTCTATCAAATGCTTTATCAAATTCTCTATCGAATTTTCTATTGAATTTTCTACTGAATTTTCTATCAAACTTTCGATCAAACACTTTATCAAACTTTCTATCAAATTTTCTATCAAGCTTTCTATTGAGCTTTCTATCAAGTTTTCTATCAAATTTTCTATCAAATGCTTTATCAAATTCTCTATTGAACTCTTTATTAAACACTCTATTGAAATGACTTAACGCGCTTTTTTGATCATCAAAAAGAACGTTCAAATCAAATCTTCATCACACAACACGATACAAGTTCAACTAAGTTCAGTCGATGATATGATCATGAAATATCTGATGACGAGAGCAAAAAATCGAAGCTAGCATATTCTTGATCGCGCTGTTTGATCACTTGAATTATCGCACGCAGTTGACTTGATGATGCAACGATGCAACTTATTGATCTCACAGAATTTTATTGATACTTAAATTAGACGCATCAGATAGAGCATATGTGAAAGTACTATCGCAAGTTCACATACATTATGATTTACATGTTGTGCATTGATGATCGCGTCGCAAACAAGAATGTTGTGACTTGCAAAAGTTAACGAGGCAAGTTGTGCGGGCTGTCACCAAATTAACGCAGATCAACCTATCTTACAGGGGTTTGCACTCAGACGTGCCGCCCGTATGCGGCGAAGTCAGCAGGGCGCTAATCCGAAGGGGCTTAGCGACGTTGGCACGTCTGAGAACTGAGGCAAGTGGTGAGTAGGGTGGTGAGTGGGTAGAATGGTAGCTATGCCGGCCGCAAAATTTCGTTGAAGGCAAAATATTTCAAGCAAGATTCGCTCAAAGATGCTAATGTGACTCGAAGCTAGCCTCGAGCCAGAAATTAGCTCACGAATGTTGCTGGGAGTCGTTTTAGCAACATCAATTCTGCCGGCCGACTTCCCGAAATGCCGACGAATGCTCAATGATTGTATTTGTATGAAGTTGAATTTGGGTGAAATGTTGTACACAGTCAAGAACCGTGTGCACGATAATGCAAGGCGCTTGCGGAACCGCTCATCGGGCGCGGATTTGTCTCGAGGGTTGTCGAGGATGACTGTGCCTGGTCATCTCGATTAGGACCTTAGGGTTCAGCTGATAGGCGCCCCGGAAGCCTTCTGGGTGTAAACCCCTGTCACTATGTCCATACGTAAAACATACCCCACCTCCTGAGCTTGTGAATTCTTCGCTGAGATTTGGGTTGCTCAATTTTGTTTGTCAAGCGTATCTGGTTCTACAACGTACAAACCGTGGTGTACATGGATCCTCTCTCTCTAACTGCATCGATTGTCACGATTGCGGGTACTGTTATGCAGATCCAGAAGTATGCGAGAGATGTCAACGGGGCCAAGGCGGACATGAATCGTTTATGTGGTGAGCTTCTGGCCTGGAAGGGCGTCTTGGAGCACATTCAGTATCTAGTCCAGCCAAGTCAAGATGGGCCAGCTCCATTGCAGTCGGTCCTTCAGGAGCCAGAAGACAACGCAAACATCTTTCGATCTCCACAGTTCAATGATATTCTCGAAGATACTAAAGCCTTTCTCGTACATCTACAGGAGAAGCTAGGGACAGCGAGCAAGGTTGAAATTGCTGAGCATATTGCGAGAATCGAGAGAGCCAAGACTTATATTGTCATCGTCATGCTAGGTGACAATTTCGAGTCCTCTCGCAACATCTATCAGGGAATTAAGGACTTGATTGCACGTCTAGACGAGGAGAAGCTCGAGGGGTCGCATAGTGCTCTGCTCAGGCGTCTGGCTCCAGTCGATCCGACTCAAGCTCATCGCGAGGCTTGCAATTCGCGCCTACCAGATACTGGACTATGGCTTCTTCGTGGCCATCGATTTCGGACCTGGTACAATGGCCCCCAAGGATCCGCCATCTGGTTATGCGGCTAGTCTGGTGCTGGGAAAACGATAATTGTCTCTTCTGCAATCGAGTACACTACGTCTCTAGCTGTTCAGAGCAGTAAAATTGGTGTTGCCTACTTCTACTGCACTTTCAACGACGCTGCCTCCCAAGAACCGCTAAACATACTTGGCTCTATCATTGCGCAACTTGCTCGGAAACAGCCGTCATTGCTGTACGATCTCGAGTCCATTGAAGCTAAATTTGCAAACTTAACATTGGGAGATTTGGAGGGACTCCTCAAGAGCTATCTAGCGTTTTTCAACCGAGTCTACATCTTCATTGATGCGGTCAACGAGAGCGGCTCTAGTAAGAACATCATTGGATCTATTTCAAAGATTTCTAAGCACTCAGAAAATTTATTCGTTTTCTTGAGCAGTATAGAAGAAACACTTGACAGTAGACTAAAAAGTTCCCTCTCTTCAACGGTCATTGCCATGCGGCCGGACGAGATAAGCGCAGACATGGAAAAAGTGATTGATTCAAGTTTACAGCATCGTTTCAACCACCTCAAACTGAGCAGTGCCCTCAGAACAAACATTCGCACTACCTTGGTATACCAAGCTCATGGAATGTATGATATCGAATCACTTTTTTAATTGTCAGACTCAGCTGATCTCATCAGGTTCCGGTGGGTTCAATGCCAGCTTGACCTCTTAGCCACATCCCGAACGCCGGCCAAGGTTGAAATTGCTCTTAGACAACGGCCCAAGACAATCGAGGACACTTACAGCGCTATGCTGAATCAAATCAAAGACCACGATCGAAATTTCGCCCGAAACGCTCTCTTATGGCTCAGCTACGCCCGTCGACCACTCACACTCTCAGAATTGTGCGAAGCCATTGTCTTCGAAGACGACTGCGAAGAGCTTGACGATGATCATCGACTTCTTCCAAAGCCCGAGGCCATTCATGAGATATGTGCGGGCCTAATATCAGTCAATCATGATACTCAGGAGGCTGCGTTGGCGCATTTTTCGGTCAGGACATATCTAGCGTCCCTGAATCGCGATGAATTCTTCCATATACATGCGTATGAGGCGCGGGAGTTCATAGCCAGGAAGTGTCTACAGTACATGAGCTTCCCAGCCTTCTCAAGTGGGTTCTGCAGTACAGCTATCCTGCAACAGAAACGCAAGAGCTGGCCTTTGCTCGAATACACAGCGTTTCACTGGCCCACACACGTCGAGAGGCTGGGTGATCACCTGCCCCCAACTGTCGAGCGGCTCATGCACAATTTATTCGATAGCAGCGAGAAGGAGCGGGGAGGAGCTTACGGCTTCTGGCTTCGTGCGCTGAATCCCAACGACGAATGGGAAGTCCAGCATACAGAGCCGTTGTACTACGCTGCTTCGTTCGGCCTGGTACATGTTGTGCGTAGCATCCTCAAATCGACCCTCGGTGCAGACATAGATGCACAAGGAGGTCGTATCGGGTGGACGGCATTACAATCGGCGGTCTATCGAGGAAATTATGAGGTCGTCAAGCTGTTGCTTCATCATGGGGCGAACCCTTATGCACAAGATTCCTTTGGAGAAACGGCTCTTGACATCGCGCGGGATGGGCGAGATGCACAGATTGAACGGCTTCTGAGAGACGCAGGCGGACCGGATATCTCTCAGCGAAGATGAGAGCCAATTACCTTAAGATACAGAATGCCAGCATAGCGATACGTCCCATATCAATCCCCGTTATGAGACACGGCTCATGATACATAATCAATTATCAACGAGCGAATTCAAGTCTGTCGTTCAAACTCGTGACGTTGCAATACGAGGGCGAGCAATTAAGCCGCTAGAAAGGGTAGAGGCGAAAAGGGGAGGAGCAGTGAGGTCTCATAAGGAAGTAGGAAGAGAGCGAAGGCACAGAGTGTGCCTCGGATTAGTTCCACCCCCGATAGAAACCTGACATTACACTATCATTCAACCCGCGTTTAGCCAAGCCTTTCCAGACATCCCAACGTGTCTCGTACCCACACATTGGTCAAGCATTTCTTGAACTGCTCATATACCAGCCTTCGTCGCCTACGATGTTGCAGAACCACAACAAGCACCGCCCCAACAGTATAATTCCGACCCTCAGGCTGCTCAGTATGTTCGAACTACCAGCACGGGTATTGGTGGAACAGCTGTAGTTGGTACAGCCGACTTGCTCGCAACTTGATTTATGTGCAGTATGAAGTGACACATTCATAGAGGCGTGCCATCTCGTTACGTTGTATGTTCGAACCTCAAGACAAAGAGCGTTTGATGGCTTGCAACGGAATTTGGCCCCTCGTTCAATCCGAAGACTCCGAAAAGTAAATCCAAAGGAGCTTCCACACTTGCAGCACGAGAGTCCAGCTTTTGAAAGCACGATGTAGAGCTGTACACCTCAACTGTGTCTGTGCAGAGCCTCTTTAACTCGTCATTCTAGGCTTGCAAGATACGCTCTTCAAAGCGATCAGTGATGCTCTCATTCTCGAAGATTCTTTTCTTCAATTAATGAAACAGAGAACAGTACTGTTACCCTGTGGTTAGTAATCTCCGCTTCGAGCCCTATAGGGCTGACACTATGGGGTTCAAAGTTTTCACCTTCTTCCTCCCTCCGTAGTTCCTACACTACCAAACACCCTCCATGGTTCCCTTCATGGTTTCCTACCAAACACCCTCCATGGCTCCCTCCATGGTTCCCTCCTTTGGAAACACTTCGCTACTTCTGCGCGACTTGCTGTGACTGCCTCGTCGAACAGATATTCTCGGTTCATCCACATCGTCACCTAGACGTTGCGAAGCGGTTGGAGTCGCTTTAGAACATCCTTCATGTTTCCCTTCGTGGTTTCCTACCGAACACCCTTCATGGTTCCCTCCATGATTCCCTACCAAACACCTTACATATTCAACAATTCGTTTAAATAGTTGGTTAGATAACTATTTAGGTAATAAATTCATTGCGCCCGAGCATATAGGGCTGAGATCACATGATCTACATGTTATTGATGACATGACTAGTAAATAGGGTAACCAGTGCCAACAGTGGCAGCATTGGTAGCAGCGGTAGCAGGTCCCAGCAGTGCCATTTAGGTAATTAGGCATGCGCCCATAGCTAATCGTGCCAAAGTGGTCTTGCAAGTCGAGGGGTCGACCAAAATGCCTAATCACCTAATTTACCACCTAATTACGTGATTAGATAACGCATGAGATTTATCGATTTGAAGGGTCCTATTGAAAGTTATAGATCGTAGTACTTCCAGAGATGCGGAAAGTAGCCCTTCTACTTTGAATGAGTTACTTATATGTTCAGTAAAGCTTGGAACTTGACCTGCTTCAGTCCATTAATATACATAACAGAGCGGTCCCGTTCTAGTATTCATGATCTCTGAAACCTTTACCGTTGGTCCTAAATCACCATATGATAACGAGTCTGCTAGTTTAGCGGCCTTCTCGGTGAAGTTCGAAATTGTTCTGCCTGTGTAGTCCTGCAGCCTTTTCGCTGGATCAGCTTCCTGCCAGTTCCACCAAAGCCTGTCCAACTGTGTATGATGGAGGAAGAAAACGGGGTCTGGAAAGTCAGAAGTCAGTATATTGGTCAAAGGCCAAACCTGCCCACATACCTTGTGGTGCTGTAGGGACCGAGAAGTCACCATGTATACTGAAAGGTAGTGACAGATGTGGGCCCGATTCCAAGGCCTGGCTAAACTCTTCATAGCTCGGCACCCTGAGCAGCTCTTCCAAGGCCTCAGGTCGAATTCTTTGTGCATATCTGGTCAGGTTCGCACCGTCCAAGAAGCCCCGCGATAGGCAGTGCGGTAGATCCATTGGCCCGATGAAAAGAAGCTCAAGTCTTGCAAACGGGCCGTCGGTGACGCAGAAGCCGCGAAATCCAAGGTTGTCGCTTGTATTACCGTTGCCGCCAAATCCGAACTCGCTATCCCAGACAGGGGCAAGGGTGATGTTTTCCCAGTCGAGTGACCAGTCCCAGTATCTGTGATCGGAATGTCAGAAACGTTTGATCATTTGTGGTCTGTGTTTGAAGGAATCGTACGTGAGATGCCCGTTGTAGCCACATTGCTCTTTTAGAGCACTCTCATAAATGTGCAGGAACCATCGATGCCAGCTCAGGAATGCTGCGGTATAATGTGCTATTTACGAAATCAATATATACTGAGAGCAGCGTGATACCCAGAAGAAGTAAATACCGTCTTCGGCAGTCCGAGTATGAAGATATGAAAAGTCGTCATAAAGGGTTTGATTAAGTCCCAACCTTGAGGGGATTGTCCTCAGACATAGAACCGCCTGCAAGTATGCACCCTTCTCCTTCTTACTAAGACTCCGCCATTCATGCCGGACAACCGGATTCTCACACGATATAAGAGAGGAGACCGACATGCGAAAACTGTGTCTTATCATAAGTCCAACAACGAAGCCTAAAGCGAGGCAAGCCACGGCTATACCAACGACAACAAATGAATGTTTTCGATGCTTTTTGTGGCAGGAGGTAGATGAATTTCCGTTATCGAGATCGTCACCGCTGGATTCCGAACCGAGAAGAGGAACGTAACCTTCAGCAGCTTTGCTCGAGCAAGACATCCTTTACTAACAAATTCACCCGAAGTCCACGGATGGCGAAGGCTGAACGCAATGCTTTTGGGCTTGTAGCTCGGAATGCAAAGTTAAGGGAGTGAAACTATGTGAACAATGGATGTGTTGATCCCCCCCAAACTTAATAGCACTAGAATGATATTGGTAGGACAGTGGACGGAGTAAGCGAAGTGACAGGATACTCAAAATAAAGACGGCACTTAGCCATCGAAGGATGCGGGACACTTGCCATATTAATCCAATACAAGCTAGGGGGAGTACCTACATTGCATGCGGCATGGCGATCTGATTGAAACTAAAAAGTGGACAACAAACCGTGCTCGGATAGAATACGGACAGCCCCGGGGCTTAATCCCTGATCACCTCGACTTTCAAAGGCCCAGGCCAAATATGCATCCTGCATGTCCAAGCAGACCATAGCAAAGAGAAAAGATAACCACAACACCATTGTACCAGCGCTGTTAGGAATCGAACCTAATATAAACTAAATCACTCAACGACTCATAGTAGGAGAATACGAGTAATCTAGAAATCCCACAACACTCTCGCTGGATTTCTTTTATTCTGACGCACCAAGGCTGTTGGAGGCGGCCAAAACTCAGAGCAAGAATACAGAACGCTTTTCTGACATTCACATTTCAAGTGGAGGCCACACAAGCGGTTTGTTGCAGACCTAAGATCACGTCTACAAAACGATCTCCATCAGTTCTGAGAATGGCGATCGTGCACCACACCTGCAGCCAAAAAACCGTGAGCGTCAAAAGCCCTTGAATTTTCCGCCCAGCCCTTAAGCTCCACAAAATTCCGACATTGCCTTTGAAAACCCCAACCCAAGAACCCTTCGACGCGAGTGCCTGCCGGCTCGATGCTTGGGTCCGCAGAACACATGAGACTTTGTCGCAGGTATTCGAAGCAATGGCTCGTATGCGCTCTACGATCGAGCCGAAAATCGAACTCTTCCAGCTCCCCAGGCTTGGAGGTTGAGTAATAAGCCCGCCGAAGTGTATACTAATGGAAATAAGCCCGGCGGTCCATAGATAACTGTATCAAACTTGCCAGGCAATGGAGCTGATGGAAGGCACTGATGACTGAGAGATTCGGCGCTAGGGTTGGATGTTTTATGTAACCAAGTCCGTCTGTTGTCCTTCATTAGGTCTCTTTACATTACGGAATCATCAAAGTTTGGCCTACTGGGTATTAGAGAGTCCCATATCGGCTCCGATCCGTCCGAGTTTGGAACTGGGCGCGTAAAGCTATCATTGTAACGAAAGGTCTCTCGAGACCAACCGATGGGCACTGAAAAGAGTCCATTAGTGTAGTTTGAGACATGCTAACAAGTATCAAACCTTGAGGGACAGTATCGACGGGCATTGGAAAGTCGTTCTGATGTCGGAAAACCTTCATACCAATTGCAAAACCGGCCAAACCAAACAGTAGACTTAGGGATATCAAGCGCGTAAACTCCAGCAAATTATTGTGTAGCGTACACAAAGAGATCGAGGACTCTCCATGCTTTTCAAGCGTGTCATCGCCAGTCACATTCTGGGGGATCACTATATATCGATTTGACTGAAGCCACTTTGAGAACATGATGAAGCTCAGGAAAACGTGGGCATAGAGAATCGACAAAATGATGATGAACAAATAGGAGGACAAAGTTAAAAATTTGAGGCAATAGGATTTCAATGTTCTTGGGAGCGTGTGGAAGGATCATCCCATGTTGAAGGACATGTTGCAGAAGTACCCTTGCGAACTTCTTTGGGGGGGTAGCGATTGCCCGTTGAACATGCGGTGTCCTTCAACGTAGCCCTCGTGGTGTAGGCATAACACTGAGACTTCGTAATACCAGCTTCCCATGCATCAGACTTTACGACGAAGTCCAATTAAAGAAAGATTTAGGGTTACACAAGATGGCGATTGGCTGTCCCACTAAACAAGGATGTGAATCTTCGAGGAGCGCTAGATAAGGCCTTCCGGATTGTGTCTCGCCTGCAGTGACCATGGTAACGAAGGCTTTCATGACTCTAAAATTGTTGCTTTGCCTCATAACCGTCTCTGCTTCGAACTAGCCTTTTGAATGGCAGATCGACACAAGTGACAGCAGGAAGCAATGCGCACTTTTCAACTGCCTCACTCATGGTAGGGTAAGTCTCAGCAAGAAACTGTGCGACCCACCATCAAGTCTTTTCATCCTATCCAGTGTGAGGGCTGAATGCGAATGCACGAGCCCAGCAGTCCGAAGCCTCGCGTACCTTGAATTCTCTTCACCAAAGGCTTGATACGTTATCATCACTTGCCGTCAACTTTTCCCAAATAGTAAAACAATTACTAGACATGTCTTCCAGCAGGATCACTGAGCTTGCGGCTCTTGTTCAAGCAAATACAGCCAAAGTTGATGGCTATCTGCGAGAGCGTCGGCTCCCCTTTCCGTCTTTTGATGAAGATGGTCCAGTCGACTTCAAATTGGACTCCGACGAGATCCAAAAGGCTCGCACTACCGTCATGGAAGCGAGTCTTGAGTTGCATGATCTTCTGCAAGGCCCTTCAATGTGCCTTCGCCCGGTGGTTGGTTCACCCTGTGGACAATGGCCTTGGGGGATCTGTTAACGGTTTACTTCGGTAGTTGAATGGGACCAGTCTGCAAACCATTTACAAATACAATATCCCCTCAAAAGTACCATTAAACGGGGAAATTTCGTTCACTGAGCTAGCTATCAAGTGCGATCTGTACGAGCCAGACCTACGACGTATCTTGCGATTTGCTATGGTCTACCACCGCGTTTTTCAGGAACGCAACATCGGTCATATTGCACATACTGCTGCTTCTCGGAGGCTCGTCGAAGACTCGCACGCAATGGACGCGCTTGGTTCCCAGTTTGACGAAGCTTGGCAGGCGTTTGCGCATGTATGTTTTTCCAATTTCAACAGTCTTTGCCGTGGTACGAGAAAACGTGAAACTAATGTCTGGCAGACCGTCGAAGCGATGGAGAAATTCAAAAACCACGAACCTAACACAACTGTCAGTATACCGCTAAGCCTGCGATTCAACCGAAGCTTAACAACGTCCTAGGGATGGACTGTAGCCCACAACACAGACCAGCCAATGTGGGCTTACTATGCATCTCACCCTGCTATGGCGAAACGCTTTGCAGGCGCTATGGCTACATTTGCTGATGGACCGAGCATTTCTCCCTTTTTGCTTGCTCAAGGCTATCCCTGGGCCTCCATCGGCAACGGCATTGGAACGGTGGTCGACGTTGGAGGCTCAAAGGGTAACATTAGCGTTGTGCTTGCTCAAACAGCGCCCGGCCTTCGTTTCGTAGTCCAAGATCTTGGAGGTGCGATGCAAGGTGCCAAGGACTCGATACCCGAGGACGTTGCACAGCGGATTGAGTTCATGGAGCATGATTTTTTCAATCATCAGCTTGTGAAGGCCGACGCTTTTCTCTTCCGCATGATATTTCACAATTGGTCTGATGAGAACGTGATCAAGATATTGAAAGCGACGATTCCAGGCTTAAAGCCGGGAAGCCGTATTATCGTCAATGACTATGTCGTTCCGGAGCCCAAGACGATGTCTCTTATGAAGGAGAGAACAATCAGGTACGCTTCGCTACGTAATTAACGTTCAGTCCCACTGACTGGCGAATTTTAGAGAAATGGATATGATCATGCTCACCCTGTTCAATTCACGAGACCGAGAGGAAAAGGAGTGGGTGATGCTTTTTAGCCAAGCAGATACGCGTTTTAGAGACGTCAAAACTTGGGTACCAAATGGGGCTTCGTTGGCCATCATTGAGGCTGTTTGGAGCCGTTGAGGTAAATCCAATGAATAGCAGGTGGAGAGTACGTCTGAGCTATAATTATCTTGATCGCCAGAAGAACTTTATGCTTCCAGCGTAGATAGATTGTGGGTTCTCGGGCAGATAACGTGACGAATTCTGTGACTTTCTCAATTCTACCATTCCTCGCGAGTGATCAACGGATGGCTACAGTTATTGGGAAAAATACGAAAGCACTACTTGGTCTAACGCAAATGCTTCTGCCGTCTTAGAGGAATGAATCAATGGATAACTGTTCGACCTCCTTTCAATCTCACTATGCCTCAACGCACATCACCGCTACGCCTCCCAGCCGATAGCGACAGCCCCTCAATTCATCAGTAACCATCTCCAATTTGAGTAACATCAACCGCATCAGGAGACGAAACTTTAGTGACTGTTATATCATTAAGTTCTGCTTTCGATACACTTTAACCTGAAGAACTCACTCTCGTCCGGGAACATTTCTGAAGCTTTTGGAAGAGCGAAGCCGGCTACCACGAATCCAAGAGCAAGGAAAGTCAAGATGAACTTCATTGTAGAAAAGTTGATGAAGGTCGCTTGAAACGCGGTCAATAGCTTGAGGAGATGGTTGAGGAAACTTGGTTGAATGGTCTGCAAAGGATCCGGAACGATTCGTTTGAATGAGATGGGACGGTCAGAGTCTTTTTTGTAACTATCTGAGAAAAGTCGAGGCAGTGGAAATATCTATATATCAGCAAGAACAATCCTTACCATCTGGGAAATATTTTACCGCTAATTCACCATTATGGTATCGAGCACCTGCACTTGGATGACTTCGCAAGGAATGACTAGTATTGGTTAATAGACTTGCATGCCAGTCCTATCGATTCTCTTACGCAACGTAGCGTCAAGTGAATTCTTCGTCTGCTGGTGCTATAAAAAAATCCTCTGATCTAACTAGGAAGTGATACTTTCAGATCACAACTATCCTCAGAGATGATATCACTAGAGACGGAGTGGTATCCCAATTACTGACCCCGAGAATGCGAACGATGGTACACCGTCGATCTTTGCAGCCTTCAGCCGTTCAAAGTCTAAAGAGCACAGTGTGTGTAGAGTTGCCCACATTTGCATCCGATATTCTCAGCTCCAGACCGTGTAGCCCGAAAATGCCGTACCTTGAGAAGCGGTCCGAGTACTATCCTGCAAATCACTGTCTACTTACATGCATGCATGCCTCCCTGAGCTGTCATGGACTTATTCCCTGAGCGGAGCTGAAACCCTAAGATCTTAGCACAAGGATCAGCGTTTATTGCATAGTATCACGAAAATATGTACATGGATATGAAGTAGCGTGTCCGGGCCCTGTGTCGAGTGGTGTCAAGTGATATGCCCGATGGACAAAGATTTTCCTTCGCAAATCGAGCATCTTTCTTTGTAAATTAAGCAATGCTTCATCAGTCGAGCGAGTAGCTACGAAGTAAAGGAACATGTTTATGAATTGGATATGCTCGGGTTATGAACATATGATTGTTTCTTTATAGATGGAGCTGATTCAATTTATAAAGATGTTCTTTCCTTCGTGAATTACGCTAGTCTCGGTATAACATGCAGTCGACAAGGCTATCTTCCAGACCTTTGCCGCTGGACATTGCCCGTATCCCCGAGAACGGGCTAGAACTTGCCTGATGTGACGTTCTCTCTAAGCTACGATATGCACTTAGACGGTCAGACTGTATAGAAGGATCGCTGTGCCTTAAGTGCTGCATATCGGATGGAATCATACAGCCTTTTGCATAAGTCGGGGGGAAGGCTGGTCTTGATTCCAAGGAATCATTGTCTTGGTTTTGAGTACACCTTGTCGCTGTTGAATATGATAGAGTACAGGTTCTTCAAGAAACTGGTATCTAGGATGCTTCAAAGTCTGGGAAATGCTCGTCTATGCCTGATTTGTGGAAGGCGTGTTGATAGGCATATTCGGTAGATTTTATTTTTGGCGTATGACTTGACTTTTGCGTTTTGGTGCTACCTCAGACGATGAGCCATTTCGACGCAAAATACCAGCCCATTAGGCCGCAATTTTACTCAATGACCAAGCTGAAAAGCGGATAATTAGTATCATTCCTCAGGTTATACACCAGTTTCAGGCCCTTGAATTCCTTCTAATAATGCTCATTTGTAAATATAGTCACACCAAGGAAATTAAACCATCGTTCCCATCATCACAGAATCCAAAGTGATCACCCAGTGGCACATCCTGCACGGTATCCTTATAGCAAGCAGTATGCTTTGTAGCATAAGCAGAAAGCTCGTTCCAGTCCCGGCATCGGTGGAGTTGGCCATCTCCAGCTGTCTTGTCACCAAAAGTGTAGAGCGGACTATTATCCGCGTTGCAGATCACAGACTTGATGGCATCAGCCTACAGAACTTGGGTAAACTTCTCGCAGGAAATTGAACGTCTTCCATACCTGGCGTAGAGCATCGAAGCAGTGATCGACATGAGCAAGGTTATAAGTGCTTACTCTTTGCTCAACAGCCTCCCAAAAGGTCTTGCGTAAGATCCGCTGTATCCAGTCAGAAGCTAAGTATCTTGAAAATTTTTGATGTATGAGGCCTCACCAGGCAGTGAAGTTGATGATAAGCTTCAAGAAGATAAACACCCTTACTATGGTCACTTGGTAGAAACATAGATACTGGCCACTGGTTTTCTCTCGCCCATTGCCGGTCGATAGCCACGAAGCCGTGTGAGGGGAGAATTTGGTCCCATAGACCGTCACTCTTGGTATGGTTCTTGCCCTTCGGACTGTATGAAGTGTGCCACCAGAAATTGGCCCATGTTGTGGTAAGATCATGTGTTTGGGCTATCGACGCAGTCAGTCGCGACCTTCTTATAGTATCGAGAGAATCAAGCTTCACCGTAGTCCGAGGGAACGTGGCCGTCGCTTGGCCTCTTGACAGTGAAAATCCACAAGGAGAGGTTTGTTGCCACGAAGAGTATAAGCAACAGCTGTTTGACAAAGGATTTAAGGCACCGAGTTTCTTTTTCAACGGGCTTAAGAACTGTAATATGGGAATCTGGTGGCTCCTCTGGGGACAATGGGAAATACTTCCAATGCATTTCGAATGTATTGGATCTCGATCAAGGATCTGGGATGAATAAAACAGCTATGTCATATGTTTTCTTGGAGCGGTCTTTTACAGGTAGGGGGCTTCTAGAAAAAAACATGGGACAACTACGAAAAGTATTGCCATCGACGAGCCATGGAGGTCTAATAGGTTGGATACATTCCAATGCATACAAATACCCTGGCTAGGTGATCTTTGCGTACATTCATAACTCGCAAACTCGCAACCCGTATCCACTTAGTTTTGGTGGCATCGAAGTCGTAAAATATCAGCCCGGTTAGATAATGCTCGATGAAGTGGTTTTTCCGGCGCCCAAAATTACCCTAGGCATTCCTATCCCAAGAAGAAGGCAAACCTGGCAGACAGTGCCATCCTACCGTAGCAGTCAAAACAGCGGTGTGCCCGTGTTCACCGCAGCTACACTTGAAGAATCCCATTCGGGTATGGATCTTACCCTAGGCATTCCTATCCCAAGAAGAAGGCAAATCTGGCAGACGGTGCCATCCTACCGTAGCAGTCAAAACAGCGGTGTATCCGTGTTCACCGCAGCTAGAGGTGGCCCCATCTATGTTGGAAACGGGGTACGTATGCACATACGTATACCTCGGTGGTTAGTTATTTCCGCTCCGGCCGAAGCCGGCTTGGCGCTAGGGGTATTTATCCTCCCTCCCACTTCTTCCTTCCTCCGCAGTTCACCTACTAGATAGTCAATATATGCACATATTCGCTCTGACCCTTCTATACCAATAATCTACACTTGAGGAACCCCATTGGGGTATGGATCTACTACCACTATTAGCCTAGGATCCACCTATTTTGGCGAGGCTAAAGCGCTCATCATGTTTATCGCATAGTGGTGATCTATGGTCAAATCCTTTATACGATAGTCCGTCAAGCCAACAACTTGTAACATTTGTTTCAAAAAATTTATTCAATATATTTCGTATTTATGTGTAAAGGTTAAGAAAATTACAACATAAATACATAATAATAACAATATTGCGACATTAATTATAATAAACGCGAATTGAAAGGTGTAAACTGATTATTTATAACAATAATATATTAAAAAATGTAATAAAATACACACTTTAGCAACCCGCTTTTTTGTATGTGTTTTTACAAATGAGTGGGTGATCGAGTTTTAGTTACATGGCACGGATAGACCGGGCTCTGAGACCATACCTCCCATTCCTTCAGACTTGGCTGCAACTGAAGTTGAGGGCCCACTGTCGTGCCTTGTCATGCAGCGGTGCTGCAATACTGTTTGGGTAACGGATCACCAGATGGCATTTCGGAAGCATCAGCGAGGCGCAGTCTGCTAGGTACTGAAGCATGAGGTTTGTCGAACAACAAGGTATCTGGGTACCTACCCCTATGGTACGTCAACAGTACATGATCTATACCCTATCGTTGCACGCGCTAAAATCTTGGAGTTTGATGCATTCGGCCCAGCATCAGGCGGATGACTCTAAGAGCATTCAAATGCAGCGTGCCCTTCCGCTATTCGTCTTTCCTATCCTGTCTTCTTGCAATACATAGGTGGCCTCCATGCACTGACCTTCGAACTGAAATACAGTTATGACATACGCCAACGAAAGAAGCGTTCTTGCTATAGGCATTCTATTTATCATTCTAGGTAGTTTAGTTGTCCTTGCTCGCTTCTTTATCAGAGGAAAGAAAGCCGGCTTTTGGCTTGATGACTGGCTATGTATACCAGCATTAGTAAGGCCAATTGTCGCTTGGAAGCCGGAAGTTTAAATCTCACTTTACGTAGGTACTTGTTATTGCGGAATGCTGTATAATGATCACAGGCAAGTCCTGATTTATTCCATGACTTTATGTGCGACAATCTGAGCGCATACTCTCGAAGGGTCGGCCACAAAAACTGTGGGCTCACATTCCCCTCCAAATATTGGCGCCGGTGCGGTATTCTATGATGGTGCAGACCAGATTACGCTTGAAGAAGTGAGTAAATGGTCTTTTCACCTTTTTCGCCTGAGAAAAATCCGTCTGGAAACATATAGAATACGTTATACTGACACAGTAACACTCCTTCGTAGCTTGAATTCCCTTTCGACCTTATCCAAATTGCAGCACTCATGACGTTAAAGCTTGTTCTGTTGTTTTTCTATCGACGCATATTCCGTGGACGAGCATTCAATATCGCAAATTGGACGTTGATTGGGGTCGTAGTAGCATGGGCTATTACGTTCTTCATTGCAATCCTTGCGGCCTGCCGTACATCAATAAGAGCTAATTTTGAAACACTTGGCATTCTTAAGGCCAAGTGTGTCAATACTTTTGTTGTTTTGGTCTGTCTTGCAGTATTTGATGTGGTCGTCGATCTGGCAATAATGATCCTACCAATGCCTTTGGTATTACGACCCAGTGAGCCCTTACTTTGAACTAGCTAACTATGAGATTTCTAGATTTGGGCATTACAGATGCCAGTGAAGCAGAAGATCGCTGTGACGGGTACTTTCCTGGTTGGCGCGTTGTCTGTATGGCCCCGTTCAAAGCATAGTTAACCTCATTGACGTTCTGCAGAGCCATCGCATGTGGAATAACACGTATGGCTATATTTGCTGAGATCCTTGGTCCATCTTGTAAGCACTGTGGTTCTAATTTTGTCGGATATATCCCTCTGACCTGTTTAGTATTCTCCCAGTCGAAAGTAGCCGAAGTCGCTACTGATGATTCAATAGGCGAGTGCTCTTTTCTACCCTGTTTATACCATAACTTTTTTCTAGCTTGACTGACCTACCTTAGGAATCATTAGTATCCTCATGTTCTGGGGAATGCTTGAAATGGGTGTTGGCATGATAGCCGTTTGCCTACCAACACTTCGGCCCCTGTTTCATGGCTGGTCGCCCATGAGCATCATCCGCAGCTTCCGTTCAGCTCTTTCCCTAGGCTCTGTCGGCTCGAAAAAAAGGACCTTTCGCTCATCTGCGGCAAATCCGCGCGGAAGAGCTGAGTCAGAGATATCCCTTGCCGAACGTGCGTCCTTGGGATACGCGGATTCTGCGAATCTACATCAAGCCTATGCTTTGGAGCCGGTGACAGCACGACAGGATACGAAAAGAAATACGCCCAATGGAGAGAT
>JAABUR0100003383.1_pt1 | contig 22449 bp, 22 predicted proteins | sample 5560091 | NCBI WGS metagenome assembly JAABUR01 (sample SAMN10711879, study PRJNA513375) | rock metagenome | isolation source: Antarctica rocks | place: Antarctica: Victoria Land, University Valley sud
CGGCTCCGGGGAGGCGGAGGCCGATGCTGACGCGGACGGCTCCGGGGAGGCGGAGGCCGACGAAGAGGCGGAGGCCGACGCTGACGCGGAGGTCTCAGGGGCTGCGGGTGCTCCCGACGGGACGGCCGGGCCGCCGCTGACGATGAGGAACACGGGCGTCCCCGCCGCCACGGCCGTACCGGCGCGCGGGTCTGTCCTCAAGACCGTGCCGACCGGCTGGAAGCTCGGCCTGGTCCTCGTGCCCGCCACCTCGCAACCCGCCTTCCGCAGCATCTCCCGCGCCTCCTCCACGCTCAGGCCCTGGACCACAGGGACGTCTATCCGGCTGGTCTCGGGGGAGCCGGAACTGACGATCAGGTCCACCTCGGTGCCAGCCTTCGTCTTCTCTCCCGCCTGGGGGTCCTGGCCGGAGACCTCACCCTCAGGCACCTCCCCGCTCGGGGCCACCTTGCGGTCGCCGGGTCTGAGGCCCGCCTCTTCGAGCTTATCCTCGGCCTCCTCGGGGGTAAGGCCGACGAGGTCGGGCGCTTCGACGGTCCGGGGACCATCGCCCACGGCCAGGGCGACGCGCGAGCCCCTGGCAACCTCCTCGCCGCCGGGAACCGACTGTTCGAGTACCTTGCCCTCGTCCTCCGCGGCGCTCTCCCTCCGCTCGACGGAGACCCCAAAGCCCTCGTCGGCGAGGCGCTTCCGCGCCTCCTCTTCGTCGAGCCCGACCACCCCGGGCACTTCTCCCCGTCCGACGCCCAGGGCCTGCCCGGCTTCCTCCGCGGCCCGTCCCAGGGAGCCGACCACCGGCCCGTCGGGGCCCCGCGACAGGACCAGACCAGCCAGGGCGAGCAGGGCGACGAGCGCCGCCAGGAGCGCCAGGAGCGCCCACAGCCGGAAGCGGCCACGGCGCGGCCCGCCAGGGCTTCCGGGGAAGGCAGCGGGCGCGGCGAGCCGCTGCGTCGCGGCCTCCCCCGCGGCCGACGCCTGGACCGGGCCCTCCGCTATCCGCCGAAGATCCGAGGCGAGATCCTCAGCCGATCCGTACCGGTCCCCTGGTCTCTTGGCCAGGAGCCTCATGACGAGGGCGTCCAATGCCTTCGGGATCTTCGGGTTCACTTCTCCGGGAGGGCGCGGCGGCTCGGTGACGTGCTTAATGGCAACGCCGACCGCGCTGTCGGCCTCGAAGGGCAGCTCGCCGGTGAGCATCTCGTACAGGACGATGCCCAGGGAGTACAGATCGCTCGCGGGGCCGAGGGGGTCGCCCATCGCCTGCTCCGGAGACATGTAGTTCGCGGTGCCAAGGACCAGGCCGCTCTCGGAGATCGTGGCCGCTTCGGCGGCCCGAGCTATGCCGAAGTCGCCCACCTTGGCGTCGCCCGACTCCGTCAGGAGGACGTTCTGGGGTTTGATGTCCCTGTGGATGACGCCGGCCCCGTGGGCCACGCCGAGGGCATCGGCGACCTGCGCGGCCAGCCGCGCAGCTTCGCCGGGGTCCAGGGCGCCCTCGCGCAGGATGAGATCCTTGAGCGTGCCACCCGGCACGTGCTCCATGACGATGTAGTAGGAGCCGCCCTCCGAACGCCCCCGGTCGTAGACCTGAACGATATTCGGATGGTTGAGGGAGGCGGCGTTCTTCGCCTCGCGCTCGAACCGCCCGACGAACCCCTCGTCCTCGGCGTAGTGTTCCCTCAAAACCTTGAGGGCGACGTCGCGGCCGAGGTCCCCGTCGTGGGCGAGATAGACTTTGCCCATGCCACCGCCACCCAGAAAGCGCGAAAGGGCGTAACGGTTGTCTACGGTCGTGTGCTCCATATTCATTGATTGTATACGCTCGCACCGCTCCGGTGGATCATCGGCGGTAGCGAAAACGGGCCGTGCTTCGAACCGGGGCCCGTGGTTTCGGCCCTCCCCATGCTCGGTAGAAATTACAGCCACGGGAGCGTCCCCGACTACGGAACGCGACGAGAAGGAGGACCGGGTTGGCTTACAGCGTGATGGTGTGGCTGGTGAGTCCAGGAAAGTACCCGCGGCAGGAAGGCGAAGAGGAGTGGGCAACGGCGGGCCACGACGAGGCGTCCGGCGCCGCCACGGGCGCCAACACAGGGTACGCCCTGCCTAGGATGGTCTACGGCATCTACGAGAGCCAGGACGAGGCAGAATAAGCCCTCGAGGAAGTCTCCGGCAACCTCCAGCGCAACGCGCCGCTGAGGATCTCCGCACGCTCAGACAGGGTGTGGCTCCTGCCCGCCGACCGGGTGCATTACGTGGTCTGCGAAGCGGTCGAGAGGCCCCAGGGATCAGGGCTAGAAGGCCGGGCGGACGCTGGCGACCTACCCGAATACGCAGGAGGCCGAAGATCGGAAGGGGAGCAAAACCGGGTGTCAGGGTACGCGTCTAGTCCAAATGAGCTAGAAAAAAATCACTCATTTGGGGGATACACATATCCCCCTGGGTGGGTTATCTTTCCCTGTACAGACCGGGCGGATACCCTTCCCCCCCTCCTTCCAGTATCGCCCGGCGATTTCTATTATGGCCGCCCCGACTACCCTCCCGGGGCGGACCATTTCCAGAAGGTCATCCAGGAAACCCTCCTTTCAGTCCGTACCCAGCCTCTTCGCGCAGCCCGTGGAAGCTGCCAGGGAAAGGGGATCACACCTTGCTAGGCGGCGTCTCGGTGGGGGTATCGCTCTTTTCCTTCGTCGTCAGCGTCGTCAAGCTGGCTGAGGCTGCGTTCGCTGCCCGGAAGGTTCCCACGCTAGCCGCGGAGAAGCCGACTGAACCACCTTCCGGTTATCCCCGGCTCTCGGTGGTGGTTCCGGCCCGCGACGAGGAGGACGGGTTGGAGGTCTCGCTGGGTTCCGTGCTGGATCAGGATTATCCCGCGCTTGAGGTGGTGCTCGTCGATGATCGTTCTTCTGACGGGACGGGAGGGATCATGGACCACATGGCGGCTGGCAGGGAAAACGTGCGCGTGATCCACGTCGAAGAGTTGCCTGAGGGCTGGCTCGGCAAGAGCCACGCGGTGTACGCCGGGGCCGAGATCGCTCGTGGAGAGTGGCTGCTCTTCACGGACGCCGACATCCGGTTCAGGGAGGATGCGATGCGGCGGGCAGTCGCATACGCGGAGAGCCATGACCTCGACCATCTCACCCTGGTCCCGGATCTGGAACTGAAGGGATACTGGCTACGCAGCGCCATCTCCTTCTTCTACGTGGCTTTCCTGCTCTACCGGGGCTATTATCGGGCGAACATTCCGTCATCGAAGGTCGGGGTCGGCATCGGGGCTTTCAACCTGATCCGGAGCCGCGCCTACCAGGAGATCGGAACCTACAGGGCCTTCGCCCTCCGCCCAGACGACGATCTGAGCCTCGGGACGCGGGTGAAGAACCTCGGGCTGCGCCAGCGGTTGGCCGCAGGACAAGGGCTCCTCTCGGTGAAGTGGTACGACTCCCTGGGGGACCTGATCCGGGGCGTCGAAAAGAACGTCTTCCCCGCCCTGGACTACAGCCTCCCGAAAGTGGCGGGAAATTTCATCGGCCTGCTGTCCGTGACGGTATGGCCGTTCGCCGGGATGTTCCTCACAAAAGGCCCGGCCCGGTTGCTCTGCCTCGGCGCTGTGGCGGCGCAGCTAGTGACGTACGCGATAGTCAACAGGTTTCTGGGATGGCGGATATTCCCGCTGGCACTGGGCTATCCGGTGTGCGCCCTCCTGTTCGCGGGTGTGATCCTGCGTTCCACAGCCCTCGCCCTCCTGCGCGGGGGCATCTACTGGCGCGGCACCTTCTACCCGCTCTCCCTGCTGAAACGTGGGATCGGAGACCATCCCCAAAAGGGCGCGTGAGTAGGTGACGGATCGAATGGACGGCCCACAGCGCAACGAAGGTCTCTCGAACCCGCTGATGGACGAAGAAGGACGCCTCCGCTCCGCGTGGCGGTTGCTGGTGCAGTACCTCTCGTACAGGATCGTTGCCGCCCTGCTCGTCAACCTTGGGGCGGTGGCGTGGCTGCTGGCTTTCGTAGGATTAGACGTTCTGTCCCCTGGCGGCCGGAGCATCTCCGCGCTCATCGGCTTCCCGGCGTTGTCCCTCATCTCCAACCTCTCTTCAGCGGCGGCTGCCCTCCTGACGGTGTGGCTTGCGGGCCGCCTCCTCGACCGTCGTCCCTTCCGGGATTTCGGCTTCTGGCTGGACGGTGATTGGTGGTTGGATCTCGGCTTCGGCATAGCCCTCGGCGCGCTGCTGATGACGGGCATCTTCCTGGCGCAGCTCACCCTGGGATGGGTGAAGGTAACTGGAACCTTCGAGACGGCCGGGGGCCAATCCAGCACGCCGTTCGCGCTGGCCATCCTCCTGCCGCTGGCCGGGTTCGTCTGCGTCGGTGTCGCCGAGGAGACGGTGTTCCGGGGCTACCAGTTACGCAACGCCGCCGAGGGGCTTGGCGCGCTTCTCGGGCCGAGGGCGGCGGTATTCACGGCATGGACGCTCTCTTCGCTGTTCTTCGGGGCGCTGCACGCGTCGAACCCCAGCGCCACCCTGCTCAGCACAGCCAACATCGTCCTTGCTGGCATCCTGCTCGGGATAGGCTACGTGCTGACGGGCCAGCTCGCCATCCCCATCGGGCTTCACATAGCGTGGAACTTCTTTCAGGGCAACGTGTTCGGGTTCCCCGTCAGCGGCTACGGGCAGGTCGGCGCGTCCTTCATCTCCACCGGTCAGCATGGACCGGGGATGTGGACCGGCGACGCCTTCGGTCCAGAGGGTGGACTCCTTGCGACCGTGGCCATACTTGTCGGCTGCCTCCTGATCTCCGCCTGGGTCCGCCTCCGCCAGGGCAGCGCATCCTTCCACACCCCACTCGCCAAACCTCCGCAGCGCAACTCTCCGACCGGATAGCCCAGCCTACCGAAGTTCAGGACTCTTTGGATCGGGACAGAGTCTCAGGAACCATCGGAAAGAGGACCTGGGTCGGCTGGCGGGGATTCGATGCCGAGGGCCTGGCCTTCGAGGGTCTCCATCAGGTCTATCTCGCTGCCGTTCAATTCTTCACTCACGGGCCGGGCGATGCGCAGCAGATCCTCGCCGTCACGCTCGACCACCTGATCGTCGCCCTTCGGTTCCCCGGCGCCCAGCCGTACCCGGAAATCGTCAGGGTTGCTGACCTGCACGGGGTCCAGCCGTAGAATCGTCCCGTCCGGCAGGTCGAAGTCCCGCAGAACTTCCTTTGCCTCTTCGGTCACCGTGATCATACAGCCCCCGTTCCTCCCGTCTACGGAGCTTTCCAGTGCCGGGGCGTCAGGCTACACCATCGCCAAACCCCGTCAAGGTAGATCCGGCATCTAACCCATTTCACCCCGGACCTCGAAAAATCTCACTATCTAAAAAACGAACATAGATACTCGGTGTTTGCATCTCCTTTCCCCACCTGTCACCCTGCGGGCATCGGGTTCTTTCGCGATCGGGGAGGGACTATGCCCTGAAGCCGCCCGGGACTTCTAGTTCTTTGTAATGGCCGAACGCCCAGCGCCTCTAATGGGTCGTGGCGAGATCACCGGTGTTCATGGCAAGCAGCAGCGTCTCACCAGAGCGTGAGATGGTGCATTGCACTGCCGCGCCTGGTCGGACGTCGAGAATCCGGCGTAGCTCGTGCAGGGGGACGAAATCGCGGGAGATACCGGGAGTCGTCCGGGATGGAGCCACCGGGTAGAACCGTTCCCCCCAGGCCCTGTACGCCCTCGCGGCTTCGAGCAAACGCCCGCCGTTGGCCTCGATCTTGGGGCCGAGATCCACCACGACCTCCTCCCTCTCGCCCGGATAGGCGCCGAACAGCAGGTACTCTTCTCCGAGTCCCTGCATCGAAGACATCGCAGGGCTCAAGAACGCCAGATGCCAGAGCGCCAGGGAGGACCCCGAGATCTCCGTCACCGCCCCGATGAGGTCTCCCGCAGCCGCCGGGCCTGCGAAGGTGGCGGCGAAGGGCACGTCTGTGTCCGCGCGTCTGGTGTGGAGCCTGGCCCCAACGACGATCCCTTCACCAGTCTGCGGCCAGACGAAGGCACCAAGCTCTTCGCCCACGACCTCGCGGAGCGTACCGTCGGCCAGCACCACGCTCGCGGAGAGCACGTTCTCCCGGATACGGCCGTATTCGAAGGAACCGACCCCCAAACCGCCGGTAGCCAGCCAGCCTCCCACCGTGGCGCGCGGGGCGCTGGTGGGGTAGACGGCGAGTCCCTTGCCCCACAGACGTAGCTCGTTGTCCATCTGGAGCCACAGGGCTCCGGGTTCGGCCTCGGCCCAGGAGGCTTCGCTGTCGTGGGGGAGGTGTACCCCCCGCATCAGATCGAAGCGTACGAGGACGCTGTCGCCCGGGGCGCTGGCATCAGGTGCGGTGCCAGCGCCCACGGCCACGAGCGTCAGGCCGTGGCGCCTGGAGATCCTGGCTAGCTCCTGTACCTCCTCCGACCCCGACGGAAGCACCGAGGCGGCGCCCAGACCGCCCCCATCCGTGTGCCGCCTGAAGCGATCTCCGAACGCGTCCGAGAGGGCTTCTAGTCCCTGTGCTCGGCTATTCTCCATAACTCCTCCGTCCGCTCCGGGTACAGGATACAGGCGGGAACGCCCCAACGCCCGTTCCCTACTAGGGTGGGCCAGACCCGATACCATTTCTAGTTCATTCCGGCGTCTCGAACACCAGCCACGAGCCCTTGAGGCCAGTGTTCCCCCCGTATGCGCCCTTGCCGGGAACCACGCTCGCCAGGCGGCTGCCCCGGTCGGCGCAGGTTTCAATCGCCCGGGCAGCCTCTTCGGAGTGGACGACGAAGATGACCTCTTGCCGTTCGACGGCCTGTTCTAGCGGGCCTCGCCGCGATTCCTCCTCAGAGACGGCTTCGGCCAGGAGTTTCTCCCTCTCCCTGGCCTCGGCCCACAGCACCTCCCTCTGCGCCGCAACTGCCGCCTTCCTGGCGGCGTCTTCCTGACGCCAATGCTCCACGTGGTCCTCGATCCGGTTCAACAACCTCTCGATCAGGGTCGTTCTCCTGTCCCCCATCATGCCTCCTTTCACTAGTTGGTCCGAAACCGTCCTCGTGCTTATCCATTCGGCTTGGCTATCCTGTCGCCGTTCTTCACCTCCACTGGTCCCGTTGGTGCGGAACGCTTCAGGCTTTCGTCAGCGGCTAGTGGTCCTTCCCGCAAGCCTTTCGTCCAGAGTTCCGGGTCCCTGTCTCCCCGGCCCCAGATCAGCAACACCGCCAGCACTCCGTAGATCGGGAGGTGCCCGACGAGCTCGGTCCAATTGAAGACCGTCAGCGTCAGGTTGATGGGGACTAGCGCGACGAGCACCGTCTCGCGTGGGAAGAGGCCAAAGAGTATGAGCATCCCCACCAACAACTCCACCGCCCCGGCGCACAGGACGAAGACCTCGTCCGATAACGGTATCCCAAGCGCCCCGGTGAAGTTCAGCGGGTATTCTTCGAGAAAGGCTAGGCCCAGCGGGATGTTGGCCAGCTTCTCGGTGAACGCCACGACGACGAAGCTGAGGCCAAGCCCTATGCGCAGAGTGGGCAGCGCGTACCCGGCGAGATGCGCCGGTGGTTCCAGGCGTGGCAGGAGCAGGCGGTCGAGGGCGTAAGGGCCGCGCCCGACCAGGAAGAAAAATGCTGCGAAGCCGAGAAAGAATGCGTTGTCCAGCATCGGCTGCGGGCCCATCACGAAGAGTCCGGTGAGCCATAGCAGGACCAGGGCGCTTGCCGCGACGCGGGTGAACAGGCCGTAGAAGAGGGCCAGCGCGATTCCCGTCTCGGCAAACCCAAGGAAGTTGGCCCACACGCCAGGCAACTCGTTGTCCGGGGAGAACAGGTTCCCCTGCAAGCCGTTCACGAGAAGCGGCACGGCGACGTGGACGCCCAGTATTAGGGGCACCAGCCCGTAGAAGAGGGCGCGACGTTCCTCGGTAGCGCCCAGGGCCTCTGGTCCGAGCAGAAACCCCCGGCCGCCGCGCGACCGCCACAGCAGGGCCACAGCCAGGACGGCGAGCAGTACCGCGGCAACGAAAGCCAGTGGAAGCGGACGGAACAGCAGGTCCCACCGCAGCGGGAACTCCGAGCTCTCCCGAAACCACTTCTCGTGCGCCAGCGCCGGTCTCGCCGTCGCGGCGAACGCACCGGCGGCCACGCCCAGACCCAGGAGCGGGCGTCTCCAGCGTCCCCTGATTTCCCTCATCTCAAATCCTCCTGATCCATCCTGTTCGCGTAAGGGAAAGGTACTGTGTCCGGGATTCGTCCGCCTGAGCAGAAAGGATCAGTTGACCAGTCAGAATCGACCAATTCGGGCCGGGAACCTTCCAAGGGGACATCGCTGCCCGTTGATCTATTTTTGCCAGATGAATGAACCTTTTTGCTCAAGACGGAACCCGCCGTCCGATCTAGTGTTGTCTGTGAAGAGAGGCCGTACGGGAGCGAGGAGGTACGGCACACCGACACGTCCCACAACCGACTACCGAAAGGAGAACCAGAGAGATGTTCCCGACGAAGATACTGCTGGCGACCGATGGCTCAGAGGAAGCGACCCACGCTGCGCAGATGGCCATGATGCTCTCGGAGAAGCTCGACTCCGAGTTGCACGTCGCTTACGTGGAACCGCTGCCTGACCCTTACGGCGTCCCTGAATACGCCGTCTACAGCCCCACGTACTGGGACGAGGTAAGAGAGATCGCCGACCGCGACGCCCGAAAGAAGCTCGCGGAAGAGGTCGAGAAGTTGGAGAAAATCGGCCGGATCGCCGATTCCCATGCCCGATTCGGACGCCCCGACGCGGAGACAGCGAACCTTGCCGGGGAGCTGGACGCGGGGCTCGTGATCGTGGGTAGCCGCGGTCTCGGTCCCGTAAGGCGTGCCTTGCTGGGCAGCGTCTCTGACAGCATCGTCCACCACGCGCACTGCCCGGTGCTGGTCGTCCGGGACGGCGAGCGCGAAAAAGACTACCTGCCTGGCAGGATTCTGCTGGCCGTTGACGGTTCCGAGGAGGCGGACGCCGCGACCAGGGCCGCAGTGGAGATCTCCAACGCCACGGGCTCTGAGTTGCACCTCGTGTTCGCCCTGCGCACCGATCCGCAGCCGCCCTACCCGCACCTGCTCATGGGCGAGAGATGGGACTCCATCATCGAGCGGACCAAACAGAAGGCCCGTGAGTTCGTCGACCGCCGGGCGGAAAAGATTCAGGCCGAGGGCGGAGAGGTCAGGGACGCCCATCTGTCCTTCGGCAAGCCCGACGCCGAGATCGTGAAGCTCGGAGAAGAGTTGCGGGCTGGCCTGATCGTGGTGGGCAGCCGCGGGCTCGGCGGGATAGACAGGGCACTTATGGGCAGTGTCTCCGACTCGGTGGTGCGCCACGCCCACTCACCCGTCCTCGTCGTCCGGGGCGTGGGACAGCAGCGCGAGACGGTCGCAGCGGAAGCGAAACGAACCTGAGACCAGGGGCCAGACAAGTACTCTGGCCCCTCGGAGAGAGGAGGAACTAATGACCACAAGGGCAACTGCGGGCAGGGCATCGGAGATGCCGGAGCCCAGCATAACCCACTTCCTGTTCGCCGATACCCGGATGGCCCCGGTCTGGCTGTTGGTCCGGATCTACCTCGGCTTCCTATGGCTGATGGCCGGCACGGGCAAAATGATGGAAGGAGGATGGATAGGCGCAGGCGTCGGTGGCGCGGTCAAGGGCTTCGCGCAGGGGGCATTGCACCAGACTACCGGCGAGCATCCCCAGGTCATGCAATGGTACGCCGGTTCCTGGAGAACGTCGTGATCCCCAACGCAGCCCTGTTCTCTTACCTGGTGGTGCTGGGGGAGATCTCGATCGGGCTCGCCCTGATCCTCGGCCTCTTCACCGGTATAGCCGCGTTCTTCGGTGGGTTCATGAACGCCAGCTTCATCTTCGCCGGAACAGCCGGTGCCAACCCGCTGATGTTCATAATGGCGATCCTGGTACTGCTGGCGTGGCGGACCGCAGGGTGCTGGGGCCTCGACCGCTGGGCGCTGCCCATGCTCGGCGTTCCCGGCTACCCTGGCTCCCTGCTCCGCGGAGGTCGTGGAGATGCCGGTCCTAGGGTGACTTGAGGAATAGCCCGACGGGCGGCGGGAACCACGCGCCGCCCGTCGGGCTGTCGAACGCGCTAATTGGAGAGAAGGCCCTTCTTCCGGGCTATGGCCACGGCTTCGAGTTGGGAGTGGGCTCCCAGGGCCGTCAGGAGCGCACGGATGTGGTTGCGGACTGTAGCCTCCGAGAGGAAGAGTTCCTTGCGGATCTCTCCGACGCCCTTCCCTTCGCCCAGCAACCGCAGCACCTCCGCCTGCCGCGCGGTGAGCTCGGGAACGTCGGGGCTCCTGACGGCGCGAATCTCCTGTTTCTCTCCGGCGAGTTCGACCAACTTGCGCATTAACTGCGCCTCACCCTCACGGTGACGGGCGTTGTCGAGCGCCAGGGCTGTGCAGTGGGCAAGTCCTTCGGCGAGCCGCAGATCCTCCTCGCCGTAGCAACGTCCCAGCCCGAAAGAAACGAATCCTATGGCGCCGAGGGTCCGGCCACCGACCCGCAGCGGGACGCACAGGTAGGAGGCGGGGCGCTCCAGGGTCTCGATCTGGTCGGCAAACTCCACGAGGGTCTTCTCATCCACCTCGGGTAGCAGCTCCGGTCTACCCGTCTTCCAGACCTGCGGGGTTCCGTGGGACGCGTCCGGGGACAACTGGTAGCGGCCAGATATCTCCCGCAGGGGCTCCCCGGACGGAAGCGCCCCGCTTCGCGCGACCGCGAGCCGGGTCACGGTGGCGGTCGCCTCCTCGACGACATCCACCGAGCACCAGTCGGCGAGCGTCGGCACCGCCAGGCGCACGGCGGCGGCGAGGACGGTTCGGGGGTCGGTGGAAGCGGAGAGCCTGGCGTTGGCCTCGGAGAGAAAGGCAAAGCGCCGCTCAGCCTCCACCGCCCAGCGGGTCCTCTCGCCGAGCAAGCTCCTGGTATCGGTCTCCTCACGCTTGCGCTCTATAGCGGCGCCCAGGACATCGGCCACCTCCCGTAAGAAAGAGGCTTCGTCCTCACCGAAAGCGTGCTCCCTGCTCGTGTGGGCACCGAGAACCCCGTAAGGACGCCCACCGACGCGGATAGCGACCGTGATGCCGCCCTTCACACCATGCTCGCGCAGAAGAGGTGGGCCTTCGAAGCGCCTCTCGATTCTCAGGTTATCCACGATCACGGGACCGCGGGAGATCAGGGTGTAGCCTGCCTGGGACTCCAGGCCGGAGCCGACCACAGCGCTGCCCACGTAACCCTCTTTCCAGCCTACCCCGGCGCGCAAGAGCAGCCGGTCTCCGTCGGGGAGCAACTCCAGAACCTCACTGTACTCGACCTGCAGCGCCGCTGCGACCTCCTCAGCAGCCTGGGCCAGGAGTCTTCCCGGCTCCGTCCCGATGAGCGCCGCGAGTCCCAGCCTGCCGGTAACCTCCTGTCGGCGCAGCAGCGTCCTGAGCTCCTCCTCCGTCCCGAAGGCCACCGAATGCCCGAAATCGCTCATACAAGTATCCTACTATCCTGAACGAGCCCGTTCTCCGTACCGCTGGTACTTCTGGACACCGAAAGGGTTCGAGATGTATCGGGCCGGATACGTGGGGCAGCCGTCGTTCGCGATTTCGCGGAGCCCCTGCACGTCGAGGAGGTTCCCAAGTCCGAGCCGGGTTACGGTGAGATCGTCGTCAGGATAGAGGCTTCGGGCCTGTGCTACACCGACATCCACGCCGCTCACGGTGACTGGCCCGTGAAACCCAAGCTGCCGCTCGTCCCCGGCCACGAAGGCATAGGCATCGTGGAGAGAGTCGGCAAGGGCGTCACGGAGGTGCGGGAGGGCGAACGGGTGGCGATGCCCTGGCTCGGCTACGCCTGCGAGTACTGCGCCTCCAGGCGAAAGACCCTGTGCGAACATCAACTCAACACCGGCTACTTCCTCGACGGTGGCCACGCTGAGTATGCGAAAGCTAACGCCAGGTACATTGGCCGGGTGCCCGAGGTCGTAAGCCCTCTGGAGGCCACGCCCCTGACCTGCGCGTGTTACGACAACTGAAACGGGCCTGAGAGAATCACCATCGGGATGCGCCACCGCTGCATCGAAGGTTAGTCCAGGATCGAAGACCAACCGCCGTGCCTAATGCTGCCCCGCAGATCGTCCTGGCGTCGAGTTTGCCACACGAAGGTAGCGGGCAAAGCCCTGGCGAGTTGAGTGCGAAGTCAGACCTACGACAGAACGGAGAAGTCGCGCATGACAGACGATCAAACCCGCCAAGAAGACCCAACACAGCGGCACCAGCAACCGCCGTACCCGGAGCAAGACCAGCGGGACCAGCATCCCGGCCTGGAGCAGGAGATGCAGCCAGATCCCGATTACGGCTACGACAGTTACCAGGGCCACGGCAGATTGGAAGGCAAAAAGGCGATAATTACCGGTGGTGATTCCGGCATCGGACGAGCGGTGGCGCTCGCTTTCGCCCGCGAGGGGGCGGACGTCCTGATCTCCTACCTCGAAGAAGAGGAGCCCGACGCCGACGAGACAGCGCGGATCGTCGAGGACGCCGGCCGCAAGGCCGTGAAGGTGCCAGGGGACATCTCCGGTGAGGCACATTGCCGCTTGGTCGTGGAGCGGGCCGTCGAAGAGTTCGGGCGGATAGACGTGCTCGTCAACAACGCCGCCCACCAGATGACGGTCGAGGGCATAGCCGACGTCTCATCCGAGCTGCTCGACCGCACGTTCAAGACCAACATCTATGCCATGTTCTGGCTGGTGCAGGCGGCGTTACCGCACATGCCGCAGGGCGGCTCCATCATCAACGTGAGCTCCATCCAGGCGTACCAACCCTCGCCGCCGCTCCTGCCCTACTCCTCGACGAAGGGCGCGATCATCTCGTTCACCAAGGGGCTGGCGATTGAGATTGTGCAGTACGGGCTCAGGGCCAACTCCGTGGCGCCAGGTCCCGTGTGGACCCCGATCATCCCCGCCTCTATGCCAGGTGACATCGTCTCGCAGTTCGGCGGCACCTCTCCGATGGGCCGCCCCGCCCAGCCCGCCGAGCTCGCCCCAGCCTTCGTCTTCCTCGCCTCCGGGGAGTCCAGCTACGTCAACGGCGAGACTCTGGGTGTAACCGGCGGACAGCCCATGCCGTAGAGGACCGACGTTCAAAGGCGGCGGGTGGAGATGCTATGCTGAATGTGGAGCGTCGGAAGGTAGCTTTTCTTGGGGATCGTCGTCCAGAAGTATGGCGGGAGTTCGGTCGCGACGGCCGATCACATAAAAGCGGTGGCCGAGCGGGTGAAGAAGGCCCGCGACGCTGGTTCTGACCTGGTGGTGACGGTCTCGGCGATGGGCAAACAGACAGACCGTCTCTTGCGTTTGGCTGGCGAGGTCAGCCGTTCTCCCGCGCCCAGGGAGATAGACCAACTCCTCTCTACCGGCGAGCTTCAATCCGTGGCGCTGCTTGCGATGGCGCTTAACGATCGCGGCGTCGCGGCAACGTCCCTTACCGGCTCCCAGGCCGGCATGAAGACCGAGGGCCGCTACGGCTCCGGCGTCATCTCCGAGATACGCCCCGAGCGGCTACGAGGTCTGCTCGCCGAGGGACAGGTCGCCATAGTGGCAGGCTTTCAGGGCACGAACTCGCTCGGCGACGTTATGACCCTGGGACGCGGCGGCTCGGACACCACGGCCGTCGCGCTCGCCGCGGCGCTTGACGCGGATCGCTGCGAGATCTACACCGACGTTGACGGCATCTACACGGCGGACCCGAGGATAGTGCCTGAAGCGCGTAGAATCACTGTCATCTCGCCGTCCGAAATGGCCGAGATGGCCTGGCGCGGGGCCAAGGTCATGCATCCCCGCGCCGTCGAACTCGGGGCGCTCTACGGGGTGGAGATACACGTAAAGAGTTCGTTCGGCGGTGGACCGGGAACCGTTATTACCGGAGGTGAAGATTTGGAGAGGCTGGAGACCAGGGAGACCGTGGCTGGCATCGTCCACGACCTTGACGTTGCACGCGTCGCACTCAACGGCATCCGCACCGGCCCAGGCACCCTGAGCCGCGTCTTCACGCCGCTCGCCGAGCGCGGCATCTCGGTTGACGTGATCGTGGAGAGCGGCATGAAGGATGGCAGGGCCGACGTGGCCTTCACCGTCAGGCGCGGCGACTTCCCCGAGGCACGCGAGGCGATGGAGGAACTGGCCCCCGCACTTGGCGGCCAAGCCGAGGGCGAGGAAGAACTGGGCAAGGTCTCGGTTGTCGGCACCGGGATGCTGAACCGCCCGGGCTACGCGGCCAAGATGTTCGATACTCTGGGCGAGGCTGGTATCCCCATAAGGATGGTCTCGACCTCGGAGATTCAGGTAACGTGCGTTATGAGGGCTGAGGAAGTAGATGGGGCGGTACGCCGTCTTCACGAGAGCTTCGAACTGGAGGAGAGAGATGTTTAGCGGCGCGTTTACGGCACTCGTCACACCTTTCAGAAACGGCGAGGTGGACGTGGAAGCCCTCGAAGGCATGGTCGAGTTCCAGATAGGAAACGGCATCCACGGCCTCGTTCCATGCGGCACCACCGGCGAGACACCGGCCATGAGCGAGGCAGAAGACAGGGTGGTCATAGAGACCGTCGTGCGGGTGGCTAACGGACGCGTTCCAGTCATCGCGGGTTCCGGCTCTAACAGCACGGACATGGCGATCAAATACACCAGGATGGCCGAGGAATCCGGCGCGGACGGCTCACTCCAGGTCGCCCCTTACTACAACAAGCCGACCCAGGAAGGACTGTACCGCCACTTCGCCGCCATAGCCGAGAGCACGAGCCTGCCCCTCGTCCTGTACAACATTCCAGGCCGCACGGGCATCACCATAGAGGCGGATACGATAGCGCGGCTAGCCGAGGTTCCGAACATAGTCGGTGTCAAGGAATCCACGCTCTCGATGAACATGACTAGCGACATCAAGAAGCTGTGCGGCGAAGATTTCGACGTGCTCTCCGGCGACGACCCGGTGACGCTGCCCCTGATGTCCCTGGGTGGAGTAGGTGTGATCTCCGTGTCCTCCAACGTCGCCCCCCGCGCCATGTCGGACATGGTCAACGCCCTCCTGGACGGTGACTTCGAACGTGGCCGCGAACTACACTACGAGCTGCTGCCGCTCTTCCGGGCGCTCTTCGTCGAGTCCAATCCCATCCCAGTCAAGACGGCGGCCTCCCTTCTCGGCCTTTGCTCGGACGAGATGCGCCTGCCGCTCGTCCCGATGGAGGGCGAAAACCTCCGCCACCTCCAGGAGACGCTCGACGCTTCGGCCCACCTCCTCCCCACCCCGGAAGAAGTGTGACGCGGATAGCCGTAATCGGGGCGGCGGGAAGGATGGGGCGTGAGATCTGCCGCTCCGCCCTCAAAGATGATTCTTTCGAGCTGGTCGGCGGGACCGTCCGCTCCGGCTCGAAGGATCTCGGCGCGGACCTCGGCGCGCTTTGCGGCCGGGACAAGTCGGGCGTCGCCGCCACCGAAGATCCGCCCGGAAACGTCGAAGTCCTCATAGACTTCACGAGTCCCGAAGCCACCGTCGAGCATCTCGCCTACGGCAAACCTGTCGTCATCGGCACCACGGGACTGAACGGCGAGCAACACGCGAAGGTCGAGGAGGCCATGAAAACCGTCCCCATCGTCCTCGCCCCGAACACGAGCGTCGGGGTGAACCTGCTGCGAGAGGTGGTACGCGAGCTTTCGGAGAAGCTCGGCCCGGACTACGACATCGAGTTGGTCGAGGCGCACCATCGCAACAAGAAGGACGCCCCTTCCGGCACGGCGCTGTTTCTGGGACGGGCGGCGGCGGAGGGGCGCGGAAAAGGACTGGACGAAGTCGCGACCTATGGACGGGAAGGCGCGGTGCCGCGGCAAGAAGGTGAGATTGGGATTCACGCCATCCGGGGCGGGGCGGTAGTCGGGGAGCATCGCCTGACCTTCTACGGGCTCGGAGAGGAGATCGAGGTGACGCACCGCTCCCTCTCCCGCCAGACATTCGCCACGGGCGCTCTGCGGGCCGCGCGGTTCGCCGCCTCCGCGCAGCCGGGGCTGTACTCGATGCGGGACGTTCTGAACGGTCGTTGAGCCTACCTACGGACGGTGTGCTAGCATCGAGTTGAGGTGATCTCTCATGTCCACGCGCACTCAGAACATGACCGCCGATGAGTTGCTCCGGTTACCCGGCGATGACGGACGCCACGAGCTCATCCGGGGAGAGTTGCGGACCATGACGCCAGCCGGCAACTCGCACGGGCGTATTGCCATGCGCGTTGCTTCGCCGCTCTTCCAGCACGTCGAGGAGAGAGGGCTCGGGGTCGTGTACGCGGCGGAGACGGGCTTCATCCTCGCGAGAAACCCCGACACGGTGCGCGCGCCGGATGTGGCTTTCGTTAGCCGCGAGCGCCTCGAAGAAGTTGGGGAGACGGAAGGGTACTGGCCCGGAGCGCCGGACCTGGCGGTCGAGGTGGTCTCACCCGGCGACACCTACGCCGAGGTCGAGAGCAAGGTGGCGGAATGGCTCCGGGCTGGCAGCCGAATGGTGATCGTGGTCGACCCATCCAACCTCGTTGTGAAAGTCCACCGCAGCCCTGCCGAGGTCGAGACCCTCACCGAAGCCGACGAGATCGAAGGTTCGGACGTTGTCCCTGGATGGCGCATGCCCGTGCGAAGGCTTTTCGCGTAACCCCGGAACGTATACTCGACACATGAACCGGGAGATACGGCGTGCGCTTGTGATCGAAGCTGCATATGCAGAGGAATACGAGAATGGGATCGCGTGGGCGCTGCACGCTCTCGAAGAAGGCGCGGATTCGGAAAGCCTGCGTGTTCTGGCGAGCCTCGCCCTGGAGAAACACCGCAGCCCGTGGGAGGTTGATGCCCTCTTTCGGCGGAGCTTGAAAGAGTTGAGGTGGCCGTCCCTACAACGCTCAGACATTCCTCGGCAGCGCGCCCGTGAACTATGCGAGGACTTCCTGTCAGGTTGTTTGTCCCCGAGAAGGCTAACCGATGAGTTGGACCGGATAGCAGTCGAACTGGATTTTCCGCCCGACCTGTCTGCATGGGCGGAATTGGACGCTTGCTGGGGTTTGATCGGCCTCTTCCACCCCGACGAAGCGGCACTGGAAGAAGACATCCGGCAGGAGGCTCGCGCCTTTATCGCCGCCACGCCGAAGAAGTTCTACTAGCCTCGCCTTCAGGTCGCGTTCATCCCGTGGCGACGAAGGTATACGGTTACAGTTCCGCTACCTCCGGGATGATCTCCCGCCCGAACCTCTCAAGCGGCTCGACATCTTGTACGTTCGGCATGTTGAAGATGAGGTGTTCGATGCCTGCCTCGTTGAACTCGCGGCACATCGAGATCACCTCGTCAGCAGACATGCCATCGGAGGCGAGCTTGACAGTCCCGAGGGCCGTCTTTTCGATGTCGTCGTAGTCGCGTCCGACGTCCTCGCAGTGGCCCTTGAGCACGTCGAGCTTGTGACGGACGGTGTCCGCGCCGCCGTAGGTGAAGAGATTGCAGGCGTCAGCGTACTGGGCGACGAGGCGTAGCGTCTTTCGTTCGCCCATGCCCCCGATCATGATCTTGGGATGCGGGTCGGAGACCGCAAGCGGATGGTTCATGGTTTCGGCTAGCTGGTAATGTTTGCCCTCGTACGGAGCGCCTTCATCTGAAGACCACATCTGGTGGGCTATCTGGAGCGCCTCCTCCAGCCGCTCGAAGCGCTCGCCCGTCGATGGGAAAGGCACGCCGAGCCCCTGGGACTCCCGCTCGTACCATCCTGCCCCGATCCCGAGGTACGCACGTCCGCCCGAGAGAACGTCGAGCGTCGTCGCCGTCTTGATGAGGATGCCCGGATAACGGTACTGCACGCCAGTGACCAGCGTCCCGAGCTTTGCCCGTTCGGTGATTCCGGCCAGATAACTCAGGGCGCTGTAGCCTTCGAGCATCGGTTCCTCGGCGTCGCCGACGGGATCTATCTGAAAGAAATGGTCCATCACCCAGAGGCTCGCGAACCCGGCTTCGTCCGCCGTTCTGCCTATATGCGCGAACTTCGGGCCTATCGAGCCCGGAGCATCCGGCCATGTAAACCTCGGTATTTGTAGTCCGATCCGCACGTGACTCCTCCAACTCCTGTTGGGATTGCTCAGCGTGAGTATCTTACCCAGGAGAACCCATGAACAAGCCTTCACCCCGACTCGGTACGCACATCCGACGTTTACATGGCCGGGGAGTTCAGACAGCATCTCCCCATTGTGGATGCCAGGAAGGGGAACACGATGCACATTGGCCTCACCCCCGGCAGCAAGTCTACTGGACTGAGGATTTACATACCTAGCACTGTCATGTATAGTGCTGCTATGTATAGTGGAGTTAGAGTTCGTTAGTGGCGCGTGAAATCATGGAGATCAACAAAGACCTGATAGCCGCTTCCTCGACGCCGATCGTCCTGGCGATCCTGGCCGAAGAGGACAGCTACGGCTACGCCATCCTCAAGCGAGTTCGGGAGTTGTCCGGAGGGCGTATGGAGTGGACGGATGGGATGCTCTACCCTGTTCTGCATCGGCTCGAGCGGCTCGGCCACGTCGAGCCGCGGTGGGAAGTTGCGGAGAGCGGTCGCCGTCGCAAATACTACCGGATCACGCCCGGTGGCCGGGCCCAACTCGCCGAGGAACGCAGGCAATGGCAAGCGGTGGACGCTACGTTACGGGGCATCTGGCGGACGCTCTCCCTACCCGTCCCGTCCAGCCACCTGGGGGTAGTCGAGCCACTTCCAGAGGGAGCCTGAGCGGTGGAGGACGCAGGGCACACGGCACTCGAGGAGCAGATCGACCAATGGCGGGGCTACCTTCGCCGTCGGCAGGCGATCCAGTCCTCCGATGTAGCGGAGCTTGAAGACCATCTGCGCGAGCAGGTAGCGGTCCTGGTTGACGCGGGGCTAGCCACCGATGAAGCGTTCCTGGTGGCGGTGAAGCGCATGGGCAACCTCGACGCCCTCTCACGGGAGTTCGCGCGCGAGCACTCGGAACGCCTCTGGAAGCAGCTCGTCGTTGTCCCTTCGGATACTGGGGCGCCACGAGCGCGGGCCCGAACTGATGCAATCGTCGCCTTCTGTCTTGCGGTGGCGGCGGCCTTGCTCATCAAGGCGCCGGCGCTCTTCGGGATCCAATTGGACCAGGATGCCGACTTCTACATCCGCAATTTGAGCCTCTTCGTGCTGCCCCTCCTGACCGGCTATTTCGTCTGGAAGCGGCGGCTCGACACCAGCACTCTCGGCTGGCTTGCAGTCGCGTTCGTCGCGGCGGGTGTTTTCGCCAACGTCTATCCCTTCGCCCAGGGCGGCTACACCGTGGCGCTCACGGCGCTACACCTGCCGATCGCGCTCTGGCTGGTGGTGGGCGTCGCGTACGCGGGTGGCCGGTGGGGCCAGGTCGGCGGCCGCATGGACTTCATTCGGTTCTCGGGCGAGCTATTCATCTACTACGTCCTGATCGCCCTCGGCGGCGCCGTCCTCACGGCGTCCATGGCGATCATCTTCCAGGCCATCGGGATCGACGTGGAGCCTTTCTTCGAGTCGTGGCTGTTGCCGTGCGGGGCGGTCGGGGCCGTCATGGTCGCCTCCTGGCTGGTGGAGGCCAAGCAAAGCGTGATCGAGAACATGGCGCCCGTGTTGACGCGCCTCTTCACGCCGCTCTTCGCCGCCGTGTTGGTTGCGTTTCTGGCGACCCTGCTGTGGACCGGACGCGGGGTAGACATCGGGCGGAACGCGCTCATCGCCTTCGACCTGCTCCTGGTGGTGGTCCTTGCCCTTCTGCTCTATTCCGTCTCCGCCCGTGATCCCCAGTCGCCCCCAGGCGCCTTCGATGTGTTGCAGGTGATTCTGGTGGTCAGCGCGCTACTGGCCGACGCGGTAGCGTTGTGGGCCATCGCCGCGCGCATCACCGAGTTCGGCTTCACCCCGAACCGCGTGGCCGCCCTGGGTGAGAACGTGATTCTCCTGGTCAATCTGGCGTGGTCCGCCTTACTCTACATCCGCTTTCTGAGAGGGCGCGGATCGTTCACGGGCCTCGAACGGTGGCAGACGAACTACCTGCCCGTCTATGCCGTGTGGGCGGCTATCGTCGTAATAGTCTTTCCGCCAGTGTTCGGATACGTCTGATAGGTTGCAGATATATCCGTTCCCCGGCACCCGGCTTACGGTGGAGGACATCTTCTCCGAAGGGGACATTGGGGTGATCCTTCGTTGCTGCCGGGTCAGGCCGCGATGGCTTGCAGGGTCTGTTCGGCGGTCACCTCCTCGGTCTTGGCGCCAAGCGCCCTATCTCGGTCGGCACCACAGCCCGAACTGGGCCAGACGAACGCCTGTCGCCCGTCTTCCTTAGAGTTCCACTAATGACCGTGACGATCCCCTCACTGTCGCGTCGGCAGGTGAATTGGTGGGCGAACGCTGCCGGGACCTTCATGGTCGGGTATGCCTGCATCGCCGGTGTGGTGTTCGTGCTCTGGGGCGCGGTCGGGTTCTTCGTGCCTGGCGGGTGCTGGACTCCTTGGGCTACGCTCGCTTCAGGCACTGGGGGATCTACGGAGAGGAGGGGTTGGCTGGGAGGGAGGCCGCGCTGTGGCTGGCGGCAGAAAGCCTCACCGTCGAGCACGCCGGGGAGCCGCTCTCCCGCTAGGAGACCAAAGCGGAGGCGGGCACGGGCAGGCTACGGGCGGTGGGTGCCGAGCTTTTCGAGACGTCGTGCCGACACGATTTGCCACAGCAGAGGCTCTTCGCGCTCGCCGAGTTGGGTGAAGCGGGGTGGCTGAAGGTCCTGAGGCTCGAGGGGTACGCGCCCGGGGCGCCACGACGGCCCCCGGGCCTTCAGCAGAAGCTCTTCCCGTACCACGAAGCCTTGGGGTAGCTTCCCGGTCCAATAATCCACAGACTTCGAATGTACGGCGTTCTCCGAAGTCCACTCCCAGAAGTAGCCACCTGGCAGATGCGCCTATTCCCAGATGCCTGCTAGTGTGGCAGCGTTGTACGACGCGGCGGGCCTGTGTCGGGCGTGTTGCTCTAGTCGCCGAGCATGCCGGGCAAGAGGTTCTCGAAGAACAGGTGCTTGATCAGCTCGCGGCGACTCTTCACGCCCACCTTCTCGAAGACGTTCTGCAGGTGGCGCTGAACGGTGTGCTCGGAGACGAACAAGGTAGCCGCCATCTGCCTGGTGGACAGGCCGCGCGCGACCAGCTTCACCGCCTCCTCCTCCCTCGGGCTCAGGCCGTATGCGGCGGCGTTGAGCCAGGCCACCTCCTCGGGCTTGGCCGGCTCTATGACCACCACCGTCTCGCCAGGGCGCCCGGAGGAAGATTCCGTGAGGGAACCGTAGAGCGCGATCCAACGCCCCGAACGGCCGCGCATGCGCACCCTCGGCACGAGGTCCAGGTCCCGGTCTCTCTCGGGAGAGAGGGCGCGCCTGAGGGCGCCGGCGACCATCCTGACGGGTACGGGGGTATCGTCCTCCCGCCAAGCGGGGTGGAGGTCTTGGAGGTCCTCGAGCCAACGGCGTGCTGCGGGCGTGTGGGAGAGTACCCTCCCCTCGCGGTCGAGGGTCAGCACGCCTGGCACGTCGGGGCCGCCGTGCGCGGTCGTCGCCCGCAAGCGGAGGGCGGCGGCCTTGAGCCCTGCGCCCACATGCGGGGCGACCCTCTTCAGGAGCCGTACCTCGCGAGGACCGAAGGCCGGGGCGTCGGCCCTGCGGGTGAGATCCATCGCGCCCCAAAGACCCCCGCTGTCGGCGAAGACACTGCTCACCTCGTGGGCGAAGCCCAGGGGCTCAAGTAGCTCGCGGTAGCGCAAGGAGCGCTCCGGCCTTCCCCCGGTAGCCTCGGAGAGCGACTCCACCAGGCGCCTCTCGCGGAGCATCGAGGAGATCCTGCCGAGGCTCTCCTCGAAATAGATGCGATCGAAGAAGACGTCGTCGTCCTCGGCGCTCCCCTCGCCCATGCCCTCGATGACGCCGTAGGTCATTAGGTTGGTCGCCGGGTCCACCGTCGAGGCGCAGTACGCCTCGAAGGGCACCGTGTGCCCGAGGCTCCGCGCCACCCGGCTTAGCAACTCTGGCCCCTCCAACCCTGCGCTCGACACGCGCTTGACCTCGGCGAAGGCCCGCTCTTCTTGTCGAGCGGAAATATCGCGGATCATGTTCACGCCTCCCGTACGGCCGTCTTAAGCGTCTTAACCCTCCGCGCCTCGGACCGCCAGTGAGTAGGCGGTGCGCGGCCTCGACCTCGACACAACTCAAGATGCTTTCGTTGCAACTACCATGGTAGCACGAGACGTGGCGAACGGCATCGCCCGGATGGGTGCTTTTTTGTGCCCGGCAGATAGAGCCCTCAACCGACCA
>JAABUR0100003385.1_pt1 | contig 22442 bp, 27 predicted proteins | sample 5560091 | NCBI WGS metagenome assembly JAABUR01 (sample SAMN10711879, study PRJNA513375) | rock metagenome | isolation source: Antarctica rocks | place: Antarctica: Victoria Land, University Valley sud
GGGGCGAGAGAAAGTGCGGCGTGCCGAAGATGACATCAATGCCGAGCGCGCGAAAGACCTCGGGCGCATCATGCTCGCCCACAGTCTTGATCACGCGCTGGACGCGAGCGGTGATGGAAGCGAAGTTATCACCACTGAATTGCAGAGAAGTTGGCGCAAAGCCGAAGTCAGACGCGCGGCGCACGTTTGCGGCGAAGCGAGCCGAAGCGATAAGCGCCTTTGACGGCACGCAGCCCGTGAAGAGGCAGTCGCCGCCCAAGGCCTTTTTCTCCACCAGCGCCACGCGCGCGCCGAGGTGCGCCGCGCCTACAGCCGCGACCAGCCCGCCGGAGCCTCCGCCGATCACAATGAGATCATAGTCGCTCACAGACTTTCTCGTTCGTTTTGATCTGTACCCTCAGTCATATCACTTTTGCGCCGAGACTCGACGCCGCAACCGCCGCTCATTCAAGTCGGCACGCCCAGTCGCGGCAGCACAAACTTCATCAATGCGATGTAGCCGAAAATTATCAGCGGTAGTATTAACCATTCAGGCATATTTCAAATCCTCAAATTTTCAGGTTGCTGCGTACATGATTTATTGCGCTACCAACGCCCGCTCATTCACCGGCGGCGCGTTCTAAACGCTTGCTGTCTGTGATGGTGAGGTGCTTTCTGCCGATGTCTATGATCCCTGCGGTCTTCAGCTCGTTGAGAGCGCTCGTCACCGTCTCCCGATAAACACCGAGCTGTTCAGCGATGTCTTGATGGGAGAGTCCCGTGACCTCTTCGCCTTCTGCTTCACGCAGGAGCAGCGCGGCGAGACGCGGGATGAGTCCTTTGAAGGCGATCTCCTCCAACTGCCGCTCAGCTTCGACCATGCGCTTGCCAACCGCTTCGAGGATGCGCAAACTGACTTGCGGCTTCGCCAGCAGCAGGCGCTCCACGTCCGACCGGCTCATCGTGCAGATCAAAGAATCCTCAGTCGCTTCGGCGAAGGTGTCGTACATGCCCTGACCGATGCAGCTCATCTCGCCAAAAAACGAGTAGGGCGGGAGCCTTGCGATGACGAGCTTTCGCCCTTCCGGCGACATACGGTAAATCTGCACCGCGCCCGTCTTCAGCAGAAAGAGCACTTCACCCGTTTCATCAGGCGAGTAGAAGATGCGCCCGGCTTTGCAGGTCTGCATCTTCGTTGCGCTAACGATCTCCTGCATCTGCTCGGGGGTAAAGTCACGGAACAACTCCATCGCTGATAGATAGCCGATCTTCGATCTCAACGCGCTTGATTCGAGCACCTCAGTATCGTCGCCGGAAGTCTCACCCGCGTCGCCCATACGCTCGCCCATCAGTCGCCGTCTGAGCTTTGATAATGTGCCTGACATTTCTCTTCCTCCCGCGAGCCATTATCCATCTTAGTGGCGGCTTAATCCACAGCGCTTCAGCCCAGCGCCTCCGACAGCCGGCTGAATAACTGCTCGGGCGCGGGATTGCCGAGCGAGAACGTGCGGCCATTGAGCACGTAAGTCGGGATGGAAAAGACGTCATCAAGATTCTCGCTGCCTTCCTCGTCCAGATCGATCAATTCAAGATTGATGGCGGCGAATCTTTTTCTGACCTCCTCTGCGAGGCGGAGCGCCTCCCCACACGTGAGACAGTGTTGTGCGATATAGATGCGTAGCGTCGGCGTCTTTATCCGTGCGCTCATATTATTCTCCACTTCCATAACCACCCGGATATTGCCAGCCAATCCATCATCGCATTCCTCCAAGCTGGCTCAATCAGTCTATGTCTATGCGCATAAGTGTTCAGTAAGGCGGGTTACATAACTGACGACGTTGACTGTAAGGGGCGTTACTGAGAATTTAGTGTTGAGTGCTGTACGCTACTTGTGTCAGGGTAAGACGTAGTTGAGCAGAAAAGAATACGGTGAGAGTCGAAGCGGCAACAGGTAAGGGGGGTGAGATGGATTTAGGCGCGCTCAAAGAATGGTTTCTCGGCCTGGGACAGCAGTACCATGTCAATCCCATCATCTTCGGCGCGATTTACGTCGGCGCGATCCCTTTCTTCAGCGCGTCCGTCGCCTGGCTCGTGCGTAATTACCGTCGGCGCAAGTCAATCGTCCTGCCGACGCTCTCCGCCGGGTTCTGTTTCGTGTCGGCCTACCTTTATCTGATCGTGGCGGGGCGAAACGTCCCTCTCTGGGTTTACGGAGCGGTCGTGGCGCTGCTTATCTTCGGTGCCGTCTCAACCGTCAGGAAAGTCCGTAAGCAGATCAATGAGCCCTCGCTATGATAGAGACGGGCCTGGCCGACGACCTTCGGTTCGTTCTCAGTCGAGGGGTGCTCAGTCGGAACTTACTGATCGCACTCGTCGTCGGCCGTGTGCTCTCGCTGACTAATCAGTTGGGTGTCATCGCACGCCGTTCACCGCGCCCCTAGCAGTCAAGCTCTTCTTCAATTTCTTGATCCCGTTTATCGTCTCCTCAATCAGCGGCGCGATAAACAGTGAGCCGCATTAGAAAGCCGACAGGAAATGAACAGATGCTCGGTCACCGTGAAGTCTGTTCGGCATAGGGAGGCGGCGTCTTGTCGTACCACCAATCAGGTCGGCGGAACATCAACGTGCGATAGTCCATCCGTATCTCTTCGACTGTCGGGCGACCGACGAACCACCAGCCGTTGTAAATCTTGTAGATCGTGCGATCACGATCAAGCACGAACGTGTAAGGAATCGCCACGGGGCTGTGAACGGGATCGGACGAATCAACGATGTCGAGTTCCGTAATAACCTTCTTCTCCTCGTCGCTCAGAAAAGGGAAGGTCGCGGCAAGCCCGTCTCTGATCTCCTTCGAGAGCATCGGGCTGTCAACAGAGACCACGACGAGCTTGCAGTAGTTGACGCTCAGCTCAGGCTGTAAGTGCTCGACATAGCTCGCCAACTGGCGACGGTCTTTCGGGCAGTAATAGCCGCGCGAAAAGACTACGACTGTCGGGAAGCCGCGCATCAAGCTCGAAAGCTTTACCACCTCTTTATCATGATTGGGAAGTTCAATATCTGGGAACTTGTTGCCCGGCCTTAAATCATCTCGCATCGGTAACCTCACCACATTAAACTACGCACAATTGCCTGCCAGTGTTTAGAACGCCCGTCACGTCAAAAGTGAAGACGCATTATATCCGCTTCCCTCCATTCATGCTCTGTAAGCCGGCTTACAGAAGCTACGGTTTGTAAGTGTAACCGGGCTTACTGAACACCCGATGAACAAAGAGGCATATTGACTGCGATGAGAAGGAGCGTGTCGCCATCCCGTTTGGGTTCGAAATTCGATGGGAATAATTTGAGTAGAAGGCGACTTTGAATAGATAGCACACGCTTTCGGACACGGAAGTGATAGACTTCTTCAAACGAGTGGCGGGATTCACCGCGAGATCATGCACTAAGCTTATGGTCCGCACAGTAAAGGGAAAGGTGTGTAGGAATGGGAACTAACAAGGTCAGAGAAGTGACCGCCCAGGAGTTCGGGACGCTCATCGCGGGCGAGCGCCCCGTGCTGGCGGACTTTTACGGGACATGGTGCAGCCCGTGTAAAGCGATGGAGCCGGTGGTCGAGCGGCTGGCCGAGCGCTTCGCGGGGCGTGCGGAGGTCGTCAAGATCAACATTGATGAGAGTCGTGAACTGGCCGCAGAACACAGCGTGCGTGGCGTGCCAACATTCCTCCTCTTTATCGGAGGAAGGGCCGTCGAGCGTGTTGTCGGCGCAAGCAGCGAGCAGGTGCTGGCCGCGCTCGTCGAGCAGCACGCGGGTCCGCTCCAAGCAATATCGGAGCCCATACGAGCCGCGTGACCCGCGCTGAAACGTGTGTAAGCGAGTTTACAGAATAGCGGAGGGGGAGCGGCGTATGCTCTCTGTCCACAAAGGTGACTCACGTTCCGGCTTCGGAAGAACAGTGAGTCTTCATGGTAAATGACTTCAGACTTCTTAAAGGAGAAAAATCAAGATGAAAATCAACCACACCCTGCGTCGCGCAGGAATCCTTCTCAGCTTTATCGCGCTCATCGGCATGATTTCGCTGCCAGCACTAGCCAAGACTTCCAAGGCCAAGCGCCCGACGGTCGCCATCATTCGCGCCGACTGGTGTACGGCCTGCCAGAAACTTGAACCAACCATGATGGAGTTGATGAGCCAGTACAAGGACCGCATCGACTTCGTCATGCTCGACGTGACGGATGACCAGAAGGCGGCCAAGTCAGCCGCCACCGCGCGCAAGCTCGGCCTCGGAAAGTTCTTTCAGGCAAACAAGAAGAAGACTTCGACGGTCGTCGTGCTCGGCGCGGACCGCAAGATTCTCTTCAAAACGGCGAAGAACTTCGACCGCGAAGCATACGTGAAAGCGTTTGATGAGGCGATAGCACAGTCGGGCCATCGGAGCTAAAGCATTCACACGCTTGAACTGCTTCGGTTGGGCGCGGGAGCGTGCGCGTTGTGGGGGACAGCCACATACCCTCGCAGGTGCGGCTGGTGCGCGCGCTCCCTCCCAAACCGTTAATCTATACTGGTGAAATAAAAAAATATGCAGGGATTGACAAGCAATTTGCAAGAATACCTTTCGTCCGGCTCGCTGCTGGTCTATCCGGCGGCGTTCATCGCGGGACTACTGATCAGCTTCACGCCCTGCGTTTACCCCATCATACCGATCCAACTCGGCTTCATCGGCGGGCAGACTGCCGCCGCCGCGCAAGACTCCGGTCAGCAGAGCGGACGCATCAACACGCGCGGGTTCACCCTTTCAGTGCTGTTCGTCACCGGGATGGCGATTGTATACGCAGCGCTCGGCGCGTTCGCCAGTCTGACCGGCACGCTCTTCGGCATCTGGGCGTCAAGTCCCTGGACGTACATCGTCGTCAGCAACGTCATACTGTTGCTGGCACTCTCGATGCTCGATGTCTTTCAACTGCCGTCGCCGCAGTTTTTGTCGAACTGGCACCCGGAGCGGAAAGGCAAAGGCTACGTGTCGGCGCTGCTCGTCGGCGCGGCGTCGGGCCTTGTGGTCGGGCCATGCACGGCTCCGGCGCTCGGCGCGGCGCTCGCTTATGTCGGCACGAGAGGCAACATTTTCTTCGGCACATCGGTGCTGTTCGTGTTCGCCTTCGGGATGGGGGCGATCATGATCGCGCTTGGAACATTCAGCGGCGCGTTGGCGGCGCTGCCGCGTTCGGGCCAGTGGATGGTGCGAGTCAAGAAAGCGTTCGGCTTCGTCATGCTCGTGATCGCGGAATATCTATTGCTGCAAGCCGGACAAAGATTCATCTGAGCGGCGCGCACGCCGCTTTGATACAGGTTAATGAATGAGCAAGGAAGGGAAAGAAACGCCAAGATTAGGTAGTGGGGTAATAGCGCGTTGCTGGCATTCGGAGGCCGCATGATTATTGGTTCAAATTTATTAGCAACGCACTCTCGCCCCCTACTAAAGCGTTTGAAGCATGATGGAGACAGGGGCACATTCGGCCATTCAATGCTGCATCGTCTGTGGTCGCACGCTGACGGATCGCGCGCTTCACGATGAACTGGAAGATCAAGTGCTCGCCGCCATCCGCGCTGAGCATCCCGAATGGACGGATCAAAACGGAGTGTGCGAAGCGTGTGTCAGCTATTACCGCAACCTCCTGCAAGAGCGTGCGACACGCGAGGAGCGCTTGCGCGTGCAGTCGCGCCCGCGTTGGCCGGGTTGGTTAGCATCATTGGCGGGCAAGCTGCGCGCACAGTTTCTTACACGCGGGATGAAGAGTTAGTAGAAAGGGAATAAGTTATGAAGAAGTGGAAGATCGCCATACTGTTGAGCGGTGCACTCTTGAGCGGCGTTGCTTTCGTCGGTTGTTCGTCAAATCCTTCGAGGCCAAGCGCGACGGCCTCGCAAGCCACGACGAGCACGACCGGCGGTTCGACCTCAAATCGAACCGGCACCTCTGTCGGCGACACAGCGCCGGACTTTCAGCTCGCGGGGCTGGACGGCGCGCAAGCCAAACTCGCTGATCTACATGGGCAGCCGGCGGTGCTCATCTTTTGGACGGCGTGGTGTCCGGTCTGCCGAGAGGAAGCCCCCCACTTCAACGAGTTGGCGGCGAAATATGAACCGCAGGGCGTGCATGTCATCGGCATCAACATTCAGGACAGCCCCGCCCGCACAGAAGGTGGCATCAAAGACTTCGGCATCAAGTACAGGGTCGTGCGCGATGCGGACGCGAGCGTGGCCCGTTCATACAAAGTGACGGGCACGCCGACGATTCTCTTTTTGGATCGTAACGGCGTAGTGCGTTACTTCGGCAACGAACTGCCCGCAGATTATTCGTCGCGTCTCGATGCGCTGGTCGCTCGGAAGTGATAAGGCAGGGGAATGAATGATGAGTGAAAGAGAATCGATTTACGAAGCGGTCATCATCGGTTCCGGGCCGGCTGGTTTGACTGCGGCGATCTATGCGGCGCGTGCTGACCTTCGCTCGTTGGTGATCGAGGGGCCGCAGCCCGGCGGACAACTGACTATCACAACCGAAGTCGAAAACTATCCGGGCTTCTCCAAAGGCATTCAAGGGCCTGAGTTGATGGCGGAGTTTCGCGCGCAGATGCCAAGCGCGGGCGCAAAAGACATAATCGCCAACTTCCGAAGCGTTAATGAGTGCGGGATTGTTTCTCATCACTTATGATTTTATGCGTTGCCGGCAACGTCTGAGCGCCGGACAAGAGACGCCGCTCGATTGCTTCCCTCTTTAGATTCATGTCGCGCTTCTGCACCTTGTCGCTCCTCTCCTCCAGCTCCGGTGTCAATAATGACTCCATCAGTGCTGACCGATGCTGATCTTCTTCGCTTGCGTCTTGAAAATCGAAAGGCGCGCACTTCTGACATTGTGGCAGAATACGCAGATCGCGATCCGAAAGGCTGCGTCTCGTAAAGAGCGCGCCTGCACTAACGCCCTCGCCGCACGCGGCGCAGAGGATTTGGCGCAGAGCGCGATAAATCATGACGCTCGACTTCCCCGCGCCATGAGCCTTGCCAATAATTTCGCTCATGCCCTGCTTCATCGAAGTTACCCGCGGATGGTCAGTAGCTCCCGCCAGTCGGTCGTATAGCGTGGGCTTCTCTTTCCGGCGCGCGTCTGCCACCTGCCCTCAGTCTCGACCGCGCCCAAACGAACGGTGTGCCGACCATACTTGCGATTAATCTCGTCCACCGCCCGCGCCACACTACAACGCCGCTCCCATGAGTCCTGTCCGAACATCCTGAGCGTTAAATGGTCCGACGGGGCAAGGTCATTCAGCATCACGCCTGCTTTCTTATAGCGATAGCCTGCCCGGTAAATGCTCTCTGTAGCGGCGAGTGCGACCTTCAACAGTTCGTCATCAGTGTTTGTCGGATATAGCAATTCGTGCGTCACAGAATTCCCATATTGCGGTTCGTCCTGCCGAAAGCGATTCGTGTGAACGAAGACAGTGACGACGCTCGCCGCGAGGTTACCTTTCCGTAGCTTCTCCGCCCCTTTAGTCATGAAACTTGCGACCGCTTCTTTCATCTCACTCAGCGTCTCGATTGCTGATCCAAAACTTCGTGAACATGTCACGCTCTTTCGCGCGCTTGGTTGCGTCTCCAACTCCAGGCACCGCACGCCGTTTAATTCCGTTTGTATTCGCGCCCCGACAACCGTTAATGCGCGTCTCACCCACCTGCGATCTGCGCGCGCGAAATCAAGCGCCGTCATGATGCCGCGTGATTGCAGGAACTTCGCCCGCCGTCTGCCGATGCCCCACACATCTTCGATGGCGGTGCGTTCAAGCGCGCATTCTCTGTATGCGGAATCCGTGAGCGTCAACACGCCGTCAGCTTTATCTGACTTCTTCGCTAATCTATTCGCCAGCTTCGCTAATACTTTTGTTTCGCCCATGCCAATTGAGACGGGGATGCCGAGCCACTTCTCTATTTTGCGTTTGATGTCTCTGCCATGTGCGTCCAGTTCTTTAGTGTTGCCGCCATCCAGATTCATGAATGCTTCATCAATCGAATAAACTTCTACCTCCGGCGTAAACTCATGAAGGAGTTCCATCAAACGGTTGCTGATGTCGCCGTAGAGCGCATAGTTCGACGAATAAACTTTTACATTATGCCGGTCAATCAAATCCTGCACTTGAAATAACGGCGCGCCCATTGTAATCCCCAACGCTTTCGCTTCATTTGTGCGGGCAATCACGTTGCCGTCATTATTCGACAGCACGATGACCGGCTGATTGTGCAAGCGCGCATCAAAGAGCCGCTCACATGAGCAATAGAAGGAGTTGGCGTCAATCAGTGCGATAGCAGATTCCATAGCGCAATCTCACTCACTGCTCTCAATCTTAAACAGAGGATTCTCAATGATGCCGAAGACATTGCCCCATGCATCCAGCACAGTGGCGACAAGTATGCCGCCGACATCCTGCACTTCTTCGGATGGTTCGGCTCCAAGTTCCAGTAATCTTTGGTACTCCGCTCGCGCGTCTTGCACTCCCCAGTACGTGTAACTGCCGTTTCCCTTCGTGACTTTTGACATGTCAGGGTTGAGTCCTAACTCATAACCGCCGACGTTAAAGCCAACATAGAAGGGTTCATCGAAGTACGGCTCAATACCCAGTACTTTCGTGTACCATTCTTTAGCCGCTTGTAAGTCGTCAACGTGATAGATGGCAGTTCTTAATCCGAGTATCATTTATCTTCCCTCTCGCTTGATGATTTAGTGTCTGGTTGCACGCAAGCCGCTACTCTTCCCTTGCTTCAACGAATGAATGACGTGCAAGACTTTGCCCCACACAGCGAAGTCAATTTCTTCGGTGATCAGAAGTGGGATGAATCTATGGTTATCAGACTCAGGGTAGAGCCACACTCGTCCTTCAATGATTCTGAGTCTTTTAACGCACATCTCCGCTCCGACTCGCGCCACGATAATATCTCCGTCATCGGCTTCAAGCATTCGGTCAACGACTAAGACATCTCCGTCGTGAATGTGCGCCTTTGTCATCGAGTCGCCTTCCACCCGCACGCAGAATGTCGCTGCCGGATGATCTATCAACCAGCGATTGATGTCTAAACGGCACTCGAGGCTATCCTCTGCTGGAGACGGAAACCCCGCTGAGACGCCGCTCATGTAAACCGGTATCTTTAACTTCGTCGGGAAGCGAGTGAACGCCCACACTTCACTGACGTTCATCGAACATGACTCTTCACTGGAGAAACTCTCTTGACGGGTTTGTTGCCTGTTCATTGTTTATTTGAGAGCAAATAGTTTATATTTCACGGGCGCAACAAGATTCTAAGCACGAAACGCAGGCTTTGGCAATGATTTTCTGTGATCGGGTATAGATTGACGGCGAAGAAGCCACGAAAGTTTAACGCGCAACCGATAAATTCATAAAAGCCTTAAAACCTTCTGCATCGCGCGTCAGAAGTATTAAGCTGGTATTAATAATCTTTCGAGTAATTGAATTGAGATGATAATGATGAGCGCGCCCCAACAACAAACATCCCCAATCATAAAACTGCTCAAGCAGATTGACGCTGGAGTAACGATTTATGAGCCGTTCAATCGCACGCCGGAGTGCTGGCGTGAGTTTCAAGATACAATCGCGCGGCTTGAAGAAATGAAGGAGTTAGGACTTGTTCGTCAGTTGTTCACGCAGACGCGCGCTTCCTTTGGTAAAGAGGAAATCGTGATGGTGATGATTGTCGGTGGTTTGACTGATGAAGGTCGAGAGTTACTTAACCATCCTGACAAGCCTTCCGGTCAGTAAGTTGTATAAAGCAACTTTGAGTTTGAGGGAAAGTATTCCACGCGGAATAGCAGTTCTTCCACATCTTGCTACCCTGTTTTGAAAATTGAGGCGGCGAGCTGAAGACGAAGTTTTACGGTTGCCACTGTGACCGTCGGGCATGTTATCCATGTCAGGTCTTACCTAATTGATTTAGCAGGCGCGCGCGACGATATAAATCAAAGTTCGATTTGCGTTTCCCTTAAGCCGTTTTGCCCAAGAAGTTGGCAAGCGCGACCACTCTGCATGAGGAAGAATGCCCGTCTCTAGCACCTCGAAGCCTGCATCTTCATAATGAGAAATGAGAGCGGTATCTATGTGCGTGGTAGAAATAATGTTCAGCCCCAAGCGTTCTATCTCATAGCGATCTCGCTCAGGGTCAAGACCGATTACCACTTCCAGCAGTGCCTCAGCCGAACAAACACGTCGCAAGTTTCGCAGCGCCGTTTCTTCTCCACTTGCGACTGCACGCAGCAGGCTTCCCCAAGGGAAATGAATATGCACTTCATCAGCCACCCCATCTAATTCAGACGGCAAATCTTCGATTGATGCCTGTAGAAAGAGGACGTTCGGTAGACCGCCCTTTGATGGCTTTCTATGAATCTTCTCGGACACCTTCTTCAGTGGGCGCGGGTTCGCGTCGATCCCGATGTAGAACTTCTTCGGGTTCTGGCGGGCAGCAGTGTACACAAAGCGACCGTCCCCCGTCCCTATATCGAAGATTATCCCTTCGCTGGTAGGGAGCAATGAGCTTTCGGAAGATTTCTCCGTCGAGTTATCAACGGGTTCGACCACGAATTTCCTTGAGCATAATTTCTGTCCTTTCTAGGTGTCCATTATACTAACTGTTCTATCATCTGCGCCAAGCGAATTGTGTCGCGCCATTCAGCAGACTCCTCAAAATCCCATACGGCGGGCAGAACTGCATGGCAGAACGCCCATCGTGCAAGGCGTTCTCGACTAATTTCTAACTCATCTGAAAAAATCGAGAGTCTGCGCGCGAGATCGCGCGGATTACAAAATGCGAGAGAATGCAATGCCGAGATCGCCAAAACGAAGGCGGCAGATCATTCTGAACTTAACCACTCGATGGAGTTTATTGCTCAAGCCATCCCGCTTAATAATCAAAACCGCAATCCGGCTTATGCTAAAGACGAACCTCAAATTGCCCGCAAGTCGTTTCAGCCGAATCGCCGACCGGGTTCACCGGAAAATTCTCTCAACTTTGACGATGAATTCGTCGAGCAGAAAGCACCGTCTCATCACGGGCGCGTTCAACCTCTTGCGGTGCAACAACGAACGCACTTATCTTCTGATAACCACCAGCATCAAACGCTCGCCCATAACGAAAATCTGCAAAGAGAGAAAATTCTTCAACTAACGCGTACCCGTTAGCATTGCTTTCAGATGCAGATTAGCGCCCGCGGTTTCGTCTTATGGACTTCTCACCCAATCTTTTAATCAAACGTATGTCATTGTCGGCGGAGAGAATGTTCCCGCGAGAACGCTTTTGTTGCAGGCCATCAAGGCGACGAAGCGCTTACTGATGGGACTTGCTTTATGACACAAATAGCCGTTCCTATGATTTGCATACCCGTGTCGCCACACGGACTGAGCGTGACATATCTGGCAGAAAGCTCCTAATTCCAAACGTTAGTCTTATTAAATTAGATGGCTTCAGATTATTACAATCGCGGATCAACGGGCTCGCTCTCGAGCGCCAGCACCCCGAAGACGCATTCATGGATGCGACGCAGCGGTTCACGCCGCACAAAGCGTTCGAGACCTTCTACGCCGAGCGCTAACTCGCGTAGCGCAAGCGAACGCTTTGTTGATAGCCCGCGTGCGCGCAACCGCTCCAAGTTTTCGGGCGCGGTATATTCAGGCCCATAGATAATCCGCAGGTACTCACGCCCCCGACATTTCACCGCCGGTTGGACGAGTCCGCGTGCTCCGCGTGCGATGAAGTCGAGCGGTTTGGCGACCATCCCTTCGCCACCGCGCTCCGTCATCTCTTCCCACCAACGTATTCCCGTCGCAACTGATTCCGCGTCGGTCGTCTCGATCATCATGTGCCGTGTGGTAAAAAGCAGTTCTTCCTTTTCGCAAAGTCGCTTGAGAGTGCTCATGTGCCACAGGTGGTTTTTGTCGGTATGCACTGCGCCTTCGGTCGCAAGCAGATGGAACGGCGCGAGCCTGAGATCGTCAAGCGAGTTGACCGTCCAGCAATACCGTCGGTAAGCGTCACGGTACAGCGTGGCCGCGTCTGCTCGTTTGGTGAAGCGTTCGAGCAAGGCGTGCGCGTCAGTCGAGTTTTCCGCAGCTCTTGCGAGCGCTTCGACTGTTTCTGCAAGCGCAGCGTGCGACGCCGAGCCGACCGCCGCATACTGGCTGCGCAGTAACTCCTGCGCCTTCGCTGACCATGGCATTAACTCGCAGTCAAGTACCGCCCAATCAGTTGCAAACTCGTCCCACACTCCTGAATTGGTGAAGGCATCGCGCACGCGCATGAGCAATTGCGCTTCGAGTGCCGTATCCTCGAAGAAACGGCGTCCGGTTCGGGTATAAACAATCCCGCCTGCGCCGTGTTCTACTACGCCGAAGCGTCGCCGTGCCGCCTCTTCGTCTCGACAGACAATAACCACTGCACGCGAACCCATATGCTTTTCTTCGCAGATGACCTGTCCGATGCCTTGATTACGGAAGTATTGAAACGCCTCTGCCGGATGCTCCAAGAGTCCCGACTCCTTTGTCGTCTCCGACGGCGACATCGTCGGCGGCAAGTACACGAGCCACTTCGGATTCGCCGCAAAGCGCGACATCACTTCGAGGGCGGCAATCGAGTTTTCTTCACGTATCGTGACGTTGCCGTGCAGCCGTGTCGAGACGAGGCGCTTCCCTGTTACGTCCTCAATATCCAACACATCGTCGTCCTGCTGCTGCGCTGTTAAAGTTGGCAATAACCTGGATGCTTGGTCGTCTATCGGCAGGAAAGGTTTGACCGATTCATAGTAAGTGCCGAGTGCCGGAACAGAAACAAGTTCACGCTCCGGGTAACGAAGCGCCGTCAGCTTTCCGCCAAAGACACAACCCGTATCAATGTTGATCGTGCGGTTGAGCCATTCGGGTTCGGGCACGGGTGTATGACCATAAACTACCATCGCTTTGCCCCGGTACTCCGCCGCCCAGTTGTAGCGCACCGGCAAGCCATACTCATCTGTCTCTCCGGTCGTCTCGCCGTAAAGCGCGAAGTCGCGTACCTTGCCCGAACCACGCCCCTGCAATACTTCAGTAAGTCCGGCGTGCGCGACAACGAGATTGCCGTCATCCAAAACATAGTGACTTACTAAGCGGTCGAGAAACTCGCGCACCTTCGCTTTGAACTCCGGCGTCTCCTGTTCGAGTTGCTTAAGCGAGTCCGCCAGGCCATGCGTGATTTGCACGTCGCGCCCGCCGAGCGCGCGCATCAGCTTCATGTCATGGTTCCCAGGCACGCACAACGCCGTTCCGTTTGCGACCATGCTCATCACGAGGCGTAGTACTTCCGTGATCTTCGGCCCCCGATCAACAAGGTCGCCGACGAACACAGCCTTACGATTTTCCGGGGCTTTAACCGCGTAGCCAAAACTCGCTTCGCCGTTGCTGTTTGTTCCGACTTCATAGCCGAGATTTTCGAGCAACACACGTAGTTCGTCGAAACAGCCGTGTACGTCGCCGACGATGTCGAACGGCCCGTGTTCATGCTTGAGATTGTTCCACAGCGGCTGTCGCTCGATTGTTGCTGATTCTACTTCTTCCAGTGACGACAACTCATAGATGTGACGAAAACCTTCGCGTTTCAAGTTCCGAATCGAGCGGCGTAGCTGCTGGCTTTGATTGCGGACGACGTGAGCGCCGAAAATGCGGTCGGGACGATCCCGGTTGCGCTCCCGACAAATCCTTTCCGGCAGGTTAAGCACAACTGCGACTGGTAGGACGTGATATTCACGCGCGAGAGCGATAAGCGGCTTACGCGCTTCCTGCTGCACGTTCGTCGCGTCAACGACTGTCAATCGTCCTGCCGCGAGGCGTTTCGCTGCGATGAAGCGCAATATATCGAAGGCATCCTTTGTTGCAGACTGGTCATTCTCATCATCGGAGACAAGCCCGCGACAGTAATCCGACGAGAGCACTTCAGTCGGCTTAAAGTGCTGGCGCGCGAAAGTTGACTTACCGCAGCCCGATGCACCAATGAGTACGACGAGCGATAGCTCAGGAATTGTTAGCTTCATTTCGATTCACTTCCACAACAAACATCAATAGCTTCTTTCAATAAATGTTCGTCTACGTCCCACCGCGTCTTTAGCTTCAATAGCGACTCGCATAATCTTGGATCGGCGATCTCTCTTGCTGCTTCAACCGCTAAAGTCCCTACCCAGTCACGCGATAGTTCACTCAGTAGCGGCTCGACAACTCGTTCGTCCTTTCTCGTCGCCAACCCTACTAATGCTTCGCCACGTATTTCATCATCCGCTTCGATAAGACGTTCGGCGAGTGCGTCACGTATTTCGCTCGTATCAATACTAATCATTGAACCGAGTCCGAAGATCGCCCAATTTCTTACATCTTCGTCTTCATCGCTCGACAACTCTATGAGCGCGCTAACTGCCGAGTCATCTTCAAGTGTCAAAAGCCCGTGAGCGACTGCCAGCCTGACATCTGCATTAGCGTGGTTTCTAAGCTCAAGAAGTTTCCTAATCGCACGCGAATCTTCCATCCGACCTAATGCCATCGTCGCGGCTTGCACAGCATCAGCGTCATTCTCCGAATCAACCTGATTGAGGAGAATCAATATTGATTCTTCTTTGAAAGGCAATGCAGGTGCTCCAAGCTGCCCGAGGATGTCTGCGCCTAATGTTTCTTTAAGGGGAACTCCGCTTTCACATAATTTGCGCGCGGCATCGAAGACTTCCCGGCTCCCTCGATGATGCAAAGACGCGACAAACTTCCATCTTGCATCTTCGTCTTCTTCTTCCCTCTGCGCCGCCGCGATCAATTCCTCAGTAGGCTGTGTGTCATCCGAGGAGTTGGACTTGGCAGTAATTTCTCCTCCCATCATTAACGTCCTTTCAGCAGCTTTTACACAGTTCCGCCCAACGTAAAGATCGCCATCTGCGTCGGCGCACCAACTTCCCGGTCTTCCACTCCAATCGGCAGGAAGCGCACGGTGTAGCCAAACCGCTCTGCGACATTACTCGCCCACGTTTGGAACTCAACGCGTGTCCACTCGAAGCGGTGATCCTTGTGGCGAAACTTGCCCGCCGGTAGAGTCTCAAATTTCACATTGTATTCAGCGTTAGGTGTCGTCGTCACGATTGTGTTCGGGCGCGCGAACTCGAATAGCACACGCTCGAACGCTGCGAGGCGTGCGGCGTCCAAATGCTCTATGACTTCAATCACCGTCGCGGCGTCGAAGCCTGTTAGCCTGCGGTCGCGGTAAGTTAGCGAACCTTGAATGAGGCGGATGCGCTCTCGCTGTCGTGCGGGCAGGCGGTCGAGATGTAGCCGCTCCTGCGCAACTTCAAGCACGCGGTGTGACACGTCCATGCCGACAATTTCCTCGAAACTCTTATCCGCCAAGAGCAATCGAAGCAACTTGCCTTCGCCGCAACCGAGGTCGAGCACGCGCTTCGCGCCAGTGGCTTTAAGAGCCGCGAAAACGGCATTCATCCGCTGCTCGTTGAGGCTCAAAGGGCGTTCGACGGCTTCCTCTTCACTCGCGTGAGTTTCTTCAGCGCTGTCGGGTTCGGGGTTATCTTCGTCAACGAGACGGCTAATGGCTTCGCGCGCGAGGCTGCGGCGGAACTTCAAATAACGATGCGCGATCTCATCTCGTTCGGTATGATTTTTCAACCATCCTTCGCCATGCCGCAACAGTTTCTCGACCTCCTCTTCGCCTACCCAGTAGTGCTTTTCGTTATCCAAGACCGGCACGAGCACGTAGATGTGCGAAAGCAAATCGCGCAGTCTAACTTGCCCGCGAAGCGTGACGGTGTAGTACGGGCTTTCACCCCATTCCGGGAATTTCTCGTCGAGCGTGTGATGCACGGCTTCGACAACGTAACTGAGCGGCTCGAATAGTCGGCGCAAGAAACCTTCACCGCCGCGACATGGCACAACGGCGAGTCTGGCTTCGAGCGGCAGAGCGGCGTCAACTAATTCAGTATGGTCTTTGCTTCTGCCGCCCAGAGCGCTGCCGAAGACTTGCGAGATGGCGACGCTTAGGAAAGACGATGCGACGTAAGGACGGTCGTTGACGTATTGCGCAAGCGCGCCGCCCTCACCCGATGGCCCGCGCCGTTTGCGAACTAATCCCACAGGGTCAACGTCGAGCAAAAGGGCTGCCGTGCAGCGTTCAACTCCAGCCTCCGGGTAGAAGACGTGTGCCTGACCGAAAGTGAGATCGAAGGTTTGGACACGTGCGGGGTTCTTGTGCAGCAAATAGCCCAGGTCGGTCGCAGGCCGTTGTGTGTTGGTAATGGTTAGAATCATATTTGTTGTTACCGAAAACTTATGTGGTTGCTAATGTATCTACCGCAACTTCTTTATACTTGATCCGTTGTTCCGAACTCGGCGATAACCTCGATGCTACCGAAGATGTGACGATTAAACTCTGACAATTCATCTGCCGGTATCCAATACTCTTGATGCCGTGAGCCGCCGACCGTCTGTACCGCGAAGCGTTGCAAGTATTCAACTCCCACACGAAAGCGCGTCACATAGCCGCGTCGTGTTCCGAACTTCGTATTCCAGTCCCGCGCGATTTGCACAGCGTAATCTTCGTTCAAGACCGGATAGAAAATCGGTTGTTCAGGCAAGCGCGGCGGAAACGCGCTGTCGCCGCTCGCGCGAATGAGTTCGAGTTCCTCATGCCCGACGGGTCTGTACAGTGTAATCGTGTGCATCTTCCTTAAAGGAAAGCACCGGCGGCGCGATTGGCTTGATCGCGCCGCCGGTGCTTATCTATCTTCTGCGAGCCTCTATTCTCTAAAAGTAGTAATCACGCTGGAGCGATCCGTCGTAGCGACCTGTCGGCAGGCAGCAATGTTTGAAACCTGCGCGCTGAGCCGCACGGGCATAAATCGTTTCGTCCAAGTTTTTCCTGTAACTCTTTGTCACCATGAACCACTCTCAATCCGCGCTTGACTCGTGTCTCTGACGGATAGCCGCGCCGACGTTTACTGCTCGGTGTAAAAGGAGTGGTCGTTTGTTTTGTTTCTCTTTGCCATGATCGTATCCTCCTTATGCCGCACAAAGCGGTCGGATATTTTCGCCTGTGTGATGAACAATGGTCAAGGATTTTTCTACTTACCCGCTCTTCAATCTTCAAATCTTCCTTATTACTTTACGAGTGAAATCTTCACCCGCAGATTCGATCAACTCTTATGTCAACAGGCGTTTGAATTTGAATTTCATATAGCTTTAGTGGGACGGTTATGGACAATTTAATTGATAGGAGCGATATGCGATATACCTCCTGCTTTAGATCGTTGTGCCGATTATCGCATACAGTCAATACCGGAGAAATAAGTAACGGCGAGTGGCGCAGACTATAACCGAGAGATCAGTGCTGAGACACAGCCCGCGTTACTGCATGTAGATTGCACGCCACGGATATACAAGCCCTGTAACTTTCCAATCGACATTACCCATAACATCAAGAATAACGATGCGTCCGGCGTCCGGCTCAGAGAGGAGGTATTCGCCGCTCGGAAGTTGCTCTACTCCGGTTATGCGGCTAGCGATTGTTTGTGACCAGATTGCGTGAACGGCAGTATCCAAGAGTTCGACCAAGTGTCGCTCTCCGACAAGCATATGACCTCCGCTCATCTTCTGGACTGATGCCGCCCATCTTCGCAATCTTGTAGCGCTGACGAGCCTACCCTTAGAATCAAACTCTTTCAGTTCCGCCGTCCCGTCCGCGACCAACGTATCGCCGCTCTCAAGACGCACCGCTTCGGAAGGAAAATGCAGCCCCCTGACTGACCATCCAATGTTTCCAGACCAGTCCATTTCGGCTACAGTGCCGGCTTCACCATCTGAAACGAGCATTCTTCCGTCTGCAAGCGATTTCACGTCGGTAGTAAATTTGAGGCTGGCCGATGCTCTCGATACAAATCTACCATCTTGATCTATTTGCGCGAGGCTCTTGCCTTCACCGACAAGGTAACCGCCCGTAGACAGAGCGGCAATGGAGTAAGCTCCGCGCAATCCACTGCTCTCCCAAAGAATCGCCTTTGATATGCGGTCGAGGCATACAACTTTACCTCCCGTAACTACAACTATTTTTCCGTCCGGTGGATTCGCAATACGCGCCTCAAGTTGCACATTCTCAGTTTCCTGCGGCAGTGATACTGCTCGGCGTTTAGCGAGATTGTTTCGAGAAGACAACACCATCGCCGTCAAGACAACAACGGTGATAACTAAAAGAGTTCTGTTGCTGCGTGTCTGCAATTTTTTGGCTCCTTTCAACTAAAGCAACAATTAAATTTTATTTCGTGCTCCGAATCTCAAGGGATAATTTCATAACGATAATGCCCGATGATTGACCATGAAAACAGTGCGTCTTCCAGCTTTGCGCCCGCGCCGATATTATGAACGATGTAAAAGCGTTCAGCCGTATCTGACAGAACGTTGCTGACGATGCCGATATGCGGAGACCCGCCGCCCGTATCCCATACCACGACATCTCCAGGTTGATAATCTTTTGGATTCATTGTGATTTCGCGCGCCTTGCCCTGTCGCGTGAAATAGGTTGCGAGATTCTGCACGCGGCGATGATCAATGTTTGGGTCAGGCTTGGTCAGATTCCAAACGTGCGGGTAGGCGGCGAAGTTGCGCGCCATGTCTTCATGCACAGCTTTTTGCAGATCAAGCCCGCCTTTGCGGAAGGCTCTCACGATGACATCGGAGCAAACGCCTCGATCAGAAGCAACATCGCCGTTCGGGTAGTTGAGCTTGACATATGACGGATCGTAAGTCCTGGTGTAGGTGGTTTGCTCAAGCGCATCATCAACAATTAGCCGTAGGATGGGTGAAGAAATCGCAGCCCTTCGCTGTGCCGTCCTAGTTCGCTGGCATCCTACTATCAATGAGACGGATGCCGCGATTATCGCACCGCATAATATTTTTTTCATGCGAGAGCCTTCAGCCATAAAGCGTTCGCAGCAGAGTAAATAATAGTGCGATCAACAGTCCATGCGAAGCAACCGCCAGCGCCAGCGTTCGCAAACCACGCGCATCGAAGAGGAGGTACGCCATTTGCTGAAGCGCATCACGCAAACTTGCGCGCACTCGATCACGCACTTCGCGGTTTACAGGCAGCGTCTGACTTGAGAGAAGTAATCTGTAATTTTCCTCTCGCGTTTCTATCTTTAATCTCATGCGGGGACGCGCAAGTTGCTCTCGCACCAAACTTCGCGTGCGCTTTGAAAAGCGAAGCGCAAACGGCATACACACCAAAAGCAATCCAATCTTCGACCATCGGCGTCCCCGTTCCTTCCAGAAATTCAATGCCCGCTGATAAATATCCAGCAGCTTTTGTTTCAGACGTGCTCGCCATGTGAGTCGGGGTTTCGGCTTCGGGGGCGCTGCCCAACCGAGACCGCCACCCACAGTGCGCGTCGAAGGCTCCCAACCAATTGTGCCGCGCGGAAGTTGGTAGTGGGGATAAATTCGACGCACATCATCGTAAGTCACCATCCGGTCACCGGCGTAAAGATTCGTATTATAGATGCCGCGCCAGTAGTCGTTATAAGTCGCCAGACGTTCGTGGCACACCGCCGCCGTGTAGAGCGCATCGCGTGCCGCACGCGTATTTGGAAAACGCTGTGCGACATCTAGATAAATCACTAACGCACGCGACAGAGATTCGTGCCGCTGCATGTAAGCCCACAATGTTTGCGCTTCGTTCGGCGCGCGGTAATGGCTTTCATCGTAGTTGACGATCGTTGCTCCGCGCCCGCCCTGCCACGCCGCCGGATTATAAAAGACCAGATGACTTCCTTCGTACAAATAACTTGCGAACTGATAGAGCGCTTCGGCTTTCGCTTCATCGCCCACAGCTATCTCTGCTCTACGTTCAAGCAGTTGCAGATCATCGGCGGTCTTAATGTCGCGTAAAACCCATTGCGCGAGTATTCCATGATGATGAATTAGTTCATCAGTCTCGTCGTTATAGTCGTTGAGGAATTGATACTTCGGGTCAAACTCCCCATTATCAGGAGACTTATATCGTCGCTCGTAAAAGCGCGCCGTGTCGCTGCTTTCCTGCGTCGTGCGGACACGCGCGAATGTCGCACGCGCTTCCGTGTATCGCCCGTCGCGCAGGTAGCGAACACCCAAGGCATACAGCAATTCGTCTTGATTATCGGCGCGCGGATTAGTCTCAATGAAAGCTGCAAGTTGTTCCGGCGTCATCAGCACATCAATAAAGTAAGCCACGTCCGTATCGTAGTTGAGCGCGAGATATTGTTCGAGCGCGCCACTGATGTCACCCGCATCTTCCGCTGCCATTGCAATGAGGCGGCGTGCGCCTTCGGTCAAATCACCATGCGGGAATTCGCTGGCAAGTAAATTTAGCGTGCGTCGTGCCGCTGCATAATCGCGCAGGCGATATTCGGCGACGCCTTCGACCCACAACGCTGCGGCGCGTTCGTTATGCTGGACGTTCAAGGCAAGTGCTCTTTGAGCGAGATGCAACGCCGCCTTGTTATCATCGAGTTCGAGATCAGCCTGGGCGACGCGCAAGGTGAAAGCGCCGCCCGCATTTGCATTAGGGTAACGGCGCATCATCCGTGTGGCGAAAGCGGCGATGCGTTCGAGTTCCCTTTTTTCCTTGTTAGCCCTGAGTGATTTTTCCTTATTATCTTCCCAGCGCTGGTATTCTTCATGCTCTTTGTCGCCATACTTGTCCTTGTAATAACTGTACGGATTCTCTTCATTGACCTTATCAATTGGCAAATAATAGCTAAACGTGTAGTTGTAGATATTATGGTAAGCGTAGGTGAGCGCCACTGTAGGTTCTGCGGCAAGCACGGCTTCGACGCGCTCCATGTCGGCATCGTTTGCAAGCGCGAGCGTTAAGCGCAAAGAAGTGAGGACACTCGCCTGACTTTGTGCGTCTCCGGCGTTGCTTAACAATCGGTAGTATTCAATCAACGCGCCCGCCGTGTCGCCGACGCGCAAATCGAGGTAAGCAAGCCAGCCCCGCGCATCCTCTGCATAACGCCCGCGCGGGTATTCACGCATCAAACGCAATAATCCCGTATGCGCGTCGCGCCATGATTCATCGCGGCAATCGGCGCAAGAATCCGTTGCCGTCGCTGTTAAATCATCGCCATCTGGTAAACTGCGGCTCTGCTTCATGCGCAGGCGTGCCGCCATAAAGAGCGCCGCCTCGCGTTTTTCGCTTTGCGGGTAACGCGCGGCAAGAATCTTAAAGGCGCTTACAGCTTCATCAATTCGCGCTTCACGATAAAGCAGCACGGCGCGCAGGTATTGCGCGTTGTCTTCGATGTTGGAATCACGCGGCATTGCATCAAGCAGGCGTCGCACTTTTGTAAAGCAATTCTTTTGTGCCTCCTCCAATTCAGCTTCAGTCGGAGCATCCTTTTTAGTTTCGTTGCGCGGCCAAAAACTGTATGCGTTTGCGCTTTGTTTGGGAGGCACGCTTTCCAACCACTCATCATAGACGCGCCGCCCATCGAGGTATGCGTGGACAGCCGCACCCGCCTTCGATCCTTTGTCGAGCGTTGTCATGGCATCGAGTTGGTCAACGATTGAGTTACGTCGTTCCTGACAGTGCGCGAGATCAATCAAACGAGAGCCATCGTAATGTGATGCGTCGCAGGAAACAGCGGCAGTGCGCTTCATGTATTCACTTAAAAGCTTGCGCGCCTTTGCCGGATCATCGTGTTGTTCGGCGACTTGCGCTTCGTCCCACAATTGGTTGATCTCCTTCAGGTCGCGCGTAGAAGAAGTGTCTTCAGCATTGCCGTCGGTGTTGCTGTCCGATGTTCGCTTCATCGCGTTCACCGGCAAGGGAGGCAGGCGGCCAAACTCGCGCTCGCCCATGTAATAGCGGAAACGCACGGAGTTCTCAATGCCTTCCCAGCCGCACCCGATCACCGTCGCCGCGCACGCTGCCGCGCATACGCTAAGCCAGATAAGAAGACGTGTGTTAGCTCTTATGCGACGTAAAATTGAGCACGACGATTTTGTGTATGAAGATTCGCTTTTCATTGTTAGTTACCCGTTGTAATGCTTATGCTTTTATCGTTCCGGTATGTGCGCTCCTCATCAGTTTTCATTGTGACGCTTGTGTTTAGAGTGTCTGGCAACTCGCCTGCAATGTTGATTCTCGTCTGCGCGGACGCGCCGGACATCCAGGCCTGCGCCGTTAACCGCACCACGTTTGCGCGCGACAACCCGCACGGACGCGGCGCACCCATTTCATCCGTGTCGCACAGTGAACCTGACCCGCTTTGATGGACACCCAGATCATGCCCGATGTTATGCTCGGGCATAGAGGTGTTCATGGCAGAACCGAAACGAAAATTCACCACTGAGTTTAAGTTAGAAGCCGTCCGGCTTG
>JAABUR0100003388.1_pt1 | contig 22433 bp, 26 predicted proteins | sample 5560091 | NCBI WGS metagenome assembly JAABUR01 (sample SAMN10711879, study PRJNA513375) | rock metagenome | isolation source: Antarctica rocks | place: Antarctica: Victoria Land, University Valley sud
GGCAATCGCCCGGACAACGCGTGCCCGGGCGGCCGCTGCTCGCAGCTCGGCTGCGCAAGGGCTCCCGCGACACCGTCGATCGGGCGCTCAAGGAGCTCGTCGCCGCCGACGACTGGGCCGTCGAGCATGTACGGCCGGCGGCTGTGGCTGCAGCAGCAGGCCGACGCCGACCTCACTACCGCCGGACAGCCGGTCACCCGGCTTGCGGTCGCTCGCCGTGCCTTCGAGTTGCTCGACGAAGCCAAGTGCACGCCACGCTGACAACCGCCAGCCGCGTCGCACATGGTGGAGCAAGGTGTGATGCCGAAGCCAGTGCCGGACATGAGGTAGGTACGGCCACCGAAGGGCATCCCGGCATGCGACACGACGACCAGCAGCAGCAGGAGCAGGCGGATCGTCGATCAGACGACCGCTCCCGCTTCGTCGTCATGTACCACCGGCACTACGCTGACATCCTGCGGTACGCACAACGGCGCATCGGGTCGGAGTCAGCGCAGGATGTGGCCGCTGAGACGTTCCTGATCGCGTGGCGACGGCTGGACGATGTGCCAACGCCCGCCTTGCCCTGGCTGTACGGCGTCGCGCGACTCAACTTAGCCAACCACCACCGGTCGAATCGTCGCGAACATCAGCTTGACGCCCGGATGCAAGCGGCGACGGCTGCGGGAGGGCCGGTGGTGCACCGAGATCTGGCCGAGGAAGTCAGCGATCGAGTCGCCCTGGCGGACCTCCTTGGCCGGTTGCCGCCAAGGGACCGAGAGGCTCTCCAACTCATCGCCTGGGAGAACCTGAAGCTAAAGGAGGCGGCGGCCGTGGCCGGCTGCTCAGTCACCGCCATGGCCATGCGAGTGCACAGGGCGAGGCGTCGGTTTCAGAAACTGCTGCACCTCTTCCCCCTCGGAGCCACTGATGGAACTCCTAGACCCCTCAGCAACCCGGCTCCCTCTTCGCGCGCGACCACTACCGACCGTCCCCATGTGGAGGCACAGCAATGAACGACGTTCAGACCGTCCGGAAGCAGCTTGCTGCTAGCAACCCGGTTTCCTCTGGCCCACTGGATTCGGCGGAGAGCGACGCCATGCTCACTGCGCTGCAGCGGATCCTGTCCACTCCTCGGCAGCCGGATGTAATGACACTGGATATGGAGGTAAGCCGCCGACACCCACGGCGCCTGCTCGTGCCTGGTGCCGTCGCAACCACGGCTGCTGTCCTGGCCGTAACCTTCTTCTCGCAAGTAGGCGGATCAAGGCCATCATATGCGGCTACGCCACCGCCGCTTCAATTCACGAGCGCGGGTCTACCGGCTGCACGGCTCCTCTTGTCTCTGGCCCACACCGCGGTCGACCAGCCGCCGAGTGTTTCAACCGGTGACTACAAGTATTTCAAGATACAGACATGGGACCTTTCTACCGCCGTCAAAAGACGGGGCGCGAACTCCGTCGTCATCCCGACCGTCCGCGAAACCTGGATCGGGCCGAGAGTAGTGCGCGTAGTTCAGGCCAATGGCAAGGCCATCGGGCCCAGCGACACGAGCATCGAGCAAGAGCAACAGGCCGCACGGGAGGCAAGCACAGCTAAGGGCGCCGAGGTTACTCTTTATCGAGACGGCAGCTATCAACTCTACCCCATAACGTCCGAGACCCTTCGCCAGCAAGTGCTTACTCCCAATAGCCAGATCCCCGATTCGATCGAGGCCTGGGTTGCGATAGTCGACCGGCTCCACCAGCAGCCCATGCCGTGGGAAGTGCTGGCAGCTGTGTACCGAGTGCTGGCGGGCATTCCCGGGGTGATCGACCGAGGCACAGTGCGCGACAGAGCAGGGCGACCCGGGGTGGCGATTAGTCTCGACTCCGCTTACGGCGGACTGCCCACTCGCTATTATCTCATCATCGACCCTCGTACAGGAAAGCCGCTGGGAGACGAGCAAGTTCTCACCACGAGCGCTGGCAAACTGAATGTGCAAATACCTGCCGTCATTAGTTATACCACCTACCTTACGAGCGGCAATGTCCCCTCAGATACCGCACGACCCCGCACGTAGTAACCCCAGCGGCAAAGACAGCAGACCCGACACAGTTCCAATGACGGCTTCGCGATTCGTGCGCCCGTCGGTGCCAACAGCCGGATTTGCGCCCGAAGCGGACGCCGGACCTACGCAAGTGCTTTCACCTGTTTCGTTGGTTGAACCGACAAGCCGAGGCGACCCTGTTAGGGTGTTGCTAATTGACGACCGTCCCTTGGCGAGAAGCGGACTTCGAGCCTTGCTCGGCTCGGACTCCCGAGTCGATGTCGTTGCTGAAGCCAATGACTCTCGCGATGCACTTCAAGCAGTACACGTGTTTCACCCGGAGGTAGTTGTCCTAGACGCTACTCTGCCGTGGAATGACGGGCTTGAAACTGTCAGAAGCCTACACCGAGGCGCTTAATGACGAACATGCAGTCGTCGGCCGCGTAACCGTGCTGGCGTACGCCAGCACGCGCCTGCCCTCTCTGCCAACCTTGGGTGAGGCACCCGCCCCCTGAAGCTCACTGACCTGAGGGCGGGGATGGAGAGTCCCCGAATGAGCGTCCAACTGCTCGATGATCCTGTTGCCGTCCATGCTGGGCGGGTGACCGATCGACCACAGCGGCGACCGGAGCCGGAGGTGCCGGAGCGGGCCCGGCGACGGACCTTTACCGCGAAGTACAAGCTCGAGGTGCTGGCCGCCTACGACGCGGCGCCGGCCGGCGAGAAGGGTGCGCTGCTGCGCCGGGAGGGCCTGTACTCCTCGCACCTGACTGAGTGGCGGCGGGCTCGGGACCTGGGCGCGCTGGCGGCGCTCGGGCAGCCACGGGGCCCGCGCCGGCGCGACGCTCCCGAGGGAGAGCTGGTTCGGTTGCGCCGGGAGAAGGTCGCACTGGAGCGGGAGCTGGCCAAGGCCCGCTTCGTGGTGGATGTGCAGGCAAAACTGCAGGCGCTCTTGGAGAAGCTCTCCGAGAGCGCGGACACCGAGCCCAGGTCGACGCCGTGACCTACGACGCGATCCGGGCCCTCGCACCGGTGATCGGCACCCGGGCGGCCTGCGCGGCCTGCGGTCGGGGGCAGGCGAGCTACTACCGCCGGCACCGGGTCAGCCCGACGCCGCCGCGACCGGCTCCGATTCCGCACCGGGACCGGGCCCAGCCGCGGGCCTTGGACGCCGCCGAGCGAGCCGCGATCCTGGCGGTGCTGCATGAGCACCGCTTCCTCGACTCGAGCCCGGCCCAGGTGTGGGCGACGCTGCTCGACGAAGGCGTCTACCTGGGCGCCCTCTCGACGTTCTACCGGCTGCTGCGCGCGCACGGCGAGAGCCGGGACCGGCGCCGGCAGGCGACCCACCCGGCCAGGGTCAAGCCCGAGCTGCTGGCGAGCGCGCCGAATCAGGTCTACTCCTGGGACATCACCAAGCTGGCCGGCCCGGCGAAGTGGACCTACTACTACCTCTACGTGATCCTCGCCGCCGCCTACACCGCGCATCCCGAGCGGTTCGTGCGACGCCCGCCGGCACCACCAGCGCTGCCCGTCGCATCCTGGATCAACCAACCCGAGGAGAAGGAGGCAGCCGCTCAGTAAACCCGCGCGACGGGTGCCTCACGCTGGTTGACCGGCTCCGCTGCTCCGATCGCCGTCCATTCGACGACGCGGCGGCAAGCCACAGAGATCTGAGTCGGTCCTCCCTAGCACTAGGACTAGGAGCTGCTGTGAGCTGTGGGGCCGCACGCAGGCGTTGGCTAGGACGCGCTCCCCCAGCCGCCCACCGCCCACGCTTGTGCGAACTGCTCGGCCTGCGTTGCCATCTCGGCGACGAGGTCCCCCCTGTCGCTGGTCCACACCCGGCGGGTGAGTTCGACTCGGACGGCCTCGTGGATCCGTGGCGACACCCCGTCGACGACGTGCACGTCCAGCAGCGCCTGCTCCCGGGCGGTGATTCCCTGACGCACAGAAACCCCGGCTGTATGGCGCCGGCCGTCCTGGGTGATGAGCCACCCGGCGTACGAGCCCTCCGTGGGCAGCGCGCGGTAGGCGTCGACGCGCACGACGACTGTCGGCGTCCCACGGCCGATCGGCTGCGACGTTCCCACCACCGCGCCGGCCACTTCGTGCGGCCGGCCGAGCAGCCGCGCCGCGGCCTGGACGTCGCCGGCCGCCACTAGCCCCCGGATGTAGGTCGATGAGCACGCGATGTGCGCGGTCGACGGTCGTACGGGCAGCAGCGGCAGGCCGTCCGCGCGGAAGCCCGACGCCGAGCCCAGATCCCGCAGCAGCTCCAGGTCCCCCTGCCGGTCGTGCCCGAAGCGGAAGTCGGTCCCGACCAGGACGTGGCGCGCATGCAGCTGGTTGACGAGCACGTCCGCGACGAAGTCCTCCGCCGATTGCATCTGCCGGTCGGTGTCGAAGGAGACCACTAGGCAGGCATCGACGGCACCGGACGCAGACAGCAGCCTGAGCTTGAGATCCAGGTCGGTGAGCAGCCGCGGCGCCGCGACCGGCCGGAGCACCTGCAGCGGGTGAGGGTGGAACGTCACGACGACCACGGGCAGCGCGTCGCCGGAGGTCTGCCGCAGCCTGCGCAGCAGCCACTGGTGGCCACGGTGGACGCCGTCGTAGACGCCGATCGTGACGGCCGATCCCGGCGACGCCGGCAGGGTGTCGTCGTCCCGAAGGACCCGCATCGGTGCAGCCGTCATGCCCCGGCGATGTCCACGATGTGGCGGTATTTCCGGTTGAAGTAGAGCAGCGGGTCTTTTCCCTCGTTAACCCCGGCGGCGAGGACGTCGCCGAAGAAGACCGAGTGGTCACCGCTCTCGCACGCCATCATGACACTGCAGTCGAAGAAGGCAGCGACGCCGCCGAGAACGGGAGACCCGCTCACGTGCATCGCGTGCGGGACCTGGATCTCGGTGAACGATGTCACCGGGTCGCGTCCCGGCTTGGCGAAGAAGTCGCTAAGGGCGAACTGGTCGGATGCAAGGATGTTGACTGCGAACGAGTTGGATGACAGCACCATCTGGTTGAGCTTGCTCCACCGGGATAGGCAGACCAGGACCTGCGGCGGATCGAGCGAGAGGCTCGAGAACGCGCTGACCGTGATGCCGTGAACGACGTCCCCATGACCAGAGGTGACGATCGCGACCCCGGACGGGAACATCGCGGCCGCCCGCTTGAAGTTGTCGAGCGTGACCTCTGCAGGAACGGTGGACATGCTGCTCGTCCTCACTCTCCAACGGCGACGCGTGCTGACTCTTCCGGCAGAGGGTGCCCGAGTGGGTCCGCCTGCCGTTGGGCGCTTCCTGCATCCTTTCGGGTGAGGGCCGCCACGACGCGAGCGAGGGCCCGCTCGATCAGGGGCAGGACACCGGAGGGTGACAGTCGCATGACGAGGAAAATCAGCAGGCCGTAACACAGCGTGCTCAGCGCCGGTGCCAGCCGCGCCGGAAGGTCGGGTCTGGTGGTAAGCGAGTTCAGCCACTGGGTGAGCGCGGTCACCGCGACGGCGCCGACCAGCGCACCGTACGGCGAGCGCATCCCGCCCACGATGATGACGATGATGAACAGCGCGGACAGCTCCACGCTGAAGGCCTCCGGCGACAGGAACCCGAGGTAGGGCGCGTAGAGCGCGCCTCCGAGCCCGGCGAGGACCGCAGCGAAGATGAACGCCCGCAGCCGGTAGGCAGCCGAGGGGACGCCGAGCGCCTGGCTGCCACTCTCGTCAGCACCCACGGATCGGAACGCGCGACCTGTCCGGCTGCGGCTGAGGTTCGCCGCGATGACGAGGACGACGAGCGCGACCAGCCAGCACAGCCGGTAGAAGTCGGCACCGACCATCGGGCGCCCGAACAGCTCGAGCGTCGGGATTCCGCTGAGGCCTGCGTTTCCACCCGTCAGGTCCTCGAGGTTGTTTGCAAGGTCGACCACGATGAGCGCGAGCGCCAGCGTCGCAACGGCGATGTAGTGCCCGCGCAGCTGGGTCACCGGCCAGCCGATGAGCAGCGCACAAACCCCGGTGATGATCAGCGACAGCACGATGGCGGCGACGACGGGGACGTCGAGCCTGACGGTGAGGACCCCGACCGCGTACGCACCGATCGCCCAGAAGCCGCCCTGCCCGAACGACACCTGCCCGGTGTAGCCCATCAGCACGTGAAGGCCGACGCCTGCCACCAGGTAAAGGGCGCACAGCGCGCCGGCATCGATGTGCTGCGGTGACAGCACCGCCGGTCCGACGAGCAGGATGACGGAGATGAGGGCGGGCCCGGCCAGGCTGGTGAGCGCCGACCGCAGCCGCGGGGAGAGCGCCGTCACGACAGCACACCGCCTCGCCGCTCCCACACGGTGCGGACCAACAGGACGAGCACGAGGGCCGATAGCGACACGACGTCCTGGTACGCCGGGTCCCCGAATGTCGCAGTGAAGCTGGTGAGCTGGCCGAGCCCGACGCCACCGACGACCGTGGCTGCCGGGGAGTAGAAGTTGCCGAACACGGCGGCCGCGAAGCCAGCCACCGCGATCGGCAGGTGCGACTCGGGAGTCACGGGTACCAGCGCCCCGAAGATTGCGCCGCCAAGGCCGGCGACCAGGCCGGCGATCGCGAAGGCGATCGTCCCCGCGCGCAGCAGGTTGACCCCGACCAGCTGGGCCGACCGTTGGTTCAGTGCCGCCGCGGTGAGCGCCTTGCCCAGGTAGGTGTTGCTGAAGAACAGCTGCAGCAGCAGCAGCACGACGGCGACCGCTCCCACCAGGAGCAGCTGCTGGGGCAGGACAAAGGCCCCGAAGACCTTGTACGCCTCGCTGCTGATCGGCTCGTATGTCCTGGGGATGTCGCCCCAGATGAGGACGAAGAAGCCCTGGCTGGCAATCGCGATGCCGAGCGTCATGATGATCGGCGCATGCTCGAACGTCGTCTTCGCGCTGACAACCAGCAGCCCGATTACCGCCGCCGCCAGGGCCGCCGCTACCGCACTGACCAGGACCGCGACGCCCCACGGGACGGAGCTGACGACACTGGACATGACATACGCGCCGAGTACGGCGATTCCGCCCTGCGCCAGGTTCACGACGTGCGTAACCCGGTGGATGACCACAAAGCCGATCCCGATCACCGCGAAGAGGGCGCCCAAGGCCAACCCACTGATGACGGCCTGAAGCAGTTGGGTCATGCCAGTGCCGCCTCATCGACGCCGAGATAGGCCTGCAGAACCTGTGGGCTCTTCGCCAGCTCGAGACTCGGCCCAGCGAAGCAGACGACCCCCGCCTCCAGGACGTAGGCGACCTCGGCGACCCTGAGCGCCAGCGCGATGTTCTGCTCGATAAGCACGACGCTGATCCCTCCAGCGTGCAGGCCGGACAGGTGTTCGAGCAGCCGCTCGACTACCAGCGGCGCGAGCCCGAGTGACAGCTCGTCCACGATCAGGACTTTGGGGTCGGCCATCAGGGCTCGCCCGACCGCGACCATCTGCTGTTGGCCACCCGACAGCGAGCCGGAGCGCCGGCCGAGCAGCACGCGGAGCTCGGGCAGCAGCGTGACGACGCGGTCTACGCGCTCCTCGACACCGCCGACTCGCGGCAGCAGCGCTCGCATCAGCCCGAGCGGTCCACCGGCGACGCGGCCGTACGCACCGAGGCGCAGGTTGTCGGCTACCGACAGCTTGCCGAACAGCTGCCGTCCCTCGGGCACAACGGCGATGCCGTGCCGGACGATCGCCGATGGCGACCGCCCGCTGATCCGGGCGCCATCCAGGTGGATCGTCCCGGCGTAGGGACACAGCAGGCCGGCGATCGTGTGGACCAGCGTCGTCTTGCCGGCCCCGTTGCAGCCGAGCACCGCGACGAACTGGCCCTCTTCGACGGTCAGCGTCACGCCGTGCAGCGCCTGCAGCTTGCCGTAGCGGACCACCAGGTCGTTAACCCGCAGCGTCACGCGCTCACCCCGCTGTAGGCTTGCATCACGGCAGGGTCGGTGAGCACCTCGTCGACCGGACCGGCCGCGAGCACGGCCCCCCGATCGAGGACGACCAGCGAGTCGGCGATTCCGGCGACGAAGCGCACGTCGTGCTCGACGAGGAGGAGCGAGATCCCGCTCTCACGCAGGCCCGCGATCACGTCGCGCAGGGCGCCACGCTCGAACCCGGTGAGCCCCGCGGCGGGCTCGTCCAGCAGCAGCAGGCGGTGCCCGACACCGAGAGCTTGCGCGACCGCCACCCGCCGCTGTAGCCCGAACGGCAGGCTCGAGACCTCGGCGTTCTCCAGCCCCGAGATGCCGAGCTGGTGGATCTGCTCGTGCGCTCGGGCCTCCGCGAGACTCTCGGTGCGCCGGTGGCTCGGTAACCGCAGCGCAGAGGCGACCATGCCGGCGGACCCGCGGAGGAACTCCCCAGACATCACGTTGTCCAGCACCGTCATGCCGGCGAACAGCCGGGGTGTCTGGAAGACCAGGCCGAGACCGGCCGCTGCCCGCTCGTGGGAACGGAGCCGGGTGATGTCGACGCCGTCGAAGAACACGTGACCGCGATCCGGCCGCAGATGCCCGGCGATGATGTGGAACAACGTCGACTTGCCGGCACCGTTAGGCCCCAGCACACCGACCAGCGAGCCCTGTGTAACTTCCAGGCAGACATCATCGACCGCGAGGACCCCCGAGAAGGTCTTCCGCACGTCAGCGACCCGCAGCAGCGGTGCCGGGACGTCCACGCTGTCCTCCTCTTGGACGAAGCGGGAGCCGTGAGAGCGCTCAGCCAGCGGCTTGAACGCTGAACGGCGTGGCCGCGAGCTTGGCGTTCTGATCCACGGCCACCCACACGTCGCTGGCCTTGAGCCCGCGGTGGTCCTCGCTCGAGTAGGTGTAGGTCCCGTGGCAGCCAACGATCGGCGTACTCTCCATCGCGTCGCGGACCTTCTCGGGCTCGGTGCCCGCCTTCTTGATCGCCTCGACCAGGACGTTCCACGCGCCGCACGTGTCGGCGGTGAATTGCGAGTACGGCTTGCCGTACTTGGACTGGTAGGCCTGCCCGAGCTTCTCGACCACCGCCTTGCTGGGGTTGGTGTCGGGCACCGAGCTCAGGACGTTGGCGAGACTCGAAGCCATGATGACGCCATTGCCCGCCGCGCCGGCCGGCGCGAGGAACAGCGGTGTTGCCGCTGCGCCGGAGTAGACCAGCGGCATCGACGCGCCGAGCTGCCGGAACTCCTTCGCGATGGTAAGCAGCGGCGGACCGGATCCCCAAACCATGATGGCGTCCGGCCGCTTGGAAATCAGCCCGGTGAGCTGGGGGACGAACGTGGTCGACTTCGGCTGGTATGACGCCTGGTCGACGACCTGGACCAGGCCCTGTTCCTTGATGTTGGCGAGGCCCGACTTACCGAAGTCACCGGCATCGTAGAGCACGGCGACGTTGTTCTTGCCTTGGCTCTTGAGGTAGTTCGCCAGCTGCTCGGTCATTCCTGGTGTCGGCAGCGTAGACATGAACGTGTACTTGCGCACCGGGGTGACCTGCGAGTCGGTCGCACACGTCGTCACCATGGGGATCTTGAGCTGATCGACCTTGTCCACGATCGCCGCACACGAGGAGCTCGAGACGGGGCCAACGAGGGCGACCGGCTTCTTGGCGGCGATGGTGCGCAGGGCGAGCGCCGCCTGTGTCGGGTTGCTCTGGTCGTCGGCGTACTCGAGCTGCACCTGCCTGCCGTCGATGCCGCCGCTGGAGTTCACCTGCCCTACGTAGAGGTCCAGCGTCTCCTTGACGAAACCACCGAGTACGCTTGCCGGCCCGCTCAGCGACGTGATCACCCCAATGGTGAGCGGCTCCTTGTTGTTCCCCTTGCCACCCCCGACGTTGTCCCCGGAGCCGCAAGCCGAGAGAGCGGCTGCCGCAGCGGCTGCCGCTGCCAGCACCCGAATCCTGCTAGTGGTCATCACACGTCCCTCCGATTTGCCCCCGTCAGGGGGGCTGCGCCTGAATTGCAGAGAATGCGAACCGCGCGGGAGGGTCGTGAGCTCCCGGTGCGCCCGAGGTCAGGCGGGCAGCTCGACCGCGCCGGACGACTCCTTCTCGACGCGGGCGTCCCAGTCGCGGGCTCGGTCGAGAAACTGCCAGACCCGGTCCTTGAGCTCGTCCTTCGCCGGGTAAGTCGCGTAGCGGGTCATCATCAGCCGCCACGGGTCGCCGCTGAAGTAGCGCTCGTAGAGCTCCTGGCGCCCGGCGAAGCTCGAGCAGGAGATGTCCCACGCCAGCCGGAACAGCTCCACCCGGCGGTCACCCGGCAGGTAGGCCGCCTGGTAGTAGTGCATGACGTCGCCGCGGCGGTCCCCCTCGAGCTCACGCACGCTGGGCGTCGCCATCAGTCCGCTGGCGCCGATCGTCTGTAGGATCTCGATCAACCGGGGATAGATTGTCGGAAACATCGTTCGGACGGTCCAGAGCGGCTCGGGGTTGGGCAGCACCGTGCCGTTCGGCCCCGGCAGGCAGTCCACCTCCGACGCCCGCAGGCAGGCGCGCACAAACTCCACCGAGTTGACCATCTCGGCCAGCATGTTCTGGACCTGCTGGAAGCCGTTGGTGCCGACGGACTCGGTGACGTTGAGCGCGACGCCGAGGATGAACTCCGCTTTGGCGAGGTTCTTTACGGCGAACTGGTGCATGATCTGGTTCATCGTCCCGGTGCCCGGAAAGAGCTGGTTGCACAGGTACGGGTCACCGTTGACGAACACCCGGTCCCAGGGGACCAGCACGTCGTCGAAGATTACGACAGCGTCCATCTCGTCCATCCGCGACGAGAACGGGTAGTCGAGGACGCGCCCCCCGAGCGGCCCGACGGTCGGCCTGCAGATGAACCGCATACCCGCGGTCGCTGTCGGCAGGCAGAACGCGAACGCGAACGGCTTGGACTCGTCGGTCGCCTGCAGGTAGGTCGAGGGGAACACGGCGATCTCGTCGGCGAAGGGCGCCAGCGTGCTCACCATGCGGGCGCCGCGGATCACGATGCCCTTGTCGGTCTCTTCGACGATGCGGGCCGCGACGTCCTGCGTCTGCTCGTGCACCGGCTTGGAGCGGTCGGTCTGTGGGTTGATCAGGACGTGTGTCAACGAGAGGTCGTTCGCGCGCGCGAATTCGTAGTAGTCGCGGGCGTTCTGTCCGTACCGCTCGCCGCCCTGCGCGAAGAACTCGTAAGCCGAGCCGAAGCCGGTCATGTGGATGTTCATGAAGTCGGGTGAGCGGCCCATCATGCCGCCCGTCCAGTCCATCCAGACCTTGACCATCTCCCGGCGACGCACCAGGTCCTCAGTCGAACGTGGCTCGATGAACGACATCCCGAACCGCTCGCCGTCCGATGTGCCGTCAGGCGCGTACGTCAGCACGTCGACGAGCTCAGGACGGTGCTGCAAGTCGTACAGCTCAGCAATCATGTCCACCGTGTTGCGCGTCCGTGGGTCCGTGGTGACATCGGCCACCTGTTCGCCCTCGAGCCACATCTCTCGGTCGTCCCGCATCGCTTCCCGGTACTGGTGGCCGGTCCGGACGCCCATGAGTCCTGCCTTTCTCAGACTTCAACGCGGCGGGCTGGCGGCGAAAACCCAGCAATTCCGTAGCCCATGATCTGGTGCGGGTAGTAGAAGACGAACGTGGTCGTACTGCCCTTGGGCAGGGCGGCGCGCATGGCCATCCACTGAACGATCTCGACGGAGTGCTCACCGCCGAGGCGGGCGAAGTCGTCGAGGCTGTACGACAGAAGCTCCTCGGGAGACTCCTCGATCAGCCGGAGGAACTCCCGGTCCCACTCCGGGCAGACCCGGCCGAAGTCTGGTCCGGTCAGCTGGTGGGACAACCCGCCCGTGCCAACGACGGCCACCCTGGTGCTGGCGTCGAAGGACGCGATCGCCTTGCCAAGCGCCTGGCCCATCTGCCAGCAACGTGCGGGGGAAGGGCGTGGGTCGAAGATGACGTTGACGGCGATGGGCACGATCGGTACCGCCCAACTGTCGTCGATCACCGGCAGAGGCGAGAGGATGCCGTGATCGACGACCTGGCGGTGCGCCACGGTGACATCGACGCCGGCCGCGACCAGCTCTGTCGCCAGGTGAGACGCGAGCTCGGGGTGCCCGGGCACCGGCGGAAAGGGGCGCGGCGAGTGGCCCTCGTCGGCGATCTCGAAGGAGTCGCCGACACCGATGGCGAACTGCGGCCACGCGTCGAGGGAGTACTGGTCGATGTGGTCGTTGTAGATGCAGACCAGCGCGTCGAGGCCCAGCGACAGCAGCCATTCCTCGGCGTGGTCGAAGGCCGCGAACAGCGGCTTCCACTCCGGCTCCTCGGTCTTGCGCCCGTCGTAGACGTGCGCGATCGAGGGCGCGTGCGAGCAGCCCAGCCCGGCCAGGACCTCAGCCACGCTCACCACTACCAGAGCCGGGCAGGAGCTCGAACTGCGCCAGGCGCTCGTTCTGCTGCGCAAGGAAAGCGCGGAACTGCTCCATCGACTGGCCGCGCATCTGCGCGCCCATCGTCAGCAGGCTGACGTCCGTCGTGGCGCCGAGCTTGGTGAGCGTGTAGACGCTCGCGCCGGCCTCGATGCAGCCGCCCCAGTCACCGTTGCGGACGAGCTGCTTCTCCTTTTCGGTCAGCGGGTATCGGGCGAGGTAGTCGTCGAGACTTGCTCTGAATGCCTCGCGCGACTCAGGCAGCCGCAGGTCGTTGAACGCCTGGTTGAGCCAGTAGCCCTTGGTTGCGCTGCTCACCGCGACGCCTCCTCGCCATCGAGATAGGACACGAGGTGGGCGAGGTCCGAGCGCGGCGGCGTGAAGATGTCGAGGTTCAGGCACGGACCGTCGAGCGGCTCGATGTAGTGCGCTGAACCCGCCGGAACGAGCATCATCGAGCCCGCCGGCATCTCGTGCGGCTCACCGTCGACGTAGTAGTTGCAGCGGCCCTCGACGATGTAGACGAGCTGGTCGAAGTCGTCATGGACATGCGGATTGAGCTGCATCTCGGGCTCGAGGGTGTTCATCACGAGCATGCAGCTGTCGGTCGAGTAGCTCTTGCGCCGGACGCCCGGTCGCAGCGACTCCCCGGGGATGTCGTCCCACCGGAGGACGCGCCGGTAGAGCTGCGAACTTCTCACTGGACTCCTCACGAAGCGTTCTCCTGAGATCGGAGGGTCGGCTCGAACGGCAGGAGGGCGGCGAAGCCGAGCTCGCGCGACAGCCGCTCGGCCGTGCGCAGCAGAGCCAGCACGAGTCCCGACCGCGCTGCACCGGGGATGCCGTTTACGGTCCCGAGGAGGGCGACGGTCGCGCAGACCTCGCCGTGACCGTCGAACACGGGCGCAGCGACAGCGCGGATGCCCTGCACGACCTGTGAGCTGACGATGTAGCCGTCCTGGCGCACCATCTCTATGCGATCCTGGATCTCCCGCCGGTGCACGCCGGACAGCTGTGCCAGCAGCCGCTGCGCGGCGGAACGGTCGGACAGGAAGGCGAGGAACACCTGCGACTGGGCCGCCTCGAGCGGCAACGGACTGCCAACACGGACACTGATGTTCACAAGCCGGTCGGCCGGCTCGTGAACTCGGGCGACGACCGGACCAAGGCCACCCCAGACCGCGATGACGGCGGTCTCGTCCGCCTCGTCGGCGAGCTGCTGCAGACACGGACCGCCGATCTCGAGAACGCGCAGCCCCCGCAGCGCGACCGTCCCGAGCTGCACCAGCAGCGGGCCGAGGCTGTAGAAGCCCTCGCTGTCCCGCTCGAGGAAACCCGCGTTGGCCATCGACGACAGGTACCGGTGCACCGTCGTGCGCTGTAGCCCGATCTCCGCGCCGACGTCCGATACACGCAAGGACCGCTGGCTGGTCGAGAACAGGCGCAGCAGCTGCGCGCACCGTGCGATCACCTGGATGTCGCCGGCCGGCTGGCCGGCGGCGCGCAGCGTCCTCTCCACCGACATGCCCTGTCACCACCTCTCCGGCTTGGCGGCTGCGTGGGCCCCTTGGTGACCGCATGCAGCACAGTTTGTCCTTGCATGCGGACAGGGGTAGACCGTAGGCTGCCCGTGGGCGACTGTCAACGGCCGTGCGATCCCCGCTCGACTTGCGATGGCGCTTTCCCCGGGTGAACGGGACGACACTGGCCCTCGGTCCCTAGCGGAGGTCCTAAGCGAAGGGCAGCCTGTGACACAAGACATCCGCATCCCGGGACAGCCGGGCCGAGACGCGGACACTCTCGCTGTGGACGATCAGGCGCGCGAACTCCTTGAGGGTGCGATCGACCTGCATGTGCACCCGAGCCCCTCGCCCTTCCCGCGCCGCATCGGCATCTACGAAGCCGCCAAGCAGGCTGCCGCCGCCGGCTTTGAGGCGATCTTCGTCAAGTCGCACCACCACAGCATGGTGAGCGACGTGCAGGCCCTGAGCGAGGCGATGGGATCGCTGCCGCTGCCGGTCTACTCCGGTGTGGCGCTGAACAACCAGGTCGGCGGGATCAACCCCTACGCGGTGGAGCTGGCCCTGCAGCAGGGCGGCCGGGTCGTCTGGTTTCCCACCATCGCGTCGCACCGCCACATCTGCGTCCACGACTCCGAGCTGAAGTTCCCGTCGTCCACGCTGGAGATGCGGCACAACGAGCCGGTGACCATTCGGGACGAGTCCGGCCACGTCCTCGAGGAGGTCCGTGACATCCTCGCCCTGATCAAGGACCAGGACGCAATCCTTGCCGGCGGGCACCTCGGCATCGAGGAGCTCGACCTGCTCATCCGCACCGCCCACGAGATGGGGCTGCGGCGTGTGCTGGTGAACCACCCGAACTTCGTCATAGGCGCGACGCCCGGCCAGTGTGCAGAGTGGGCGCAGCTCGGCGCGTACTTCGAGCACTCGCTGTGCATGTACGACGAGCGCTCGACGTTCTTCCACTGGAAGGTCGACGTGCTGCTCGACTACGTCAAGGCCGTGGGCGTCGAGCGGACGCTGCTCGGCTCCGACCTCGGCCAGGCCAATAACCCGCTCCCGATCGAGTCGTACGAGAAGATCGTGCGGGCACTGCTGGAGGAGGGCGTCAGCGGCGAGGACATCCGGCGAATGGTCGGTGGGACTGCCCGTGAGGTCGCAGGGCTGTAGATGCTGCGCCCCGTGCTCGAGTCGCGAGCCGCCATCGGGACCTTCCTGAAGCTGCCACGGCCCGAGGTCGTGTCACTGCTTGCGTTGGCCGGCTTCGACTTCGTCATCTGTGACCTTGAGCACGCCCAGATCGATGAGCGCGAGTGCCGGAATGTCCTCCTCGCCGCGGCTGCCGACGGCCTGCCCGTCATCGTGCGGGTCGCCCAGCTCGACCGCGGCGTGGTCAACCGCCTGCTCGAAGCCGGCGCGGCCGGCATCCAGCTGCCCCGAACCCGCACCGCACAGGACGCTGCCGATCTGTGCTCGCTGCTGCGCTACCCGCCGGATGGCAACCGGAGCATCAGCCAGGCTCAGCGGGCGGCCCGGTACGGGGCCGAGCCGCTCCCCGAGTACCTAGCGGCCAGCAACGCGGCGGTCCTCGCCGTCGGCCAGTTCGAGACCGCCGACCTGCCCGAGCGGCTCGACGATGTCGTGGCACTGCTCGACGTCGCGTTCATCGGCAGCGTGGATCTCAGCGTCGACGCAGGTCACCCTGGGGACGAGTCGGCGCCGGCCGTACGCCGCGTCGTCGAGCGGGTGGAGGCGGCAGCGGCACGGACCGGCTGCCACCTCGGCATCTTCGCTCCAGACGCCCGCCGTGCGGCGGCTGCCGTTGCGGGCGGCTATAAGTACGTCGCGGTCGCAGCCGACGTCACGATGCTGCGCCGGGGGGCCGCGGATCTCATCGGCGACCTCGCCGAAGGCTCGGGGTCATGACGCAGCCGTCGCTGTCGGTCGACCTCGGGCCCCTCCGCCTCTCCAACCCGGTCATCGCCGGGTCGTCGGAACTAACGATGACCGAGGCCGGCATCACCGCCTGCGTGGACGCCGGCGCCGCGGCGGTCGTCGCCAAGTCAATCAACGAGGACCCCAGCGCTGCGCGCCAGCTAGACATCGCCGATTACCTCCTCGTCGGGTCTGACCACCGGCCCAGGTCGTGGGCCCGGCCGGACCTGACCGACTCGCTGCTCAACCGCTCCGGGCTGGCGCAGTCCTCGCTTGAGGAGTGGGTCGCCATGCTTGGGCGCTGCGAGGACTACGCCCGCGCGCACAGCTCGATGGTTGTCGGGAGCGTCACGGTTTCCGCGCCCGCTCCAGCGGCGGAGATCGCCCGGCGGATGGCGGAGGTGGTCCGCTGCGTTGAGCTCAACCTGAGCGCTCCGCACGGGCGGGAGTCGTCGACCGGCGCGGTCCGCCAGGTCGGCTCCCCCGACGGTGTCGCCGAGTACACCCGGACCGTTCGTGCCGCACTCGACTGCCCGCTCATTGTCAAGCTCACCGCCCAGACCGCCGATGTGGTCGCCCTCGCGTCGGCGGCTCGCGACGCCGGCGCCGACGTCGTGGCACTGATCGGGCGGTTCCAGGGCTTCCTCCCGGACGTCGACACCGGAGAGCCGCTGCTCGGCTCGGCCGCTGCCATCGGCGGCGCCTGGGCACTGCCGATCAGCCTGTACTGGGTGACCAAGTCTCACGTCGCCCTGCCCGATGTCCCGCTCGTCGGCACCAACGGTGCGCGTACCGGTGATGACGTCGTGCGCTTCCTGCTCAGCGGTGCCAGTGCCGTCGAGATGGTCAGCGCCTTGCTCATGCGAGGGCCGGTCGCGCTGAGCGACGCGGTCGCCGACGTCGCGACCTACTTGCGGCGTCGCGGTTTCTCCGACGTCCGGGACCTTGTCGGGGAGGCGACCCGCAAGGCACGTACGTACAGCCAGCTCATGGCGGAGCGGGACGGCCGGCCGCCAACGTTTCCGTGGGACGGCACGCTCGTCGATACGGCTAGTCGCGGCGAACGCGGCCGCGGGAAGGATTCGACATGAACACCACTCTGGTCATCCCCGACGCTCCGTCGACCGGCTCCGTGGAGGAGGAGCGGCACCACCGCAAGCAGCGCCTGGCGGCGGCGTTCCGGCTGTTCTCACGCTTCGGGTTCGACGAAGGCGTTGCCGGTCACATCACCGCCCGCGACCCGGAGCTGACCGACCACTTCTGGGTCAACCCGCTCGGCATGCACTTCAGCCAGATCCGGGTCTGCGACCTGCTGCTCGTCAGCCACGACGGTCAGGTCGTGGAGGGCGGCCGACGGGTCAACCAGGCCGCCTTCGCCATCCACTCGCAGGTTCATGCGGCACGTCCCGACGTGGTGGCGGCTGCGCACGCCCACTCGCTGTACGGGAAGACGTGGTCGAGCCTCGGCCGGCTGCTGGACTCGCTGACGCAGGACGCCTGCGCGTTCTACGACGACCACGCAATCCTCACCGACTTCACCGGTGTCGTCCTGGACCTCGAGGAGGGCAAGCGCATCGCTGCCACGCTCGGCGACACCAAGGCGATCATCCTGCAGAACCACGGCCTGCTTACCGTCGGCCACACCGTCGATGAAGCGGCGTGGTGGTTCGTGACCATGGAGCGAACCTGCCACTCGCAGTTGCTCGCCGAAGCCGCCGGCTCGCCGATCTCGATCGACCACGAGACAGCACTGCTGACCCGTTCACAGATCGGCACGCACGAGGCGGGGCGGTTCAATTTCGGACCACTGTGGGACCGCATCACGCGGGAGCAGCCAGACCTGTTCGAGTGAGGAGACGGGCCGGCATGACGCACACCACCGAGCAGGGCAACACGCCGGCACCGTTCCGGCGGATGGACGAGTCCACGCCCGAGCAATGGGCTGCCATCAAGACCGCCTTCGCGGCGGCCCAGCCGCAGGTCGCCGACCGTGTGCTCCGGCTTCTCCGGATGCTCGAGGAGCCCGTCGACGGCTTCGCGACCAACCAGCTGGTGCACTGCCTGCAGACCGCGACGCGTGCCGAACGCGCCGGGGCGGATGGGAGGTCGTCGTCGCCAGCCTGTGCCATGACGTCGGCAAGGCCACCTCGTACGCCAACCACCCCGCCATCGCGGCGGAAATCCTCAAGCCGCACGTTCGGGATGAAGTGTACTGGATGATCCAGAGGCACCAGGACTTCCAGGGCAAGCACTACTTCCAGTACTTCGACCGGGACACGAACGCTCGCGAGGCGCACCGCTCGCACCAAGCCTTCGAGCTGGCGGAGCGCTTCGCCGACGAGTGGGACCAGGTCGCGTTCGATCCTGACTACGACACGTTGCCTCTTGAGCACTTCGAACCCGCTGTCCGGCGCGTTTTCGCTCGTCCCCGCAGCTACGTCTAGTGCAGGCGTGGGTCACGGAATGGAACGCCGCGGAGCTCATGGGGGGCGTCCCCGACGGGGTGGAGCTGGTGGTATGGGACGCCCGGTCCCCGGCGCCCGACGACAGGACGGACGTGGCCGTGTTCGTGCCGCCGACGTGGAACAAGGCGGCCTGCCTCAACGTGCTTCCGACGCTGCGGTCGCTCCGCGCGATCCAGCTGCTGAGCGCCGGCGCCGACTGGATCCTGCCGCACGTCCCTCCATCGGTGGCCCTCTGCGACGCCCGCGGTGCACACGATGTCGCCGTCGCCGAGTGGGTGATGACTGCCATCCTGACGTCCCTGCGGGGGTTCGACACATTCGTTAGACAGCAGGGCCAGCGGGTGTGGCAGCCGGCCGAGACCGACACGCTGTACGGCAAGCGCGTCCTCGTCGTCGGCTACGGCTCGATCGGCGCCGCGCTCGAGCGTCGCCTCGAGGTCTTCGGCGGCGACGTGCGCCGCGTCGCGCGACGCCCCCGACCCGGCGTGCATGCGGTCGGAACGCTTCTCGAGCTGCTGCCGGACACCGACGTGCTCGTCCTGCTGCTCCCGCTGACGCCGCAGACGCGCGGGCTGGTCGACGCGGACATGCTGTCGCGCCTGCCGGACGGCGCCCTGGTAGTGAACGCGTCGCGCGGCGCCGTCGTCGACACGGCGGCGCTGGCCGTCGAGCTCGAGCGCAAGCGGCTGCGCGCGGTCCTCGACGTCGTCGAGCCGGAGCCGCTGCCGGCTGAGCACGCCCTGTGGACGCTTCCCGGCGTCATCGTCACGCCGCACGTGGCCTCGCTCACGCCGACGTGGCTCCCTGGTGTCTACCGGCTGCTGCGGCGTCAGCTCCTCCACCTGCTCGATGGAACACCGTTCGAGAACCAGGTCGTCGAGGGCTATTGAGCCGCCCACCGTGCCCGCGGCGCTGCACACCGCCCCGGACGAGAAAGGAACCTCCCAGATGCACTCTTCCATGGCGCGCGTGCCCATTCGGAATCCCGAGCGCTACATCAAGCAGGTCTGCTCGCACCTGAGCCGACGCCTGCGCACCGAGTTCGCGGGGGACTCTGGAGTGATCTGGCGCGACGGTGATCGGTGTGTGATGGAGACCGAGCCGCGCACCCTCGTCCTGACGGCTTCCGCGGTCACGTCCGAACGACTGGCAGCCCTGCAGGACGTCATTGCTCGGCACCTGGAACGGTTTGCGACCGTGCAACAGGTTCAGGTGCGCTGGGAGCCTGCGACCGTGCTGATGGAGGGCCGGCCCCCCGGAGTGTCGCCGCCTGAAAACTGACCGTTAGCGGACGGTGGTACTACGCGATCAACGCGACGCTGCCGGTCAGGACACATGACCGGCCGAACGCTGCCGCACCCCCGGCTGCGCCGGGGCTTCCCCGACACCGTCAACCGGGCGCTGAAGGAACTCATCACCGCCGGCGCGGTGGCTGTCGAGCACCGACACGACACCCACCGCCGCCAGCTAACCAACCGCTATCCGGCGCTCGTGACGCGCTGCGATGCGCGGCTGGCCGACGTGGCTGCTTCGGGCGGATCTCAGCCGCAGTGAACGCCGAACCACGTCCTGTGGACGACCGTCCCGTTCGCCTTCTTCACCGTCGCGCTGAAGGAGATGCAGCTGTGCGGCGCGTAGACCTTGACCGGCCCGGCGTAGTAGTTGAAGTAGCCGCAGTCGGCGTACGTCAGGCTGAACTTGTCACCGACGTTGCAGTAGAATGTCGAGGAGCTGCTCCGCTTGACGGCGATGCCCATGTACTTCGCTTGGCCCCATGAGCTGCCACGGGTTCGGTTGATCAGGCAGTTGGTCGAGCCGTTGAAGTAGACGTCGACCTGGGCGTAACCACCGGCGTACACATGCTGTCCTACGAGGGTGCCGCCGCAGCCCTGCGCTGCCTGGGCCGGAGCCGCCTGGGCGACGATGGAGCCGCCGGTCACAAGCATCGCCGCGACCAGCATGTGGCGAGTAACTTTGACAAAAGACATCACTTCTCCGTCCGTAGGGTGTGGAGGACTGATGCCTATCAGTGGTCGAGCAGCCCAGCAAGGGCCTGGGCTGCCGCTCTGCAGAATGAAATGAACCAGGGAACGGTGAAATCCCGGATGCCCGAAACAAGACGATTTCGCCGAGCGGAGGAACGCCGGTCTGCTAGCGCTCACCATCGTTACCCAGCGGACATCGATGAGGAGATCAGATCACCCGGGCGGGTGGTAGCGGCTGAAGGACGAGCCCATCGTGCTCGTGCTGATCGAGCCTTGGTCGCCCTCGGTGCCCTGCTTTTCGGCTTGCTGGCAGCACGCTCCCCGCGTCCCGGGCAGGGGGGTTGTCGCCTCATGACGGAATGGCGGCGGGCCATTCGTTAGCCGTTGCGCCGATTCAAGATCAACCGAGGAAGTGAACGCGTGTATCGCTACACAGCCCGGGTGCGCCGCCAGGGACTCGAACCCCGAACCCGCGGACTAAGCTAAGAGCAGACCGGGACAGGTGACGACCCGTGTCGCCCAGTGCTGTTTGGTGTCGATTCACGCTTACGGACCACCATTGACGGCTCTACGACATGAAACGTGGTGACCGGCCTCGGCCCCGTGTCGTGCGGTGAGTGTGCCAGGTGACACCACAGTGCAGCAGGAGCCGGAGGGCACTGTTGCGTTGGTAGACGGCGGCCACGGCAGGCTGGCACCGTGACCAAACGCGGCTTCGCTCGGCTCGACCCATCAGCCTTCGCCGGCTTCCGGTTCCCGCCGGACGTGATCACACTTGCGGTCCGCTGGTACCTGCGCTTCGGCCTGTCCTACCGCGACGTCGAGGAGCTGCTGGCCGAACGCGGGATCCAGGTGGACCACGTGAGCGTGTACCGGTGGGTGCAGCGGTTCACGCCGCTGTTCCTCGAGATGGCTCGACCGTTTCGGCACGCTGGAGGCGATCGATGGTTCGTCGACGAGACCTACGTCAAGGTAGCCGGCCGGTGGCGGTACCTGTACCGGGCGGTCGACCAGTTCGGCCAGGTGATCGACGTGCGGCTCTCCGACCGGCGGAACCTATCGGCGGCTCGGGAGTTCTTCTGCTCAGCCTTGGCCCAGACCTGTCATCCCGTCGAGGTCACGACGGACCGGGCGGCGGCCTATCCGCGGGCGCTCGACGAACTGCTGCCCGCCGTGCACCACGTCGTCGCCCAGTACGCGAACAACCCGGTCGAGTGCGACCACGGTCGGCTCAAATCCAGACTCAGGCCGATGCGCGGGCTTAAGCGCCGCCGATCAGCGATCGTCGTGGCCGCCGGACACGCGTTCGTGCAGAACATCCGCCGCGGACACTACGAACTCGCCCTCGACGTTTCACCGTCTCAGCGCGTCTCGGTCGCGTTCACTGAACTCGCCGTTGCTCTCTGAAGGACCAGCGTCCCGCGGAGGACGCCCAACCTGGCCCGTCGTCTGACAACGCAACAGTGCCTCCGTGGACGCTCAGGGAGCTTCTCATCGGGGTTGGGCCGGGCGGTCGCCCGTCGTTCTCTGCTGCCGTCGACGGGCACCGGTCCCCGTCAGAGAACTCGACCACGTCCAACGCCGGCGTGGTCCTCAATCACCTCGCCTGCACGCCGTGTCGACCACCGGCTGCGCCTCCGACGCAGGTCCGGCGATGGTTGCCCGCCCAGACTAACGGCACCCCGCAAGTGGACGACACACACCTGTATCCCGATACGCCGCCGGCGAGAGCAAAAGCCACGGCCCCGCCGGAAATCCCCGACTCGCAATGGCGGCCCGAGACGGCGGCGATCACGGCAGAGCAGTCTGGACAACCAGCCCGCATGCTGGCCTCGACGCGGTCGGGACCGAGCTGGAGCCGGACCACCTCGCGGCCAACCTCGTGCGGTTGAGTGGACCGATCAGCACGACCATCCGTTAGCCACTCGTTAGCCGCTTGTTGGCCGCAGGGTGGTTCACGCCGCAGGAGGGAGGTGTCGACGGCACGTGAAAACTGACCCCCTGACGGCACCGCAAAGTTGACCCCCTCCCGGGACCCTGGCTCGAGTCGAGCCGGGGAGGGAGCGAGTGCTTTCGGTGGAGGACTGGGCGGAGATCCGA
>JAABUR0100003391.1_pt1 | contig 22413 bp, 23 predicted proteins | sample 5560091 | NCBI WGS metagenome assembly JAABUR01 (sample SAMN10711879, study PRJNA513375) | rock metagenome | isolation source: Antarctica rocks | place: Antarctica: Victoria Land, University Valley sud
CCATCCTCGGGACACCAGATGCTCTGTGCTTCATTCCAAATGTGCTCGACAGGATTGTTAGACCTTAAAGCGCCATCTACATATTTTTAAACGCCAATGATTATTGGTTCAAAGAAGGTAGTTGCGGCAGATGTTGCAAGGGCAGCATCAACGATAGTTGCTTGGTCATGATTAGATTCTTCAAGCAGCGTGTAATCCCGAAGAAGAACAGTTGTTGTGTTCTCATAAGCCGTTGCGCATACAAAGCTGCCAGCTATCAATTTAGACAAGTAACGATCATCTAGTGTCTTACACTCGGTAGTTTCGATCTTCCTCAGAATTGGAGAGCTCCGTTGCAGAAAAGACCCTGTTTTCGACAATCTTTCTAATTGACTCGATCAATATTTTGGAATCGAATCATCCTTGCACATTTCCCCAGAAGTTGACCGGAAGAGCGTGCTTTGTTCTCTCGAAAATGTCCTTGAACATGGTTGTATATGCCGTAATACACTCATCGACGTCCGTTTGGAGACGACCAAGCATAATAGCGATCAAACTATTGGCGTTAGCATTGGTGGGAGATTTCGATGATCCTGTAGTCAGAACACGTACCCTCCTGTGCTTGTTCTACTGATAAGGTCAAAAAGCTCAAATGGCTTCACAGAAGCCTGCCTTTGAGCATGACGCTCTACATTGACCCAGTCCATTAAGGCCTTAAGAATCAGTAAAGTTGATAGCCCGCGAACGCCTCCACCGTTGAGCGAAAGCAGGCAAAGACCTGTCTCGTCCAAAGGGTCAACCCCTGCTTGAGCGAAAATTTATTACTGGTGCATGGCAACATCTTCTATGGCTGGGGTAAGATGTTGATAGACATGCAAAGATTTGAAAATCTCGGTCAAAGAGAGTCAGCGTACTTGGCTAACAGCTACGCCAGCGAGCAAGACCAACGCGAGAGGCATCAAGGACAATGCACACGAAATAGTCGGAGGAAATGAATGACAAGAGAAGATGGAAGACGAGAGGACCGGCGGTATTCATACGCTGCGAGGGTAGACAGAAATATGCCGAGAATGACGATTCTCTTTTATATCAACCAAAGCAAACGTTATGTATAACAAGATTACGGAGTATGAAGATCATAATCCTTTGCGAATCTTGCGCCTTGTTCAAAGCCTGTTCGGTGTTTGTATTAAAAGCTGTTGTTGGAAGCAAATGTGCTAGCCGACACGTGACCCTCTCCCAGCCATTCTCCGTGCTTGGTGCAAGCCCAACCTCCCCATACATACACGAGCATGATAGATGAATTTGACGATGTGATGAAATATTTCTTTTCAATTCTCTATTCCATTATGCGGTAATTACAATTCATATGTACATACTTGAGACGGTCTAACAAATTCACAAATCATACCTGCACCAGAACTAAAGTCTGCCAGATCCTGTTAAGTCTCTTGTTGCGCTCACTGCGTTCTGACCTCTAGCTCCCCCCTTCTCTCTGCGTTCAATGTTACTTCTAAAGACTCTTCAGCTGGCACCCATTTCGCTGCTACTATTCATTGCCAGCACTCCTACGACAGCGCAAACCCTCGAAGCTCGATGCCCCAACAACTTCCCCCCCCCGGCCAAATATTTCCCCGAAGACGAGCCTCTAGTGAGACGAAACTGCGACATACAAAAGAGACTGGTGGATCAGAGACCAATTGGTGTGCAAAAGATGAACAGTGATGAGGGGGAGATGTTCTTCTTGGAGTATTGGCGGTTTGAAGGAGGAAGTCAGGAAACAACGCTGCGGGATGAGCTGGGCCTGATAGAAAGAAGGGATAAATCGTTACGAGTGGGTTCGGATGAGGACGATATTACACCTTTGGGAGCTCAGTTCAACGTGACCTCGTTACCTCATCTGCAGGCTCCTTTCTCGCTGCATGCAAGTCATGAAGAAGCTTACCACGGCCCTCTATCACCACGCGCGGTTCTTCATTTCTTGAATGGACGTGCCTTCCAGTGTCCTACGGGTACGGCGAGCTGCAACTCCATCAGCCGACCAAACAGTTGCTGCCCCACCGGAGAAGCTTGCCAGCTCATCACGGATGTTGGCCTAGGAGATGTGGGATGCTGCACGCAGGGCCAGAGCTGTTCGAACCAAGTTTCAGATTGCCAGCAGGGCTACACGAGCTGTCCTGGCAGTTCAGGCGGAGGATGCTGTATACCGGGCTACACGTGCAATGGGGTTGGCTGTAAGGATTGATCGAACTATCCTTTGGAGGCGAAAAGACTAACAACATAAATCTCCAGGCGTCGTCAGCTCAACAACCACGATTGTGGTCAATCCGTCAGTCACCGCAAGACCGTCCTCAAGCTCGACCCTGAGTCCATCAACATCCACCACCGTGGTGGTTGTGCCAGCTCCCTCGCCATCCTCATCAACTACCCCCTCCTCTTCACCCCCATCGACAACTCCAACAACTTCCCCATCTTCCTCCTCATCATCCACGTCGTCCACATCTTCCACGCCAACCACCACACTCCCCTCAGCAATCATAATCACCACCACATCAACATCCTCCCCTCCCCCTTCCTCCACCACCGCCACCTCCTCCACCCTCCCCTCCAGCCTGAACGCCCCCGTCCGCCCCACCTCCAATGACCCTACCACCCTCACCACGACCTCCCCTCCCTCCACCCTCACTGGACTCACCTGCCCCACAGGTTTCTACCAGTGCAGCGCCTACTACCACGGGGGCTGCTGCAGAGTCGGCCGGGACTGCGGCATGACGAGCTGCCCGAGCAGCGAGAGCTCGACTATGCTGGACAGTGGCGGCGTTACGGTCGTGGCGGTTACGGCGAGCGCGGGGAGTTGTGCGACGGGGTGGTATAGCTGTGGGGCGGATGTCGGAGGCGGGTGTTGTCCGAGTGGGTACGCTTGTGGGAGTAGTTGTACGGCGACGGCGACGAGCTCGGGGAGTGCGGTTGCTGGGGTTACGGGGAGCTCGGTGGCGAAGGAGGCGGCGAGTGGGGCTGTGGGTGGGTTGGGGTGGGGGGTGGTGTGGATGGTGGGTGTGGGTGTATGCATTGGTGCGGTGGGTTTGATGTGAGTGCGCTACTAGGGCTAGGGTAATGGGTATTTACGTGCATAGCGGTGGTGTATTTGTATTGGGGTTTCTGTATGGACTCGGGGCCTTTCAAGGGTTTATCGCGGCTTACTTTTCTGGCGGTAGGGTTCAATCATGATGCCGTATATACACTAGATTGTTAGACAAGAAGATTTCTCGCTCGAGGATTTATACGATGAGACCGTTATTGTGCTCTGATACTCGGAAAATCTCTTCTGAAATCAAACGACTAGCCTGATGCAGATGGGTCAATAAAAAAGGTATAAGGGGAGAGAGATCCGTTCTGAGGCGACTACGGAATACATATAAACCGAATCACACGATCATTCTTCCCTATACACTACATTCCCCCCACCCATCCCTCCGCTACCTCCACGTATCACTCACCACCGCCGTCCCCGCACACGGCACCGTAAACCCCCTATTCGGATCACTCTCCCACACCACACTCCCATCCGCATTCCGCTTCACATACTTGTACGCAAACGCCACCCCGGGCGTCAGCCCGGCCACCGTCACAGCCCACACGGGATCCGCACTGCTATACCCACTCGCGCTCATCGCGACCGCGTTCGCCGGGTTCCAGTTCCCCAGCGCCGCGATGCTGCCGACGAGGTACACGTTCTGCCCAAAGGCCGTGGCTTCGCGCTCGTTGAAGGTGACGGCGCAGGTGGTTGTGGCGGTGCAGGCGGGGAGGGTCGGGTTGGTGTAGGTACCCTGGGCGGAGGTGGCTTGGCAGGTGGTGGTGGGGGGGGTGTTGCTTAGGGAGGAGGACCAGGAGGCGGGGAGGATGCCGGCGCGGCGGGCGATGGCGGTTAGGAAGGAGGCGTAGGACCAGGTGAGGTCGATGGCGCTGAGGGGGGAGCCCGTGGAGCGGGAGAATTGCTCGGCGAGGGCGCCCGAAGGAGGGGTGTATTTTGAGATGAGGGAGAGGTAGCCGTCGGCGTAGGTTTGAATGGCGGTGGTAAGGGTGGTAAAGGGAGGGGAGGTGGAGGGGTAGGTGCCGGGTTGGATGGAGGAAGAGAAATCTCGGAAGAAGGGCAGGGAGGTGCTTGTGATTGTGAGGGAGCCAAGCTTCTTCCATTGGTAGACGGCATCGTAGAGTTGTTCTGCCGCGGCTGCTGTGTTGATGTACCTGGCACGGTGGGTTAGCCGGACAGAGCCGTGAGATGAGATTGGGCTATGAGCAAGTAGAGTGAAGCTGATGGAAGCTTGTAAATTGCGAGTGACCGGTATCTAGAGCTGCAGCGTCGGAAGAAATGGTGACCTATAAGCAGAGCGACTAAGGAGGAACAGGAAATACTGTTCACCTCAATGTTGAATGACATGTCTACTTGGAAGAGTGGAGAAGCGAGTTATGAGCAGTACAAATCGAAGTGTGGCTTTTCTTTCTGGAAACGTAGAAACTTAAACGAGACGCAGGCACAACGATGACTTACCATGGATTCCCTCCCATGTAAACATCTTCAGGATATCTTCCTACAGCAACAGCTTGACCTTCAGGGATACCCGAATTGATGTTGTAGATTGACCTGAACGAATCCGTAATGACCTTGTGGTTTGCTAGAGCTTTAGCGGAACAGGGCTGGAAGGTCGAATCGTCACATCCGGCAGCAGGATCAAAGGTATGGATTGAACCGAGTATAGAATTAGCATCCTTGGCATTACGTCCGTTATTCTCATTGATATTAGCTAGGATATATTGCCCGTTCCAGTAGCTCTGCAGGAAGCATAGAACCTGCGGAGCTTGGGAGACACAGCCTGGACAAGACTTGCCAATCTGCCCTGCGAGAGCATTGCCCTCAACCAAGGCACGGTGCTGTACAGCCGTAGTGAAGAAAGATGAACCGTTGACTTCTTCCCAAAGATCAAAGCTGGTCTGATTCCAGTATTGACCCACGTAATTCAGGTCGTTGGATATGATCGGCCACACAGTGAACGTTACAGTAGAAGTTTGACCATTCGCAATCAGCCACCTCGAATAGGCGATGAGAGCAGTTGCTCTCAAAGCTGGCCCGTCACGCTGTGGGCGGCCCCAAGGACCGGTGAAGGCGGTTCCATCGACGTTGAATTTGGGTTCAGCGAGTCCAGCACCGTTGGATAGATCACCAGAAGGATTTGAGACCGTTTGGAGGTGTGCCTGAGCTGAGATGTAATTCTTAATCTGCGGTTGCAGTGAGGTGTCCCCAGCTATGAAACTGTCCACCAACATCTTGAATGTTAAGGCGGAGTCTCGTGTCCATGTATAGTAATCTAGGTCATAATGAGCGACGTTCTATTCTTTTAAGTAAGACCAAGAAATTCGATAACCGATATTAGATAATCCTAGACACTAGATTTATATGGAGCAAATGTGCTCTCGCGGGCCCAAATCATGGCGAGAAGTACTCACGCTCGGAGAAAGAAATTTGGCTTACAATTCGGGTTTGACGTCGAGGGGCTTGCGACTACCAATCCCGATGCAGCCCCAGGAACTTTGGATCCAGTAGAGCCGATATTGTTCAGTACGCCCTGCAATGCAATTGGGCTCTCTGAAGCAATGAAGCTTGAGAGTGAACCCGTGGCTCGCTCTTCATGTCGGAGATACTCTAAAGGAGTAGCAAAAGAGTACTGCGTCAAGAATGTTGCAGTACCAGCAAGTCCGGCAAGCAGAGATATGTAAAGCATCTTGGAGGTGATGTCAGTAGGCTGAGATATGCGTTGCAGCGAGAAGGACACTTCAAGCGATCTTATAGAAACATATCACACACAGGGAGAGGCGAAGCTCAACAAGAGGAACGGCCACTACGAGAAAAACGGGAATAGCTTCGAAAAGGACGGGACAGGAGATCATTGGGTTCATCATCACTTCATAGGGCTCTATAAATGCCTAGGCAACTGATCAATAAATCTCTCGGAATGTTACAATTGCTTACAAGTGCGCTCGTGGAGAGGTAGTACCTCTCGGCGTAATGGCCTGAAGGAGGTCGAGGACCGTCCATATCCCTATCAAGTGTACAGGATAGGTAGGTGAGTAAAGGAAGGTAGCTGTAGTCTACCCTAGGCCATTGGAGGTTGTCAATCTGGGGGAAGCAAGATTTGCGGGGGATCTGCACTAGGATTAAAGGCGGCTAAATGAGCACGTGAGGCACAACAACAGAAGATCTCGACGACAGGCACCTTACTAAGCGTCTTGCTTACTTCAAGGCACCTTCATACCACCACCTACACAGTATTTTACCAACCTTATGGCTTCTTGACTACCTTAAGGTAGCGTAGCATCTGACCACCTCGCTGCCTCGCATTGATCTAAACCACCAGACCTGACCGGGTATCAGCTGGAGCTTATGCAACCCCCGCCAGTGCTGTGCATTTCCATTGCATGATAAGGGCCTACTAATGCATAGGTGTTTATTCCAATCTCTCTGTCGCGTTGCTAAAAGGCCAGCTGAGACCGTGCGGACGAGATGGTGCGTGGACGAAGCCATCGTTGGCAAGGGTCGGAATCATCAGACGACCTCGTACATCGAATCCTCATTTTCTCTTCTATTGACCGCCTCCGCCTTTCTCCCATCCGTTATAAGACGGTTCCTTCGGCTGCCGTTGCCTTGCAGCAAGCCACCATTGGTTTACAATTACCAGAGTCCAAAGTCCCGGATCCAAACGAACCCATGGTGTCTTCCAGGTAGACCGCTACACATAACCTCGGCATTATTCTGCGCTTACTTCCATCGTTTTGTATACTTGGGTGGATGGATGCGTTGCTTCCCATGAGGACCAATTGAGGGCTGACGAGGCAGATATTGCCGCAGCGAGCACTTGTTTCAGATTGTCAAGGTCGGAGTACTATGTATGCTGACATCATGAATCCTGTTGGGTACTGTTGAATTGTCTTACACAGCATTTCTCAACACAAGGATTGATTCGGAGTACTGGTTGACTATCCTAAAGAGAGCTTACGGAAATACGGTGTTCACGTAAATGAGCGATTACTAACTGTATTTAGAAGGGTTGAAAGTATTATTTTGCGGCTGGTTTGTAATTCCCGTCCATCTTCTATCATTTCAAAGGACCCATGATCCTTCTAAGGGAACTGGGAAGGATGTTACCATGCTCTTTTCGCTCCAATCAATTCACAATAGTTGTCTTCGACCAATATATTGATTGGAGTGATTCCCACTTTGATGAATCAATGGTGTGCTGAGCGGATGGAACGTCCTTGCTGACCTACTATGTGACCTTGATGTATTGAGACGGGCAACTCCTACCTTATAGTGAACCTTCATTATATACATATATATGCCGTTGGTATTATTGCCTAAGTGTTACTGTCTTGCATCTTTGTTTTACTCTTCTGTCTTATCGGTATCGGTACGATGCAGTTCCATATCCTTTTCCAGATTGCTTTTGCTGTAGCTTGCTTTGGTGCCACGCCTGCTCAATGGCGCTCTCGCTCCATATACCAGGTCTTCACGGACCGTTTTGCACGTACAGATCAATCTACTTCTGCAGGCTGTGATACCAATGCTCGAGTCTACTGCGGGGGCTCGTGGCAGGGTCTGATTGGAAAGCTTGATTATATCCAGAACATGGGCTTCACTGCGGTTCGGTTGCTAAAGCCCCCTTTCCGGCACCTGTATGCTCATAGTCCCATTTCCATAGATATGGATATCCCCTATCACGCAGAATTTGCCACAACATACCGGCAATGGGATGGCTTATCATGGTTGTGAGCAGCAGAACCCGACCCAGTATTCGTTATGCGTCAAGCTCAATCCAGAGTGCAGATTGGCAACAGAATCTTTACGGGCTTAACTCGAACTTTGGTAGTGACAGTGACCTCCGGGCTCTCGCAAGCGCCATACATGCTCGCGGGATGGTAAGCCTGAAGGGCTCTCTTTGTGTTCATCGCTTACCCTCTCGAAGTATCTTATGGTCGACATCGTTGTCAATCATCTCGGCTGGGCTGGAAGCGACACCAGCATTGACTACTCCCAGCTGTCACCTTTCAATAGCAAATCATCGTTCCACTCGTATTGCACAATTACGGCTTACGACTACTCCTCAAATCAGACAGGAGTCGAAGATGTACGATCAAATCTATTGTACTAGTTAGGCATCCTCTTAACTAACGTTCTTAAGTGTTGGCTAGGAGATGAGACTGTCACTCTTCCAGATGTCGATACAACCCAGCCGGCAGTGATTGATACCTACATTTCATGGATCAAGAACTTGGTTTCAGCATATTCAAGTACGGGCCCTTCTCCACCGATACTATAATTTTCTAAATTTTCTAGTTGACGGCCTTCGCATCGATACCGTGAAACATGTTCAAAAGAGCTTCTGGCCTGGGTTCAACGCAGCCGCCGGAGTTTTCTGCGTTGGAGAAGTATTTCATGGAGATCCAATTTATACGTGCCCATACCAGAACTTTATCGATGGTGTGCTGAACTACCCGCTGTAAGGACTCCTACTTCTTTACTAAGAAGGAAAAACTAATATCAGAAACCCTATTAGGTACTACCCTCTTACACGAGCTTTCCAGTCAACATCTGGCAGTATGAGCGATTTAGTAAACGAGGTACAATCATTAAGTCAGCAATGCAAGGATTCCACACTCCTTGGCACTTTCCTCGAAAACCACGACAATCCTCGCTTCCCATCATTGACAAGTGACCTTGCACTGGTCAAGAACGCAATCGCCTTCACCATACTCTCAGATGGGGTCCCTATCGTCTACCAGGGCCAAGAACAGCATTTCTCCGGTAATGGTGATCCATCCAACCGCGAAGCACTATGGTTTTCTGGCTACTCCACAACAAGTCCTTTGTACCGATTCATCGCCGCTATCAATCAAATCCGTAATCAGGCTGTGTATTTATCTAGTGGTTATGTAACTTACAAGGCCTGGATACTTTACTCTGACAGTAATACCATAGCGACGCGAAAAGGCTTCGATGGGAACCAAATCATCTCCGTCTTTACCAACAAGGGGGCCAATGGGAACAGCTATACACTGACCTTAGGCAACACAGGATATACATCCGGAGAACTTGTCATGGAGATTCTCACATGCACAGCGGTGACAGTGGACAATAGCGGCAATCTTGCGGTACCAATGGGTCAAGGACTGCCAAAGGTAAGGCTTGAGCACTTTCAGGGTTTGGGAAAAGGATTGGTGCTGACTTGCGAAAGGTACTCTACCCAGCAGCTCGGTTGACAGGCAGCGGTATCTGCAGCCTCTGAACAGTCGGAAAGTTTGGGAAACTTCAGTGAACATATTTCCGTCTATTTTCGAAAGCAACCTTTCATATGCATGAACCCAGCGGCTCTATACATATCAACTACAATAGTAACGAAATTATTTCCAGAGGCGGACAAACTGTTCCACCGTTTCGTGAACATGTTCATCCTTCTTTGAATTCAACACAACATCCAGCTTCATTCATTCTTATGTGCTACTAGGTAGCGTGTCTCCTTATCGTCTCACTAGGAAGCACACAAAACCAAACCCTATTGAATTGCCCTAGTCCAACGCAGCGATTCCAGCACAGTCGCCTATCTCTATTGGCCTCGAGACGCATATCTGAAATGAGCGCAAACCTTCAGGACACTGTCGGGTTTGAATGCAAGGCTTTACTCTACGTTGTCCATCCTTGGGCTGGATCTTCGGACACGGGGACGGCGGAGCTAGATCTGGAGCTAGAAGGTGCCGGCAGGGGAAGTAGCATAGGGTTGGGTAATCCAGCTTCAAATTTCTAAAAAGTCAACGAAACCGCACTGTGATAGGCGGACTGACGTGGCTTATGCGGCACTCTCGCTTAACCAGATACCGAATGGGCCTTGTTGACAGAGTCTTGTAAAGGCATCCCAGCCCAATTTGGACGCAGATGGACCATGGCAATAGGATACAGGCAGTGAACAACAAGAGATGCTCACGATGCTGCGTAATGAATTACATGCTTACTGTTAGGCAGCTAACCCGCTATTTTTACGAAAATTGACCTTTTCAACGCCAACGTTCTCTACGCCGTTTGCGTCAGTCTTCAATTGGTATACATATAGTACCAACACATCCCCTTGCACCTATACGGTACAATCAGTAGTGCCTCAAGCAAGAGAAGCTTAACAGCACTTACATCCATCAAACAGAAACTCGGCGTAGGTTCCTCTCCCTCCGCCCACCATCCCGTCCCCAAGGCCCCCGTAGCACTCCCAGGATTCACGAAGAACTTCCCCTCAAGCTCATACGCCTCGAACTTGTGCGTCCCTCCCCACAACAGCACGTCCACATCCATATGCCGCGCCGCAATCAATAGGCTGTCGGCATCTCCCGGCGGTATGATCGTATGTCCATGCGTGAACCCAATGCGTAGGGAGCCATGCATGACAACTTTCGAGAGCGCGAGGTTTGGCGCTTCAACATCAAAGTCGCCTTTGACGATTTGCAGGTCAGGTGCGATTTGGCGGAGGAAGTCGTAGGTTTCTTTGTCGGTCAGGTTGCCTAGGCACAGGATTTGGCCGATTTTGCCTGGGGCGAGGAGCTTTTTGAACTGCAGGTGTGGTGTTTAGCATGCGCCTCAATATGTGCGCGGGTAGAGTCTCTACTTTGGCTGGTATATCCTTCCACAAAGATCAGTCTCTCGATGCCAGCGGAGCGTACTTTGGGATGGATATGCTCATACGGGTGCGCGATCGGGGATGAAGAGGTCACCGAGGACGAGAACAAGCCTGGATGCCATTACGACTTGTGGTCGTACTCATTGGGCTTTGCCCTTTTCCTCCTACTTCTTGCGTCCCCGCTGACCTTGCTGCGGTACAATAGTGTTGGTCTTAACTCGAGCGGAGGCTGAATGCAGTAATACGTCAAGAAGACCTAGTTGTCGTTGGGAGCGCACGTAGGTTGGGCACTTGATTTGAATGTCTCAAAATTTGGGGAGTCTGGAGCTGCCTGCGCTTTCAGAAAGCTCACATCGACAAGACCCCTGTCGATATTTCAGTGGAGTATTCGACAATTTCGGCTTCCTTCAAGCATACGATCTCGTTCGGTCAACGGAGTCAACAAAGTTACAAAACAGTCTCCTACAAGTCTATATCGTCTCCCCTTCATTTCTCCCTTACCAAAGATAGAAACCTTCTCCAATCAAAACTTGTTTGCTGAACCCCTCTAACCCGTCATTCTGGCGCTCTTTTGCCGAGGACCCTCCGATCCTTTACCCTGGCTACCCCACGCTCCCGATTGAGTCTCATCTCGAGACATCTGGAAAAAAGACCAGTCCTCGAGATCAATACTCCCTTCTCCACCGAGAGACAGTCCACCGAACAAGACGACATCCCATATAATCCACTAACAAGAACGCTTCCCAAGGACATAAAAGAGGCCAAGAAGAGCAAGATGTCAAACCAGCCAGAACACCCCGCGCTTCTAATTCCAGGGCCCATTGAGTTTGACGACGATGTCCTTCAGTCGATGAGCCATTATAGGTACGGAACCTTCCACAATACCCTAGGGTACACCCACAACTAATTCACCCCCAGCCAGAGTCATGTCGGCGCCCCCTTCGTCGCTACCTTCGGGGAATGTCTCTCCATGCTTAGGAAGCTCTTCCAAACATCAGATCCCGCATCACAGCCCTTCGTCGTTGCCGGCAGTGGTACACTTGGTTGGGATATGGTAGCAGCCAATCTGGCAGAGCGGGGCGAAGAAGTCCTAGTGCTACACACAGGCTACTTCGCAGACTCATTTAGCGATTGTTTCGAAACATACGGTGTCAAGGCTACTCAGTTGAAAGCCCCCATTGGAGACCGACCCCAACTTCCAGAGATAGAGAAGGCATTAAAAGAGAATAAATACAAGCTAATCACCATCACGCATGTGGATACCTCGACGGGTGTTTTGAGCGAGATCAAAGCCGTCTCAGAATTAGTGCACCAAGTCAGCCCGGAAACGCTAGTGGTTGTCGACGGTGTATGCAGTGTCGGCTCCGAAGAAATTCAATTCGATGCGTGGGGCATTGACGTTGTCTTGACGGCTAGTCAAAAAGCAATCGGCTGTCCTCCTGGTCTCTGCATAGTGATGTGTTCAGGACGGGCGATTGAGAGAATGAAAAGCAGAAAGTCGCCGCCAGCGTCATACTACGCTTCAATGAAGAACTGGCTGCCAGGTATGTCTACTCTCCACTTTTGCCGTAGTTCCCTGACTGACACTTGGTCCAGTAATGCAAAACTACGAAGCCAAGAAGGCATCCTATTTCGCGACTCCTCCTGTTCAAATAGTGCATGCCCTCCACACTACCCTAACCCAGATACTCTCACGGCCGCTGTCCGAACGATTCGCCGTCCACCACGAAACATCCCGCCGCATCAAAAAAACCGTCGAATCACTGGGCCTCAAGCAATTGGCCTCAAAGCCGGAAAACCAAGCCAACGGCATGACAGCCATGTATCTACCCGAAGGCGTCAAAGCTCCAGAGATTCTGCCAAATCTGATGAAGAAAGGCGTCATCTTTGCTGGTGGCCTTCACAAGGAGATCGCTGCCAAGTATATCAGATTTGGACATATGGGTGTGAGTGTGACGAACCCGAAGAGAGGGGATATTGAGAAGGCGCTGGAGGCGCTCAAGACGAGTCTGGCGGACGCTGGTTACAAGCCGTAAAGGCGTCAGATGATATGTATTTGTCTTATGGCATCATTGTATAAAGATGAAGTTGTGGGCAACGTTTGGTATTCTTGGTACATTGTAGGGCAATATGTGTAAATGACTTGGATCACTCCACAACATCTTCAACGACCGACCACAATCCGTTTGAGGATTCCAAAAGAAAAAAGCATCAAAGGGTTTTCCAATTGAAGGAACGTCCACTTGAGCCTTCAATGTTCTCATCATATTTATTCCAGTGGAAACTTTTCTACCCAATCTGTTCTCAAGTTGGCGGTTGAGAATGTAATACCAGTGACTTGGGAATTTTCTATTCCAAGGGTTCAAGAGTGTTCTATATGTGAGAGGCTTTCTGCAGTGCGATATCGCAATTACAATTTTTTATTCCGAGGTTTCTGAGGTTGAGAAATGAACCAAATGCATTTAGGGCTTCAATTGAGGCTACAACTTTTCGGGTAAGCGTAGTAAGACAGTCCGCTTCCATTAGTCATGCTGGTCAACGACCTGTGGTCCAGACCTGGTGACCATTGATATATTCATCATGTAATTCATTCTTGCGATGAGCATGAATGCCTTCCCACAGCCACGACGGAATCAGCTTTCGAGTTCTTCGAGATGGTTGATCAAGACGACGCCGCGAATGCCCCGTTAATACAAGGACAATATCCAATAGATTACCCACAGCATGACGCTAACGACAATGATGCCGTATCTCGCCCTCGAGAAAACCAACTGACTGCTCCAAGTGCGTTCATATGGGCACTCACCGCTGCTGCGGGCATATCTGGCCTGCTGTTCGGTTACGAGTCCGTAATGACTTCTTTATATTCTCTGGATTATCGCTGATCTCTCGTAGTACTGGTGTCATCTCCTCGATTCTTGTGTCTATTGGTTTTGATCTTTCTCAGGAGCTGACTACGCTTGACAAGAGCCTCATCACTTCTTGTACAAGTCTCTTTGCCCTGGTTGCTAGCCCCGTTGCTGGAGTATTAGCGGACAAGCTTGGCCGTAAGAGGGTAATTCTGGTTGCTGATGTTTTGTTCATTATTGGAGCGTTGTGGCAAGCCCTCACTGCGAATGTAAGGGGTATGATTGTAGGACGCAGTATTGTTGGACTTGCAGTTGGAGGCGCAAGTCTAGTCGTCCCACTGTAAGTCTAAGTCAAAGGCAGCAGCTTAGACTAAAGCGAAAAGCTTCCACTGATATCATAATGCAGATACATATCTGAGCTTTCGCCATCGGCTTTTCGGGGAATGCTGGTCACATTGAGTATTCTTTTCATCACTGCCGGTCAAGTCGTCGCTTATGTGATTGGCTGGGTCCTATCTAGCCATGAGCACGGATGGAGATGGATGGTCGGTTTGGGTGCTTTACCTGCAATCCTTCAGTTCATGTTGATGATGTTCTTACCTGAAACTCCGAGATGGCTCATGTCAGCTGGTCGTAACCAAGAAGCTAGGGCCGTGTTGAAGAAAGTGTATGCTCCAGGGGCGGAAGCAATCGTCGAAGAGGTACTCAGCGGTATTGAGACCGAGATGATCGAGGAAGGTGCGGCAAGCCTGACCATGTATCCTTCTGCTCCGGAAGAGGCTGCTTGGCCGTGGTTCACTCGCTTGCAGCGGGGAATGGAAGAGCTTTTCAGCATTGGAGGAAATAGGAGGGCTTTGACGATTGCCTGCCTCTTGCAAGGCCTGCAGCAACTTTGCGGCTTTGTATGACCATCTCTCCAAGAATGACCTCTTTCTAATTCTATTTAGAACTCTTTGATGTACTTCTCGGCAACGATCTTTTCCCTATTGGGATTTTCCTCTCCAACATTGACGTCTTTGTCTATCGCTCTTACCAATTTCATCTGTACTCTAGTCGCCTTGGTTATCATTGATCGAGTCGGGAGGCGTCGTATCCTTCTTTGTTCGGTGCCAGTCATGATAGCTGGCCTTCTTTTGTGCTCCCTTGCTTATAGTTTCCTCGACAATCCTGTCAGCGAAGGCGGAGTGGAGATATCGCGAACCGTTGCTGTTCAAAGCTCATGGGCCATCGTCGTTCTTGTGGCCATGATCATCTATGTCTGCGGATACGCGATAGGTCTTGGAAATATAGCATGGCAACAAAGCGAGCTCTTTCCGTTATCAGTTCGCTCCTTGGGATCTGGACTTTCCACTGCGACGAACTGGGGTAGCAACTTCCTGGTTGGACTTACATTTCTTCCAATGATGGAGTTTTTGACTCCAGTGTGGACGTTTGTCATCTATGCAGCCATCTGCATGGTGGGTTGGGGCTGCGCGTGGAAGATCTATCCTGAGACGAAGGGACTAGGATTAGAAGACGTCAGGGGGCTCTTGAAAGATGGATGGGGTGTAAAAGAGAGCCTAAGGAGATTGGATGCTCGGCCTGGATAAAATCTTGAAACATAGAGACGTCCTATTTTGACTGCGAGACTCCTATCATAACAGCCCTGTGAGATAGCACTGGGGAAGCTCATAGCCGCCATATATGTGGTACTATATGAGTAACGACGACGCCAAACAGAGGACTCGCCAAAGATGAAAGCATAAAACATCAAGAGTGCTGGCGTCTTTAAGCCAGACACATGAAAGGCCAAAAGATTTGATTGGTGTTCGAAGGAACAACTGCTGTTTTGAGTGTGACGAAGTTGTTATGGTGAGCTAGCTCGCCAAGGGTCCGTTCAAAAACCAAAACCAACATGAAAAATAACAGAAGAGTTCCACTCCGGTGGGTGTACATCTCTTGTCGACTCGATCATAGCCCAAAAAAAAGTTTGGGATCTTCCGGTCGGCCTGATCCTGGCATTCGCGATAGTGAACTGAGGACGTGATCTTTCGGTCGGCTTGATCAAGCATTCGCGACGCTTTAAAGGGGACGATATCTTAGGATCGGCTTGATAAAAGCTTTCGCGAGAAATCGAACAGCAACCCTTGGCCTAACACACTAGGGGTGGTGGTTTTCCGACTGAGCTAATCTGTCTTTTGTCAGCACAAAGGTAAGTGGTTATTTTGGAATATAAACAACACTTTTAACATTTTGGGCTCACCAGAAAAGTTTCACTGCAAGACCACCTTTATTCCTTACTCCATTGGCCTACAGGACCAAGTGCCTTCCTTCTACTATCACCTACCCTATGTCCAAACTCCGAGCCCAGGACTCGTTCTCACTACTAGTTTGCTGGTTTAACCGGAGTTCCTAATTTCTATTAAATAGGTGTACTTTTTTTGTACACCCCTTTTCCTACTTTACACCTCCCCTTTCGACTTTACGCACTCTTCCTCAGGAACAGAACGAAGCTTAGGGGCTAATACGAATATAAGTACATAACATTCAGCCGTATCACATCCTATAAAACATTGAGCGCACAATAAGCTATGAACGTAATCTCTAAAACGCTTGAACTGTACATGGAGGGAAAAGGGATATATCCAATCATTCAAACCGAGTTAATTCCAAAATAACGTCGTACAGGCCCCTACACAATTCCAGAACCAGCCTCGAATAGAACGGAGCTGGATTATACACTATCTCTCCGCCATCTCAGTCGTTGCTATATAACACATACATTCCCAAAATGATTTCCTCTGGGTAAAAAACTAAATGAGCAAACATTAATTAACAACCTCCTTCCATCGCTTTTCTACCTACACACGAAACTCAGCAAACCCCTCTTCTTCTTCCTCCCTCCTACACCAAGAAACTCATAATAACATCTCAACAACATCCCCCTCTCTTCCACCCCTTCCTTCCTTCCCACCCCCCTCTTCCTCCCCATCTCTCCTCCCCCCACCAGTCCCCCACACCAGCCCACAGCGACTACGACACAGCAACCGCACTCACAAAACAAAAAAGTCAAGGCCAACAGCGAGTTTAAAAAGCCACAACTTAACGCCTTAACTCAGCTTTACGGATCTATTTCAACAGAGATGTCCACGTAAAGAAAAAAGGGAGCGGATCAAAGAATGCCAGCCTACCATTACCCTTTTTTTTAAAAAAAACCATAGCCAGCCACGACCAGCAATCATCTGATATGGACTTTGCAGGCTCGATTCTTGCTTTTTGTTCATTCTTTTGTTTAGAAGAGGGGATTTTTAGTTCGGCTCCCTGTGCAAAAACCGCACTTTTGTTGTATATGCCAACACCCTCCCCCTTATCGAGCTTTCCCATTTTAGCCCTCCGCCCTCAACCAACCCCCCTCGCATCCGCATCCCCCTTCCCCTCTCCACTACTCGTCGCAAAATTTGTTTTGAGATTGATAGATAGGGTTATTTCAGAAATCGAAAAAAAATGGTCCTTCCTTTACCTGCTTTGGCGCTTACTGTTCGACTTCTTTTCGTCGTTTGTCTCGGCAGCATCAAATTTCTCACTCATTAACAATCACTCAATTTTCCCTTCCTTTCCCCCTTTCCCTTTCCTTTCCTCTCCCCCCTCGCCTACTTTCCCCTCCCCCTCCCCACCACCAACATCCCATCCACCATTCCAACATCTCAACCCCCCCATCCTCATCAACCAACCCAACCCAACCCAACCTAACCCTCTTCACATTTACCAACCAAAAAGAAACCAGTGTATTTTTAAAACATGCTGAACTGAAACTTCAAAAGAAAGAATTTAATTGATGTTCAAAGAATCAGAAGAAGAGACGACGGAGGAGGAAATGAAGGAAAGGATTGAAAATGTTAAAAGTAAGTGATGATGATGATGATGTTGAAAGGAATGGAAGAGAAGAGAAGAGAAGAGAAGAAAATGCACGTCAATGAAATATTTCAAGTGAATTAAAACAGAAATAATAATAATAATAAATTCATACACCCTTGTGACATCGGTTAAGCCGACCCATGGGGGACTCTATGCTATCTATATCGAGTGGACAAAACCCTCTGGGGTAGAAAACCACTCGCTGTCTGTACGGCTGCTTCGCGCAGTCGAAACTATCATTATGAGGCTATGTACCAAATTAGTTCGCGTTGATCGCACGTTAGAGAATGAGTGACTCAGCCACTCTAAATTGCTTCAGGAGCTTCGTTTTCATCATCATTCTCGCAGCTGCTCTGAGATCCTTCGTGATAGCGACGATTATCCGATAGTTCGAGAAGCCGACGTCTCGTAGCATTCTTGATCGCAGGTGCGATCAGTCCGAACAGTGCATGAGTACATGTTTCGCCGTCTGATGGTTTCAGTCGCAGTCGCATCGCGCGCTATCTGCGCCTGAAACGTTCCTGAAGTGCAGATAAGCATTCAGACCTATGCGTTCGATTCTGATGTGAGTGACGAGAGTGCTTTCGACTTTCTGAAGACCGTTTCGCATCTTTACCGTCTTGTTGAACAGATGCGACCTTTGTGCCGAAGTGGCGTGAACACCTGCGATGCATTTCCTATATTTTTCCCATCGTTGCTTTCACTGACTTCTGTGATACTGCGCTATTGCGATGCTGTCACTAGTCGAATTCGTCGCAGCGAGAGCTAATCGTTCGCGTCTCGACTGTATTTTCGCGCCTTCTTGAATTGAGTTGTTCAGAAGCGTCACTTTCTTGGTGACGGAAGAGCGAGGAATGGTGCGATTGACACTCATCAGGCGGGCGCGTATCAGTTCGCATGCTTGTCTGGTTTCCTGCGTACGGTCGTCGATTCGACTGCGTAACGTGATCTTGTCTTGCAGCATGTTCAGATGAACATGCAGCGAGCTTGTGTACGTTTCTGCTTCCAGGATCTCGATGCTTACTCTTTTGAACGTCTCTGCGACGTGATGCAGGGCCTGATTCTGTAGTGTTCCAAGCCTGCGTTCTTTGCCTGACAGCCCTCCCTCTTTTCCTCGCTGATGTCAGACTGATGCCCCGAATGCAATTCCTGACCTTACTACTGCTGAGTATACCTGTCTTGCTTTTGTGAAGGTTGCCCCCCATGTGAAGGCTTCGAGTCGACTAAGTGCTAGCATTCGTGTGACGTGGTTCGCTTCGATTTGACGAAGGTGCGCGCCCCATCGCAATTTCGTGTCCAGTTGTACTCTCAGAACTCGCACGTCTGATTTCGGCTTGATAACTGAGCTTTCTATTTGTATGCTAGCCGTCATGTCAAACCTCTTTGATTTTCTGATGAAGTGCTAATTAAAACAGAAACAGAAACAAAAAGTAAGAATCAAATAAAATAAAAGAAAATGATATATAAAATCAATGAAAAGGGAGAATTTTGTAAGAAATGCTTTTCCGCAGATGAGAAAGTAAAGAAAGGGATCTATTCGATCGAAGTAAAAAAAATTGGTGGAAAAGGAAAAAGGGGGTGTGAATGGATTGTGAGTTTTTCCTTTTTTTTTTGGGGTTTTCTCGTTTCTCCATTCCTCTGGTGCGACTGGGTCGCGGGCAGGCGAGCGAGCGAGCGAGCGCTGAACCCAAACTAACCAAGGTAGGTACATGCGCATGCTATGATAATGTATGGTACGGGTCTGGAAAGCATGCACGTTTTTAAAAAAAACTAGGCAAGGTGGTAGACCAATTACAGCAGACTAATTATACGACATGAAATACAAGCGCCAGCCCCCACGGATAGAATACCAACATATAACGAGTGGAAACATGTACCCTATGGAGAAGAAAAGAACATGGGCCAGTTCCAGGAGCTTTAACGCCTAGAGAGCGAGTGGGATGCCTTGGTAAGGATAAAGAGCGGAATGACAGGGCCGCCGGTAACAATCTGTTGTTTTACATCCTGGTGTGCAGAGGTCTTGCGTCAAGTCCTGTTCCGGAGTTGTCGCAGAACCTGACTACTGGCCATCGGCATTACCATCGTAGATGCCACGGCTAACCTTCGCCGGGTTCCCAGCCACGACCGTGAAACGAGGGACATCCTTTAAATTGATCAGTCCTTTGCTCTTCCAATTAAAACTGTCAAATAAAATTCACCTGATGCAACAAACTCCCCGCCCCAACGGTACTACTCTTGCCCACCCTCACCCCAGCCAAGATGGTCACGTTACTCCCAATCCAGCAGTCCTCCTCAATAACGATGTTCCTCCCCAGCGCCTGGCCGCCACTGCCCATTCTTCGTCTGGGGTCAATAGGGTAAGTCGCACACACAAGTTTCACGTTGGGACTAAAGATGCATCTTGCTCCGATGGTGACGGCACAAGTATCTGAGATGCGGCAGTCGGCGCCAATGAGAACGTCATCGCCGATGGTAATGTTATAGCCATAGTCGCAATGGAAAGGCGCCTCGACTACGACACGCTCGCCCACACTGCCAAAAGGAAGAGGCATGGGCGGGGCAGGAGATTCGCCGCTGCTAGGAGGTGCTGGTTCGGGTATTGGACGCATGCTCATGATTGCTTTGAAGAGACGGGCCCGCTCTTGTGGGCTGGCGCCATGGGACGGGTTGGTGGCGTTGTTGAAGCGCCAGATGGCAGCCATGCATTGCTCGCGGTCTTCGGTGAGAGCGGGGCTGAAGGGAAGGTAGTAGTTCCCCTTCAGCATCTTTTCGCGCTCGGTGAGTTCTTGGCGGCGGTGTGGGGAGGGGCGGAGAGACGCCGGATGCGAAAGAGCGGTTTGGGCGACGACCTGGGGGTTACTGTGGTTCGCATTCGATGGGTGAGATGACTGGGCCGAATATTGGGACTGGGATGAATTTGTACGATGCACCGGCGGAGGTGGATGCATCGAATTCGGATCGGCAACTTGGTCGTAGGCCATCTCATGCATCGAGCTGGGACGATGATCGGTTTCGGGCTGATACTTTGAAATGTGTGGAGGGTTGCTGGGGTATGGCCTTGCCGCTTTTGTCCATGCGGGCTTCGGGTGGCCATTGGGGGGGCTCGGTTGTGCATACATCGACTCGCGTTCCTCATCAACTACGATCGGCTTTCCTCTATCCCCATCAGGCCCCATGTGATGGTTACGATTAGGAGGTGGGCCCGGATACTCTGGGCTGGTCTCTTGAGCGTACTGGGCTTGATACAGTCCTCGGTTCATTGGTGGAGGGTATCCGTTCTTAGACTGAAGCGGAATGGGAGCTTTGGTATTGGAGGGCTTTTGCCACGTATTTCGCATGGTATAGCCTTCGCAGACAAATCCGCCTCGAAGGCAGTTGTTACCTAGAAACGGTCAGTTAAGCTATAAATGGCCAAGCGACATTTTCATTGCGGGTGACATTGCCATCAGGCAGATATTTGAGTGTCGAATCAGACAGGTAGGGAGTAGAACCATAGAGCTCGAGATAATGGCACAAATAATATACAAGTCTCTAAAGTAGCCGCCTAACAGAGGCAAGTGATAGCGTTGGGAAGTGTTTGCGGTAACAGAAGAATAGAATAAGAGCATTGAGAACTGGGCACTCACATTCAGGGTGTTGCTCATCGCATTTCTTCTTTCGTCTCCTGCAGGTCATGCATCCTGTCTTGGTCCGATTACTGAAAACTCGCTTCCTGCGCTTCCGATCAAGTTCCATTGCAGACTGAGAGCTTCGGTTTGTACCGTAATCTACATACTGCTGGCCATGCTCGTCTTCCTCCTCTGGGCTGACATAGTTCTCCCGCGTGGGCATGGAGTCATAGTTTTGCAAAGCTTGAGCCATGCGTGCTTCCGAGTAGTAGGGCTGATCACGCTGAGGCGCTAGAGTAGGGTCACCACGAGGGTCGTATTCGTTCCTTACCAGCTGGTGTCTGTCTGGACGTGGGTACAATTCGGGTTGATGTACACGCTCAGGTCGCGGATACGTATCGGACGGGTGAATATGTTCCGGTCTGGCGTAGGGATCCGTATGGCCAACATGTTCTGGGCGAGCATACGGATCGGGAGGGCCACCCATATCAGGTCGACCATACCCTTCCGGTCGAGGGTAAGATTCGACTGGACTGATCATCTCCGGTTGTCGACCGTTGTCGGTACTGTACATTCTCTGTCTTTCCGAGCTTGGTGGCATCTCATGGGTATGGTACGCAGAATTGTTCGGATTCTCGTACACCTCTGGGAAAGATCTTTTTCGCTTCTTATTGCCGTTTGCAGTGTTTGACTGCTGGCTACCTGGAGTCACGGGGTGACTACCGTAATGGGTCTTTGGTTCTTCGGGATTCTCTTGACGGTGAGGGGTTTGGCCCCGACGATCCACCATCTGGTTGGAGGTTGGAGAGGGCTCACGCTCCGGGCGACTGCTTGCGAGAAGCTGGCGTGAAGGGCTTGGAGATTTCCGACGTTCTTGCTGGCTGCTTGGGCGCGCCGGTCGTGCGCTAGGTTCGTCGCCAGCCTCCTTTGGAGGGTCAGGAGCAGGCTTGGGCTTTGCCGGTGGTGTTGTCGACGCACCATTCACGGCGGTAAAGGATGGACCAGACTCGGCAAATTGCTCGGTCTCGGCCCCTCCTCCTGGGCCCTCGGACCTATGATTCGAGACAACTGCTGCCATGCGAGTAGACTTTGACAGGTTAGAAGAAGTTCTTCACGATGGATGATCGCGCGAGAGGCGCTAGAACAAATGGTTCTTTTTTTGCGATTATGGCCTTTACTGAAAGGCGATTTTAAGAGCCGCCGGCCGGCGTCTAGTCACTCTGATCTTGAAGGATATTTTGTGTCGGTAAAACTTTGAAGTAGAGACTGAATAGAAAGGGAAAAACTGTTCTTAGTTGGCGAAGGATACTGGATGGCGAGAGGAAAGTATTCTTGTAAAGTGGGGCCAAGGAGTGTTGGAGACGGGATGAGTTT
>JAABUR0100003395.1_pt1 | contig 22396 bp, 17 predicted proteins | sample 5560091 | NCBI WGS metagenome assembly JAABUR01 (sample SAMN10711879, study PRJNA513375) | rock metagenome | isolation source: Antarctica rocks | place: Antarctica: Victoria Land, University Valley sud
CGGCCTCATGGTCTGCGAGGTCGATCTGGCTCTGGAGAACATCGCCCTCCGTAACAACAAGCTGCGGCGGGTGAAGAACAAACCGTCCAATCGTGAACTTCCGATCCACCCTGAGCTCCTCCGGCTCGGCTTTGCTGAATTTGTCAAGCGCCAGAAAGCGCTTGGACATGAGATATTGTTCCCCGAGTTGCACGGATCTGCGACCGCGGCGACAGTTAAATTCAAAAAGGAGTGGATCAAAACTCTCGATGCCGCTCTTCCTGACGCCCGCCGTCAGCGTGTGACGATGCACTCAACCAGAAAAGGATGCAACAATGCAATGGTCGACGGCAAGATCATCGACGCTGTGCGATACTATATCACGGGGCACGCCAAATCAGATGTGCATGGAAAGCATTATTTTTCCAAGCCAACTCGCAAAGCGATGCTTGATGCGTATAGCTACATTCCGCTCATAACAGCCGAACTACCCACTCTGAAGCGGGAATGAACGCTTGTTTCAGATCATTTGCAAGTGACGTTGCTGGGAGATCTGGATTCTCAGCCACTATGGATTTCACCGGTTCTCCTCTAGCCCCGACGGTCGCGAGCGCCTGTCGCAAGGACGAGTGGACCTGTCCGGTGGACCGATGTCAATCGCGGTCTGCGCCAAGTAGTGTCTCAATTTCAACTTCGGTCCAGCTACATCGTCCGCTACCAACCACCCATCCCTGCCCTAGCGAGGACCGGCTGCTGTCGACCCGTCCGAGACATTCAAGCCGGTCCGCCGCAATGGCCGTAGTTGGCCGTGAGCCGCCTAATGCACCGACTCAGACCGAAGGTACACCTATCGTCTGAGATGAATCGGTGCACCGCCTCTAAACTGGTGGGCCGAGTGTTCCAGACGGATGAATCATCCGTCTGGGTCGGACCGCTAGATAGTCGTCAGAGCGCTTTGTTAACGGGGCCGGTTATCCTGCTGTCCGGGCATCGCACCTGTCGGCGACGTTTAAACCCGCGTCAGCTTCAATGCCCGAGGCGACCCGGTGCGAGCGGCTGGAAGCGGAACGTCAAATACGGCGGCTTTGCTTCCAGTGTTCCGCCATTGAGGGGGGCCGCGCGCGGAAGCTGGTCGGCCGTCACGTATAAGAACCCGTCCGGAGCATAGCTGAGGCCGTCAGGCCAGTGCATGTCGGGGTGGCTTGCGATGCGCTGGTACGCGCGGCCCTTCGCGGGGACCACGCCAACGGCGCGGGCCTCCACCTCCGTGAGGTAGAGGTTTCCTTCCGCGTCGATCGACATCCCGCCGCTGATCGGCTTGTCGGCGTAGCGCTCGACCCTTGCGCCGAGCTGCTCGTCGGTCAGCGCGGGGTCGAGCAGGTCCGCGACGCGGACCCGATAGACCGCCCGCCCGCTGAGTGGCCCGTAGTAGAGCCACTCGAACGCATGGTCGATGGCGATCCCGTCGACCCCGACCCGGTGCGGGACGGTCGTGCCGTCCTTTTCACGCCGCACGAGATCGCGCCCGTCCACGTCGACGGGAACATCCTCGGCCCGCGTGGACACATCTCCCTCGAGAAGGCGGCGCGCCTCGCCGGTCTGCATGTCGACGGTGATTAGCGCAGCGCGCGATCCATCCCCGCCCTCACCGGCATCTTCATCGGCGATGTAAATCATCCCGTGCTTCGGATCGATCACAAGGTCATTCGGCTCCGAGCCGGCGCGGATCGCCGGCTCGTGCAACGCATAGAGGTGCTCAAGCTGGTCGGTTCGCGTGTTCCAGGCCACGATCTTCGATCCGATCCCCGTGCGCGACCCGATGTCGAGCATCCAGACAACCCCGTTCTCGTCGCTTCGCAGGCCGAGCACACTGTCGAGGTAGTGATCGGTCCCCGGCCGCGGAGTGTTCCATTCCGCGTTGGGAAACGGGCGGAATGTCGTCGGCGACGTCATCTCTCCGACCCGGGTCGTCGTCTCGAACATCGGATGATGGCTGAAGATGATGCGGCCGTCCGGCGTGAAGGTCGCGTTCCCAAGCGGCTCCGGCTGTCGCGCTTCGATCTCGGGATTAACAGGCGTGATAGTCGTTCCGTCCTCTGCCGCAAGAGGCGCAGCCGAGAGACAGACCCCGACGAGGCTGGCCGCGGCAAAGGCTCGGAACAAACGGTGCGCCTGGTTCGGCCTACGCATCGTCACACTCCAACTCAGACAGTCACGGCGAGCCGAGGCCGTTTCGCCACCACCTCATAATGTCGCCGGTTCGACGTTGCCAACCTACAACAGCGGGCGTGCCTATTTGTTCGGTGCGTCGTCGGCAGACCTGCAGCATCCAGGCACCTAATCTTACTGAGGTCACAAAGCCGCGTTGGCCACGAGCCAGAGGACTCCATCTCAAGTTGATCGATGAGATGGAGCTTGAGATAACGTCCGGGAGTGAAGCGCGCTTCGCAGTGCCCCAACTTGCGACATATTCGATCCTGCCTCCACTTTGAGCAAATCTCGTAGAAAGCGCGTCAGTTCAAACAGAAAGGCAAACTCGGGACGATCGGGCACCACTTCAGGATTCCAGCGTACCTCGACGGGGGTGCGCACTCATTCGAAAGGCGTTAGCGTAGTGGCAGCAATCGGGCGGAGATCCACGGAGACGCACCAATGAATCCGTTCCGGACGAGCGAACAAACTCACAGTAATTCCCAAGGTGCACGGCAGATATGCGCTTATTTGTCTGCGGCAACGAGGGCTCGCAGAAGCAGCATACTGAGTTCGTCTCGTTTCAAAAAGCTGCACAGCGTTTCTGTGTCGCTGCTCGTCCTTACGTTGGGACTGGCAGGGTCGTCAATGGCGCGTGCGTCGGACCATATCGACTCTCCCACCATCGCACAGGACCGTGGTACAGATATTGCCGATCTGTGGGCCTTTCTCGATCCGAACGATAATTCGCAAGTTGTGCTGATTATGAGCACGCAGGGCTTCATCGTTTCGGGCGAGCATTTCGGCATGGCGATCTTCGACAGCAACGTCCGCTATCGTTTCGAGATCGAGAACACTGGAGACGCGAGACCCGATAGCTACGTCGACGTGTACTACTCGGAGGGACTCGGGCGCCAGATGCCACAAACGGCGACGATCGAGTTGCCCAGCGGCCACCGGTTCACCGCGCCAACCACGATAGCGACCCAGGAATACACACCGCCCGAAATGGTAGTGACCACCGATCCTGCGACGGGAGCGAGGTTTTACGCGGGCTTGGCCGATGATCCTTTCTTTCTGGACGACACCGGCGCCAATCGCCTCGTCGCCTCCGCACTGGCCGATCCTGGTCACCCACAAAAGCAATATTTGTACGAACGCGGCGGACGTGACACCTACGCCGGGTTCAACACCCTGATTACTGCAGTGCGACTGCCTGCCGCCATGCTACGCGGAACCGGCCATATCATCGGCATAAACGCTGTAACACAGCGCCACCGTTTCCAGAGAATCGCAAACGGCGAAGTCTACGTCGCGAGCCGCGACTGGGTCACGGTCGACCGTGATGGTAATCCGCTGGTCAACAACGGTCTAATTCCGGCGGCCCGCAAGGACGAATATAACGGTGCCACGACCGAGGACGACGCGCGGGGCCTATTCAAGGCCGACATCGTCAAATCGCTTCGAGCCTTCGGTACGTACCCGCAGCACATCGTCATGCTCACCCGGGCAGTCGTCGACAATGGCGACATCCTGCGTCTGGACTTGGCACTCCCCAACCATGGTGCGGGTGGGGGCAACAATCCGGCCGGCGGTTTCGGTAATAATGGCGGTCGGCGACTGCGCGACGACGTGGTAGATATGACCTTTACCATGATCAATAACGGGCAGCCGCTCGGTGACAAGGTCGACGCCAACGACGTGCCGCTCCAGAACCACTTCCCGTTCGTCGCCCAACCTCACCAGCCGTCCGCTCCCGGCGCACCGCTCGACGACGGCACCCGTCAGTAGATACCGCCAGCGCGATCATATATTGGGTGACAGCTGCGGTGAGGGGCGCGACAGTGTCCGGCTATGAGGATCGGGGCAGCTTCGAGTGCCGCGCCTCAGCCATGACCGATAGGAGGCCGCGCCTTCGCCGACGCCGCCCGCCGACCAGCTTCTGACGGACACCACCCCGACGGTACGGGACCGGACAGCTCCATCACGGACCCGCAGGAGCGCGTCGCTGTCACCCACCACGCGGTAACGGTGGGCGGACGGATCATCCCCTATACGGCGCGGGCCGGCCACCTCACGAGGGTCGACCCCATCACAAGCCGAATGCCTCCTTCTTCTACGTCGCTTACACCGCGGACGGGCGCCCGCCGGCCGGGCGGCCCGTGACCTTCTTCTACAACGGAGGGCCGGGCTCCTCGGCCGTGTTCCTGCTTCTCGGCTCCTTCCCACCGCGACGCATCCGCACCAGCCTGCCGGACTTCACCCCGCCCGCGCCCTACACGATCGAGGATAACCCCGATACGCTCCTGGACCTCTCCACCTCGTCTTCATCGACCCCGTTGGCACCGGCTACTCGGCCGCAGTGGCGCCGAACGTCAATCGCGACTTCTGGGGTGTCGATCCCGACGCGCGCTCTATTGCGGACTTCGTCAAGCGATACCTCAGCCTTTACGACCGCTGGAACTCGCCGAAATTCCTGTTCGGCGAGTCCTACGGCACGGCGCGGTCCTGCGTGGTGGCGTGGCGGCTGCACGAGGACGGCGTCGATCTCAACGGTGTCGTGCTCCAGTCCTCGATCCTCGACTACAGCCAGACCGGAAACTCCGTCGGGCTTGTCAACACCAGTCTGATTCCAGGCCAGCATGGCGGAGCAAAACCAAGCCAGTGGGTCTGGGACGGCGACGGATTATGCGGTGGTGATCTTGCCGGCGTCGGGATCGACGATCTCGGCGGTGGCCTGGTTTTGCTCCGCCCTGGCCGACGTGCGTCGGCGTCCGACCGACTGCTTGAGGCGATAGCTGTCGCCGTTCATGGTCAGGATGCTGACGTGGTGGGTGAGCCTGTCGAGCAGGGCGCCGGTGAGCCGCTCCGATCCCAGGACCGATGTCGATTCCTCGAAGGGGAGGTTCGAGGTGATGATGGTCGAGCCCCGCTCGTAGCGCTGCGAGAAGGCCTCGAAGAGCAGCTCGGCTCCGGTCGCCGAGAGCGGCACGTAACCAAGCTCGTCGACGATCAGCAGCTTCACGGCCTGCAGGTCGCGCTGGAGCTTGAGAAGGCGCCGCTCGTCACGGGCCTCCATCAGTTGGGTCACCCGGGACGCCGCGGTCGTGAACGCCAAGGTGAACCCCGTCTGGCAAGCCGCCAGCCCAGGGCGGAGCTGGCCAGGATAGCGAGAGCGGCACGCCGCCGAAGAAGGCGAAGGCCGAGACGTGGCAGTCCAGGAAGGCCTCGGTGGTTTCCCGAGGGTAGGCCTTCACGAAGCAGGCGTCCGACTGCGGCAGGTCCAGGCAGAAGAAGTGGATCTTCTGGCGAACGCCCCCGATCACCGCCAGCGCTTCACCGAAATCTACCTGGCCGTGGCCTGGTGGATGGGACAGCGGCACGAAGGTTTCACGCCCCCGCGCGCGGCAGACCCGCACATGATCCTTCACGACCGTGTAGCCACCCGCGAAGCCATGCTCGTCCCGGAGCCTCTCGAAAATCCTCTTGGCCGAGTGCCGCTGCTTCATCGGCGCATCGCGATCCGCCTCCAGGATCGCGTCGACCACCGGCAGCAGCGGCCCCAGTTTCGGCTTCTCGGGCGGCCTTGTGCGCGTGTACCCGGGCGGCAATGAGAACCGGCACATCTTCAGCACCGTCTCGCGGTTCAGTCCGAAGACCCGGGCGGCCTCGCGGCGGCTGTGCCCTCCGTTCGCCTCCCCGACCGACGATGTCGGCCGGGGCCCCAGGCTCTCTTCGCCCTCGATGAACACGAAATGCCGAACGGCGGCGTAGATCTCCACGACGAACATCCCCGGCCTCCCAAAACGGGAAGCTATCCACTGGCCGGATTTTACTCCGCCCGCGTCAGCAGTGCGCTGGCGCTCCAATGGCCTGGTTTGTCACCGCCCTACTCAGGTATGCTTACGAGACGGGCATCGCGAACGGCTTCTTGAGCTCATTTCTGTGAGACTTGGTGGCTGTTTTCTGCGGAGAACAGGCACTCGGTGCTGATGATCTCAGCGCACGCCACATCAGAGGCCTCCGCCTGAGCCGGAGAGTGCGGAGCCGTCGTTCCGTTGACGTTCTGCTCTCCGGATTCACCTCGTTCCAGATCGCGAAGGTAAGACTACGAAACCCCGCCACGCGGGTCTGCAGGGCCTCCGGTGATATTACGGCAGATATACCGGATATAATCCGCGACCGCCTCGGGCGCTTCGACCGGCAGGAGATGACCCTTGCCCGCCAGGATAGCGAGGCGGCCCTTTCGCAGGCATGGCAGGGTCTGGGCGCTCTGGACGCCTGCCGGAATCGCGCTATCGGCGGCGCCGCTGACGATGAAGGTCGGGACGGCCAGGCCATCGATGCTGGCGGAGATGTCCTCGCGGCTGCCACGCTCCAGCCAAGCCGTCCAACCCACCTTCGAACTCCGCACCATGTCATCCGCCGTGCGCGCGACGAGATCGGTCGAGAGCGGGCCGGCCGTGATCTTGGCGATCGTCGCCAGCGACGCGTCGCGATCGCCGTGCCCGGCCAAGGCCGCGGCCCGATCCTCCTCGCTCATCGGTTCGGGTGTCGGCGGCGAGGGGGCCAAGAGGACGAGCGCCGCGAGCCCGGCTGGCCGCCGCGCTGCGAAGGCGAGCGCGATCTTGCCGCCCATCGAGTGGCCGACGAGGACGTAACGCTCGAAGCCCAGCCGCTCGACGAGATCGTCCACGTCCTCCGCATACTGTACAAGCGTGTAGGGTCCGGCGGCCTCGTTCGCGGCTCCGAACCCCCTTAGGTCCGGCGTCACGCAATCGTACTCGTCTCGTAGACGGCCGACGGCGCCGTCCCAGGTTCGGGCAGAGCCGCCGAAATGGTGCAGGAGGACGATGGCGACCGGCGGTACGGCTGCCGAAACGGCACTCATACCTTAACCTTGAGCTTGGCCGGTTGGTCGGTGACCGCGAAAACCTCCGCATGCGGCATGATTGTGATTTGGCCGAATTCCTGCAGCAGTTCGCGGTAGGCCTGCGCCACGGGCCGCGGCTTACGGTCGAGATCGTAGAGCCCGCACGGATTGACCGTGCCCCGCTTCTCGGCGAGCCCGATATCCCAATCGATCTGGTCGATGAGCGAGTACCAAGTGAAGCCGAGGACCGGCACGCCGTCATGGCGCATGCGCAGGACGTTGACCCATTGCTTCCACAACCAGGTCGGCGCCGCCTCGGCATCCGCGACGTTGGTTTCGGTGTGCATGACGGGCTTCCTGTAGCGCTCGTAGTATTCTTTCGTGATCTGGTACCAACCCATGACATCTTCGGCCGGGCACATCTGGCCGTCCGGCTTCAAGATGTGCTCGTTGCGGCCGTAATAGTCGTTGCCGAGGAACTGGTAGCCAGGCGGCTCGCCCTTCATGAACCAGGCGTATTCCTCGCGCGTCAGCCCGTTATCCTGCAGGTACATCATCGTGTCGCCGTCGGGCGGGAAGGCATAGAGAAGATCAAGCGATATGAAGCGCTGCTTGTTGGCGAGAATCACCTCCGGATCCTGGACGGCCTTCGCCTGGTGGACGTACTCGGCGCTCTCGCTCTGCACGATGATGCAGTCATTGCGGTGCTTAGCGATGAGGTGATTGCCCAAGATGCTGGCCGCGACGCAATGCTTTAGGGCGGTGACGAAAGCCAGGTCCGACTTCATCTGCTCGTTCCAGATGCCGTCCTTGCCGCTGTTTTTTGCAGTCACGTAGATTTCGTTGACGGGCGTGTAGTAGCGCACCCAAGGGTAGCGTTGCGCCACCGCCTCGCAGTAGTTCGCGAACAGGATCGGAAATTCCGGGTTCTGGAAACCCCCCATCCAGTCCGGCAAGCCGAAATGCAGGAGGTCGAGGATCGGGATGATCCCCATCTCCCGCATTGCGGGCATCACATGGTCGGCGAACTCCCAATCGTAACGGTCGGGTCCGAGGTAGATTCGGTGGATCGGCAGACCGTAGCGCAACACCTTGAGGCCGAGGTCGCGCACGAGATGAAGGTCCTCGCGCCAGCGCGTGTAGTGCCCGCATTCCTCGAGCTGGTCGCGGCGCGTGCGGCCGTGGTCGATCGTCGGGTTCGAGCACTCGATGCCGGTCGCGAACATGAAGTTGCTCGGGCCGCCCGTCGGCATGCCCTGACCTTCGTGGCCCGCCCCGCCGCCGAACTCGTCCCCGGCGTAATCCCCATCACCCCGTGTGCGCTTGACGATATCCAGGAATCCTTCAGGCATTCCGATCTCCTTTGCGGGCCTTCTCGAGAAAGCGATCGGCGGTTCGCAGCGACAGCGCCATGATGGTCAGCGCCGGATTGGCCGAGAGCGCACTCGGGAACACCGAATTGTCGCAGACATAGAGGTTCGGGATCTCGAATGATCGCCCGTCGGCATCGACCACCGCGGCGTCCTCGTCCGTTCCCATACGGCAGGTGCCGATTGCGTGGGCATTGCGCGGGAAGGCCCAGATGTCGTCCGCGCCCGCCTTGTCCCAGATCGCGCGCATGAGCGTGTCGGCGTGGGCGTTGAGCCGCCGCTCGTTCTCGCCGTTGGTGAAGTGGATGCGCGGTTTTGGCAGACCGCGCGCGTCGCTCTCGTCCGACAGTTCGAGGTAATTGCCCGGATCGGGCAGGCACTCGCCGAGAATGTTGATGCCGGCCGTGTGGTTGTAGGCCCGCATGTGCGTGCGGAGCGCCCCCCCCCAGAGGCCGCGACCGCGCGCGAGTTGCGAGGCGTAGGTGACCGGCATCACGCCGATGCTCTGGAGGAGATAGCCGCCTGCGAAGTCGGCGTCGGGCGGGCGGTGCGTATCCTCCGAGATCAGGCCGCCCGGGATGCCTTTGTAGGGACGTACGTCCTCGGCGAACCGCCCCCAGAGCTGCAGCCCCGTATGGGCCATGAAGTTGCGACCGACCTGGCCGCTGCCGTTCGCGAGCCCGTTGATCAGGAGGAGGCGCGGCGTCTCGACGGCGCCGGCGCACAGGAACACGTTCCGGCACGGCTGGCGCTCCTCGCGTCCACCGCGCTCGTAGACCACCGCGACGACACGTCCGGCCTTATCCGTCTCGAGGAAGAGCGCGAACGATTTCGCCCTGATCTCGGCGCCGGCCGAGATGGCGAGGGGGATGTAGGTGACGTCCATGCTCCCCTTAGCGCCCGTGCTGCACCCCGCCTGGCAGAAGCCGCGGTTCGAGCAGGCGGCGCGCCAGCCGATGCCCTCCTGATAATAGGCGCGCGACAAGGCCGCGTTGGCGGCGGGCGAGGTCCGGATGCCGAGCCCCTCACATCCACGCTGCATCAGCTGGGCGGCGCCGTTCAGCCCGAGCGGCGGCAGTGGATAAGGCTTGCGCGCCGGACCCCACGGATAAGTTGCCGGTCCCGAAACCCCTAGCGAGATCTCGAGCTCGTCATAGTAGGGCTCGAGATCCGCGTAGCCGATCGGCCAGTCCGCCCCGACTCCGAACTCGCTCCGCAGTCGAAAATCGTCCGGCTGCGGACGCGGCACGTAGGCGGTGTAGTGCAGGGTCGAGCCGCCGACCCCGACGCCTGAATTGTTGTTGCCGAACGGCACGGGATCGGCGCCGGCCGAGAGGCGCTCGTCGGTCCAGAACAGTTTCGCCTGCTCCTTTTCGTCGGTCGCGAAGTCGCGCGCCGGAGCCCAATGCTGGCCGGCTTCGAGAACGACGACGCTGCGGCCCGCCTGCGCCAGCCGCGCAGCCAACGGAGCGCCGCCCGCCCCCGAGCCGATCACGATCGCGTCGACCGCCTCAGCGGAGCAATGCAGGCGCATGGGCATCGGGCCGCCATCGAGATCTGGCGCCTCGCCGAAGCCGTCCAGTGGATCGGCGTACTGGCTCTCGATCACGGCGCGTTCCTCGCCGGCTCTCGCTCGTCGCGCTCGTCGAGGCCTATGGCCTGCCAACCGGGCACGTCGGCCATGCCGACATAGCCGATCTCCTCCTGCGCGAGCGGGTGGGCGTAGTAGGCCTCCACGACCTCGGCCAGAAGGTCCTCGAAGAACCGGGCCGCGTTCAGGGTTCGCCAAGTATCGCCGGGCGCCTGCTCGCGTTGAATCGCCTCAAGGACGCGATCCTGCTCGGCCCCGCCGAGCGTGCGGAAGTTCGCGCCGAACACGATGTTTGACGTCTCGTTCAACCCGGCGAGCCCGCGCCGGTGTGCCTCGCCGTCCTGCGGCTGGGCATCGTAGCGCCAGCCGTCGCCCCTTCCTTCGGCAAGCCGCGCGTCGATCGCCGCGGCCAGCGGGATCGGGTCGGCCCGATCCGGCTGGGGGATGAGGCGCTCGCAGACCGCCTCGAGGTCGGCGAAGGCGGCCTCCTCAAAGAACAGGGGTGATCCTGGTGACCCGCCGTCGAGCCGCGCTTGCAGCGCTCGGCGTGTCGGCTCCCTCACCGCATCCGTCACGACGAGCGCCCGGACCGTTCCGGCCGGGTAGGAGGGCGCCGCAGCGCCGGGCGGCAAGGGGCTGTCGCGATCGTTCGGCACGGCGCGCGCTCAGCTGCTCGAGAGCTTGCCGCCGGTGACCTCGACCAGCGAGCCGGTCATGAAGCTGCCGTCGCTCGAGGCCAGGAGCACGTAGGCCGGGGCGAGTTCCTCCGGCTGCCCGGGGCGGGCGAGCGCGACCTCGTAGCCGAAATTCTCGACCTCCTCGATCGGCATGGTAGCCGGGATGTTGGGGGTCCAGACGGGACCCGGGATGACCGCGTTCACCCGGATGCCGCGTTCGCCGAGATTGAGCGCCAGCGACTTGGTGAAGGCGTGGATCGCTCCCTTCGTCGCCGTATAATCGACGAGCAGGGGATTGCCGACGAGGCCGACGATGGAGCCCGTGTTGACGATCGCGTCACCCTTGGTCAGGTGGGGCAGCGCGGCCTGGGCCATGTAGAAATAGCCGAAGATGTTCGTCTCGAAGGTGCGCCGGAACTGCTCTTCGGAAAGGTCCTCGAACTTGTGGTGAGCCTGCTGATAGGCGGCGTTGTTGACCAGGATGTTGAGGCCGCCGAACGTCTCGACGGTCGAGGCGACCGCGTCGCGGCACGATTGTGACTGGCGCACGTCCCCTTTGAGAACCAGGCACCGCCCGCCTTTCGCCTCGACCATGGCGTGCGTCGTCGAGGCGTCGTCGTCGTTCTCGTCGTAGAAGATCGCGACGTCCGCGCCCTCCATCGCGAACGCGATCGCGACAGCCCGTCCGATGCCGGAATCCGCGCCCGTGATGAGCGCGACCTTGCCCTTGAGCTTGCCGGCGGCCTTGTAGTTCGACAGGTCGCTGTCGGGCTGCGGGTCCATGTCGGATTGCTTGGCCGGATAAGGCAGTTTCTGCCCCTTGATCTCCTTGGCCTTTGGCCGGAATTCTTCGCTCGTCACGGCATTCTCCTCCGGAGTTATGTCTCGCCCTCGACGGGATAGCGGGGGCCTTCCTTGAAGTCGCACACGATGCAGGAATGGCGCGAAGCGCCTTGATCCTCCCGGCGATCGATCCAATGTCGCCGGAGCATTAGTGAATAAATTTCGGCCGCGAGCAGCGTCGCGGCCACGGGCGCCAGGAAGTAGAGCCAGATGCCCGTCCATCGCCCGGCCGTCAGCGCCGAGCCGAAGCTGCGGGCCGGGTTGAGGCTCATGCCGGAGAGGGGGCTTTCCAGAGCGATGTAGAGCGCGATCAGAGCGGCCGCCACCGCGCCTGCCGCCCCCTTCCAGCGTTCGGAATTGATGGCCAGGAGCAACGCCAGCATGAGGATGAACGAGATGACGAACTCGGCCACGAACGCTACGATACCGCCTAGCGGGCCGGGCTGGGTCGTCGCGTATCTCACCTTCTCGTGCGTGAACGGCTCGCCGATCGCCCAGAGCAGGAGGACGGGCGCCAACATGCCCCCGAGAAACTGGAAGGCCGTGTAGAAGGCGGCGTCCCAGCCATCGATCTTGCCGAGCCGGTAGAACGACCAGGTGACGGCCGGGTTGATATGCGCGCCCGATCTCTGTCCCCAGGGCGAATAGATGATCCCCGCTGTCACGACGCCCATCACGCAGCCCAGGGCTATGTGGCGCAGGAAATCGGACGAGATCGCCATACGGACGGGCGAGCCCGGATACTCGAACAGGGTCGTGAACGCGCCGGCGCCGATCATGAAGACCATCAGCCCGACCGCCTCCTTGAGGTAATCGGGCCAATGCCGCTTCAGGGCCTCAATGGGAGCGCTTGCACCACGCGCCCCGAGATCGCCGGGCGGCGAGGCCGCTTCCGGCGCGGCGTTGGCATCCATGGCGGCTCTCCCGGCCAGACGGGCGGTCAGGGCGCTATTACTAGCGTTCATCGTGACCGGCGTGATCGTGATGCGGGCGACGGGCTTCGCCGGGTCGAACTTTCAACTGGCCGGAGCATCGGCGTCGCCCCTGATCCCGGCGTGCTTCTGGACGACGCCGCCCTCGGGATCGCGGTCGGTGCCCATCATGTCGATCAGCGATGCCTTCATCTCGTTGTTCTTCTCGGTCCCGGCATCCATCGCCATGAGATCCATGCTCACGGGCTCCTTCAGCTCGTAGGCGTTGACCGCGCTGATTCCCGTGAAGCCATCGTTGGCCATTCCGAGCATCCAGGCCCCCGAGACCATGGGGTGATCGCGTGTGACCTCGATTTCCATGGCCTTGCTCGTCTTGCCGGGAGGGGTCGGAAGGCCGGCGGCCGCCATGCCGGCGGCCTTGCCCATCATCTTGCCGGCTTCCTCGAGGACCCGGGCGACGTTCCCCTCTTCGGCGAGGCGCATGAGCCCGAACGAGGCTTTGTCGCCCATCTTGAAGAGCGGCGTGGCGCTCGCGTTGTGGGTCTTCAAGGCCGACGGCGAGAAGCCCTGGCCCGTCGTCCTGTTCTCGTAGGTGATCCTGACATGCTTCATGTCAGCGGACTTTATGTTCGCGGAGGACGGGCGGGGCGGCGCCGTCTGCGCTACGCTGGCGATCGCCGGAAGTAGGGCGACCCCGGCCACGGTCGCGAAAACATAGAACGGTTTCATGGAAGCCTGCTGTTGGGGCAGTGCGCTCGGTCCGGAGAGATCAAGGGACGATGGAGCTTGACACCGACCATGTGTCCGGTGGTCCAGGATGCGTGCCCGATCGTCCTAAGTCGGGGCGGCGGCAGTCGGGCGGCGCCATCGACGGCCAGTGCGGCGACCGGTAGTCCGGAAGACGCAAGGACGGAGCTGGTCGAGGTCGTAAGTGTCGGCCGGGGCCGGCACCGTCCGGATCGGGACCTGGATCTCGGTCCCGTTCTCGTCCTAAAACATCATCATCGTTCCCGCCCGCACCTCGCAGAGTCTCGGCAAGCCTATCGCGGTGCTCGGGGAAGCCCGGGCGGACGATCGCTCCACGCTCATCGACGACGGGCTCGTCCGGTTCACGGCCGGCGACGGCAGCCGCGACACGCTCGTCGTTTGCGGCACGATCTCGGCGGCGTACGGGGGCGCCCTCGGGCTATTCGAGTATCTGAGCGAGCCCGTCGTCGAGGATGTCTCCTTGAGCAACCTTATCCGGCACGCCTTCGAATCGCTGCTCGCCGAGATCGCCGAGCTGGGGTCGGCGCAGGCGATGACCGAGGCGCTGATGGAGCAGTGCCTGATCCTGGTGCTGCGCCAGCATCTAACCCGGCAAAGCAGCGCCTCGCCCCTCTTCGCCGCTCTCCAGGATCCCCGCCTCGCGAAGGCGATCAGCAGCGTCCTCGGGCGCCCCGCGGCGCCGCACACCGTCGAGAGCCTCGCCTTCCAGGCCGGGATGAGCCGCTCGACCTTCGCCGAGCGATTTTCGCAGGTGTTCGATCAATCGCGGATCGAGTTCGCTCAATACTGCCCAGCCGACAAGCAAGCGGTTAATCGAAAGATGCCGCGCCATGATCGACCCTCTGTATGGTGCTCGCCATCGATTTGTGATGACACATTGATTAGCTTGCTCCAGGCAAATTAATCGGATCGTAATGCTGTTCGTCACGGAAATTCGGAGCGCACCTAAGCTTGCGCTGGCCGCTTTCGACGGCTCTATGGGGCTAAATCAGCCTATCGTCGAAACAGACCTGAACCATGATGATCTTCGATCCGACCGAATCCGGTTCACAGTCCCATCTTTCCACTGCCTTAGAAGACCAAGGCATTTTGGCGCGGATCGTCAGGCGGCGCACGCCGAACTTCGCAAATTCGTCCGGCAAGGCACCGAACGTGGACCTTAGAGCACGCGAGTCCTCCTAGTCTCGGTTTGGCCGAGGATCGTCGAACCGCCGCCCTGGCAACTAACGAATGCGGACCAAGTCTGCGTGGGCGCCCACGCATCAGTCTCGGACAGGTGCCCACAAGGTGCTCGCAGCGGCGCAACGATGAAGCTGGGATTACGACCCGTCACAGGAGTAGAATGATGAAGCCGTGGACAAGCAAAAGCCCTGCGCTGCTCTTTACGACGGCGCTCGCCCTACTCATGGCAGCGACGGTCGGTATCATGGCCTCCGACCACATCGACTCGCCGAGCATCGCTCAGGATCGAGGCGCCGACCTCGCCGATCTATACGCATTCCTCGACCCGAACGACAACACGCAAGTCGTCCTGATCATGAGCACGCAGGGGTTCATCGTCTCGGGCGAGCACTTCGGTATGCCGATCTTCGACCATAACATCCGGTACCGGTTCGAGATCGAGAACACCGGCGACGCCAAACCCGACAAGTTCATCGACGTGACTTACTCGCCCGGCCTCGGCCGCCAGATGCCGCAGACCGCGACGATCAAACTTCCGGACGGCCAGGAGTTCACTGCCCCAACCACGATTTCGACACAGGAATACAAGGCACCCGAGTTCGTCGAAGCGACCGATCCGGCTACCGGGGTCAAGTTCTTCGGCGGCCTCGCGGACGATCCGTTTTTCCTGGACGACACAGGCGCGAACCGGCTGGTCGCCTCCGCGCTCGCCAATCCCGGGCATCCGAAGGTCTCGCTGTTGTACGAGCGCGGCGGGCGCGACACCTACGCCGGCTTCAACACCCTGATCACGGCCCTCCGCGTTCCGGCAGCCATGCTGCGCGGAACCGGTGGCGTGATCGGGATCAACGCCGTCACGCAACGGCACAGCATCCAGACCATCAAGGCGAATGGGGTAATCGAGGGCAGCGGGGACTGGGTCACCGTCGACCGCGACGGCAACCCGCTCGTCAACAACGGGCTGATCCCGGCCGAGCGCAAGGACGAATACAACGCTGCCTCGACCGAAGACGACGCGGCCGGCAAGTTCAAGGCGGACATCGTGAAGTCGCTGAAAGCCATGGGCACCGACGAGGCTCACATGGCGATGCTGGCCAAAGCCGCCGTGGACAATGGCGATATCCTTCGCCTCGATCTGACCGTTCCCAACAAGGGTCCACAGGGCGGCGACAACAAGGACGGCGGCTTCGGCAAGATGGGGGGACGTCGCCTGGCGGATGACGTCGTCGACGGTACGTTCACTATCATCGCCAACGGCAAGGCGCTCGGCGACAAGGTGGATAAGAACGACGTTCCATTCAACAACACGTTCCCGTTCGTCGCGAAACCGCATCAGCCGACTCCGCCGACCAAGAACGCCGACGCGGACGACGGTACGCGTCAGTAGCAACAACCCGCGCCGGACTCTTCCGGCGAAAGGTATCGATCGTCGAGGAAACTCGACGATCGAAGACGTGCTTTCGACGCGGGCCTGACAATGAAATCACTGGCATGGACGCGAGCGCTCCCGACGGCGCTTTGCATCTTAACGGCAATCCTCTCGGGACAAGCGTCGGGCTTGCCGCAAGATTCTACTGAGTCGGCCCGGGCGACCGCGGACCCTCTGTCGACAGCGGATGATTCCGCGACGGCGCTCATGCGCTTTCTGGAAGCTCGTGTCCGACGGGATCCGGAGGATGCCGGTGCCAACGCCAGACTGGCCGGGGTCTACCTACAACGGCTACGCGAAACCGGCAGCATCGACTATCTCGAGCTCGCTTCGCGCGCCGCCCGCGCATCCCTGGCTTCCGTGCCGCCCTCCCGCAACACCACTGGGCTGGCGGCGCTCGCGCGCACTGAGATTGCCTCGCACGACTTCGCTGCGGCACGCGACCACGCGGTCGAGTTGACCAAGCTCGACTCGAGCAAAGGCTCTCACTATGCCCTGCTCAGCGACGCGCTGCTCGAACTCGGAGATTACGAAGCAAGCCAAATCGCGCTGCAGACCATGGCGCGATCGAATGGCCGCCTCACGATCGAGGGGGAATCGCGGCAAGCGCGGCACACTTTGCTTCGAGGCGATGTTCCGGAAGCAAGGCGCTATCTCTCGAACGCCCTGGCGCTCGCTCGGAGCCTAGCCGAGCCGCCGCGTGAAACTATCGCCTGGTCGCAATGGCAATTGGGCGAGTATGCGTTCTCAATCGGTGATTACCAGAGCGCGGAGCGCCTTTACGGCGATTCTCTGGCGACCTTCCCCGGTTACTTCAACGCGCTTGCCGCGATGGCGCGTGTACGCGCTGCCCGCGGCGACCTCAAGAGCGCCATCGACTATTACGAACGCGCAGTGCAGCGGCTGCCCGATCCGACCTTCGTGGGAGCGCTGGGCGATCTTTACAAGCTCGTCGGCAGGGAAAAGGACGCTGCAGCCCAATACAGGCTGGTCGAACAGATCGGCCACCTCAGCGCCGCCAGCGGCGCGCTTTACAACCGTCAACTCGCGTTGTTTCACGCCGACCATGGCATGCAAAGCAGCGAAGCTTATGCGAGCGCGGTCAAGGAATACGAGGTTCGCCACGACATCTTCGGCGCCGACGCCGTCGCCTGGACGGCCTTGAAGGCTAACAGGATCGAGGAAGCACAGACCGCGATCAAGCAGGCGCTCCGGCTCGGCACGCAGGATGCAAGGCTGTTCTATCACGCTGGGATGATCGCACGCGCGGCCGGCGATGAAGCGGCCGCGCGTGCGCAGATCGCACAGGCGACGGCGCTCAATCCGCAGTTCGACCCGCTGCAAGCTTCCATTCTCCACGCGGAGTTCGGCCAATGATCGGGAACTGGCGGGGCCGGAGCCGCGCCCTGGCGCGCTTCTCGCTCAGGCGGACCTACCTGAACGGGAAGGAATCGTGCCCAACAAATAGCTCGGACTATTTTTCCATCAGAACAGCGGGAACGACGTCTACCGGAAATCGTCTAGCGGGTCGGGTCGCAATTGCCATGCTGCTTAGTGCCTGCATCGTCGCAGGCCTCGTCACCTCGGCGATGGCGCACCCGCTCGGGAACTTCACGATCAACCAGTACGCGCGCCTCGCCGTCGGCGCAGACCGGATCGACTTGCGCTACGTCATCGACATGGCGGAAATCTCCACCCTTCAGGAGCTGCAAAAGCTTGGAGCGAGCGGCGACGAAAAACCCACGGCGTCCGAACTCGATCGATACCTCGAGCATATCGCCGGCGATTATGCGAGCGGCCTCGTGCTGAGCGTCGACGACACGCGCGTCCCGCTCGACGTGACCGCTAAGACGATCGCGCTTCCGCCGGGGTCGGGCGGGCTGCCCACGCTGCGGATCGAAATGAACCTCGTCGGCGCGGTCCCGGCTTCGACGGGTGAGCCGGTTCGGCGCCTCTCGTTCGAGGATCGGAACCGTCGCGAACGTATCGGCTGGCGCGAGATCGTCGTCGGATCTGTCAACGGAACGACGGTTTTCGACAGCAGCGCCTACGGCAACGGCCTCACGGACGAGCTCAAGGCATATCCACAGGATATGCTGGCCGCCCCACTGCGCGAGGAGGTGGCCAGCCTGTCGTTCACGCGCGGCGCCGCCCCGGCAGGCGCGACCCTCTTGCGGACCCGCGACGGCCACCCGGTCAAGCAAGCGCTCGACCCGCTCGCGGAACTGATGAATGTTCCGGAGGTAACTCCATCGATCGCACTTTTGGGGCTTCTCGTCGCCGCGGGGTTCGGGGCCCTCCACGCCTTCTCGCCCGGCCACGGCAAGACGATCGTCGGAGCCTATCTGGTGGGGGCGCGCGCCAGCATGAAGCATGCCGCGTTTCTCGGCGCGACGGTGACGATCACCCACACGCTTAGCGTGTTCGCCCTGGGGTTGGTGACGCTTTTCGCCTCCCGGTACATCCTCCCCGAACAGCTCTTTCCCGTCCTCAGCTTCATCTCCGGCGCGATCGTTCTCGTGATGGGGTTCAGCCTGTTTACGTCCCGTTTGCGGGGAGTGCTCGGCCCTACCCTGGACGGACACGACCGCCGCCACGAGCCCTCTCATCATGGCTCGACGGCACACATGCATTCGCATGGCGGAGGCGAGCACTCGCATCTGCCGCCGGGCTCCGACGGCAGCACCTTCCGCTGGCGCAACCTGCTTGTTCTTGGCGTATCCGGCGGATTGCTGCCGTGCCCATCGGCGCTGGTCGTCCTGCTTTCCGCCCTAGCGCTCCACCGGGTCGGCTACGGCATGCTGCTCGTCGTCGCCTTCAGCTTCGGGCTCGCCGCGACGCTGACGGGCATCGGCTTGGCCTTCATTTATGCAGGACGCTGGATGAAGCGCCCGACGGGACCGGTCGCACAACGGATCGTGCGCGTCCTGCCGATGGCGAGCGCGATCGTCATCGCGTTCATCGGCGCCGGCATCTGTTACGGGGCCTTGGTTCAGGCAGGGTTGGATTTGCCCAGGATGCTGTCGGAATTTTACGTGCAGAGCAGTGCCAGCCTCTCCGGCAAGGAGCCAAAGATCGCCTCTGCAGGCGTACTGGCCGTGCTGGGCCTTGGCCTGGTTTTCGGATTGAAGCACGCGACCGAAGTCGACCACGTCGTCGCCGTGTCGACGATCGTCAGCGAGCACCGCAATCTTTGGCGCGCGGCGCTGGTCGGCGGCCTCTGGGGTGTCGGCCACACGGCATCGCTGGTGAGCGTCGGCGTGGTCGTGCTGGCGCTGCGGATCGCCGTCCCGGAGCGCATCGCCAATGTCCTCGAATTCGGGGTCGCGTTGATGATCCTGGCCCTTGGAGCCAGTGCGCTCGCGCGGGCGCTTCGCCGCCCGGCCGTGGTCCATGTGCATCAGCATCACCACACCAGCGTCGCGCACGCTCATCTCCATTTCCATGAGCTGGCCGCCGAGCCGCGTGAGGGCCCGCATGCGCACGCCGTCGCGCGCATCGGTTTCAAGCCATTGCTGGTCGGCGCCATGCATGGGCTTGCGGGGTCGGCCGCCCTCACGTTGCTCGTCTTGACCCAGATCGACTCGGCCCTGATCGGCTTCGCTTACCTCGTTGTCTTCGGTGTAGGGTCGATCGCCGGGATGCTGCTGATGTCGGGTCTGGTCGGACTGCCGTTCGCGCTGAGCGCCCGCAAGTTGACCGGCATGCATCACGGATTGCAGGCCACTGTGGGCGTGCTCAGCATCGGTTTTGGGTGCTGGTATGCCTACGAAACAGGGTTCGCCAACGGGCTCTTAAGCTCTCTTTTGTAGCTGCCGCCACAAACCCTCGCAGCGAGTCATGGTCGCCGAACTCGGACTACGTAGTGCGGTCGCTCGGGCGCGACATTAAGCGGATCGGCGTCGAGGCCGATCCTCTGTCGCAGCGATTGCATGCGGGCGTCACGCATCCGGGTTTCGGGACGGTGCTCCTGGGGACACGCCAAGTGAAGACCTCGCGATCGCGGCTTCGGCCCTGTTCGCTGGTGCAGCCGTCTACACGAATGCAGCAGAACACCCGGCGAGATAGGTGGCCGCGAACGCCCGAGGGCACATGCTGAGAACGGCAGCAATCGTTGCACGGCTATCAGGAGAGTCGCGTGAGCCGCAATGTTTGCCGCAGCGATGCCGCTCCAGGCATCGGCTCACGTTAAATGGTTCTCCTCGTCCGTCGGCGTGAGCCGTCCTCCCGCTCCCCTTGCCTAGGTGATCACCGATCTTCGTCGCCTGCTTCTGCCCTTCCGCGGCCATCATCTTCGTCGGGTTCTTGGCCGATGGCTGGATCGCTTCCATATGGCCGATTATGTCTCGACCCGCTCGCCGGTGTCGAGCGCCAAGGTGGAGCCCTGAAATTCGTCGTCACGGCGAACTTCGCTGAGATGCCTCGAAGCTCGGTCAGCGGGAACGTCCGCTCGGAAAGGCGATCGAACCCGAGAGGCCATTTCGATATTCCGTCGGGTCTACGCCATAGGCGGCCCGGAACGCTCGGGAGAAGTAGCTGCGGCTTTCATACCCGACACTCTTCGCCACCACCTTGATGGGGAGCTCGGTCATGACCAGCAGGCGAGACGCATGGTAAAGTCGAACGCATCTCAGGAACTCGATCGGCGACCGTCCAATTGTGGCAACGAAGTGTTCAGCAAATGCCGAGCGGCTCATGCCGGCGGTCGCAGCGAGATCCTCGAGAGTGTAGGATTTTCCGGGATTGTCCAGCATCGAGGCGACCGCACCTGATAAACGAGCGTCCTGAAAAACTTTCAGCCAGGGAAGCGGACCGTTATTGTCTCTTGTTTGACGGCGCAGGAGGAGAACGACCGCCTCTTTGAGGAAGGCTTCCGTCAGCGCCCGGGTCCCGAGCGAGGGCGCCGTCAGTTCATCGAGCAACTCCTGAAAGCGATCCCGGAGCGGCTCCGTTGCGAAGTTCTCGACAATGGGATGTGTCAGGCGATCGAATAAACCGAGGCTTCCGCCGAACACGGCTTGGATAAGCCCACAAGCCACTACGAGGCCGCGCTCACCCTCTCCCGCGCATATTCTCGGCACCGTGGTTCCGGCGAACGAGTTGCCGGGTTGATCGTAGCGATACTCACGCCCGCCCTCGCCAGGGGCTTCGAAGCTGTGGGCAAAGCCCTTGGGAAGGAGAACGAGAGTGTCCTGCGAGACAGGTATGGAACCCTGACCCGGAACACAGATGGTGCCTGAGCCGGACAGCACGTAATGCGCGCCGGGTGCCGCATCAGGATCGAAGGTCAACCGCCAACCGGAGGCAATCTCGCAAACCGCAAAAGCTTCGATTGTGATTTCGAGAGTCGCGAGCAGTTGATCAAGCACCCTCGGCCCCCCCGATCGTTAGCTTCGGACGAAAGGGTACCAGATGTGGGCCAAAGGGTGCTAAAAGCTCGATAAACAGAGTTTGGCGAGAACTGCGGGGGATTTAAGCGCGCAGTGGCCGGTGGTGCATCCCAGTCGGGGTGGCCACAGTTCCGGAGAGCGCCGTGAACCCGAAACGTGCCTTGGGCGTCGGCGGTCTTATCACCATTGCTGCTGTCGGATTATCGCCAGTCATCGCTCGAGCACAAGATTCCAAAGCGGTAAGTTCAGAGGAGTGGCCGACGTATGGTGGCGCGGCGCTCGAGGCCGAGTTGCTGAAGCCGCGGCGCTTCACCTCCCAGGCGGAGGCCAAGATGGCCTGCTTCAGCCATATCGAGGGCTGGTACAACCCTGTCCGCCTTCATTCTGCCCTGGCCTACAGGTCACCGATCACCTACGAAGCCGACAAGGAAGCCGCCCCGACAGAGACATAGGCCGCAAGCCCGCAAACCGTCCACCGAACCGGGTCATGTCTGGACGGCCCCCGCGGGGCAAGAAGATTTTGACGGTAAGGCGAGGTGGTCGGGTGCAGTCATGTCTCCGGCCTGTCGATGCGGCACACATGACCGCTGGCCCTGATGAAGTCCGCGGATCGGTTCCCTATCAATCCCGCGCGCTCAAAGCGCCGACCTGATTTCGGGCTGCTCCGATCCCCGGCTCGACCGGTTCGCCATCATGTCATCATCACCTCACCCGTTCGTGGAACTCGAAAGGCTGCGCCCTGTCACGCCATGGCGGGACGCATCTCGAATTCCTTTCCTCGGCTCAGCACCGCCCAGGCGATCCGAGCCATTTTGTTGGCCATCCCGACCGTCGCCACCATGGCGGGGCGTCGGGCACGAAGGGCCGTGATCCAGCCTCCCAGAGCCGACCCGTCGGTCTTGCAAAACCGCATCACGGCCGATGATCCGATCACCAGCAGGCGCCGCAGATAGGGCTCACCCTGTTTCGTGATCCGGCCGAGCCGCTCCTTGCCTCCGCTCGAGTTCTGACGCGGCACCAGCCCGATCCAGGCTGCGAGCTGGCGGCCCGATTTGAAGACGCTCGGATCAGCGATGGTGGCGGCCAGTGCGCTCGCGATGATCGGCCCCACACCCGGGATCGTTTCCAGACGCCGGCTGGCTTCGTTTCCGCGGTGCCAGGCGAGGATCTCG